>Ga0137307_103148_pt1 | contig 10317 bp, 10 predicted proteins | sample NAcewD2O_March_2_FD_97180 | JGI IMG/M metagenome (GOLD analysis project Ga0137307, IMG submission 97180) | Mouse cecal microbial communities from Vienna, Austria - N-Acetylglucosamine amended D2O_March | ecosystem: Host-associated > Mammals > Digestive system > Large intestine > Cecum | place...
TCTGTCCCAGCGTGTGCCGCTCCAGCCGTCATCCGTCCGATGGACAAAGTTGGTGAAGCCGTTCCGGGTTGCGTATTCCTCCAGGTACTCCTTTTGATGCTCAATGGACAGGGACTCGTTTTCCCGCCCGTCCTCATGGCTCAATCTCTCGTAAAGGATAGTCAGCTTGTTGTCGTTCATGGTTCCCTCTTTCCGGCTGTCCGGCGCGGCGGTTCTCGGTGTCGTTTTCACTGTTTCACCGCGTCCCTTTCAATCAGGCGTACCAGCTTATCGCTCATGGTTTCCCTGCTCGTCCTGCTGAAATGGACGCTCACCTTGTAGGTCGTGGAGCCAATCCGCTTTGTGATGTGCAGCGGCTTGTCGGTGCGTTCAATCGTCCTGTCTGCTGTTACTGCCGGCATAGGATTAGCCCCCTTTCCATATTCGGTTGTCTGTGATATACTACCGTCAAAATCACCTTGGCGCGTCCTTTCCCGCGCCCCTGTGCCGCCTGCGGCCTGACTGCCTGTTGTTTTCGGGGTGTCCCCGTTCCTTTACGATACACTCCTTTGAGATTGTTTTTGGGGGAAGCTCTGATTTTTCTGGTGGTGATATTTCGTGAAACGTAGGTTCTTTCGCGTTTTGATCTGTCTTGCCTTGCTGTTTTCGCTGGGCTCTTCCGCGCTTACGGCGATGGCGGTATCTTCGTCCGGGGAGGAGGACACCTATACCGATCCGGATACCGGAGCAACCTTTTCTCTGGCGGGGAATTGGACGCAGCAGGATCTTGATGAGAGCGCACCGTCTTTTATACAGGCGCAGTTTGTGTTTCGCGAAGGTCTTTCAAACTTATTTCAATATGGCCCTACCGATACATGGAAAGAGATGACGCAATCCGAGCGTTCCGAACATACCCGTTCGGATGTAGACACGGCGTTTCTTTATGCCAATGAGTCCTATCAGGAAGGAATTGTCAAAGGCGCTGCACAGCAAGGATTTGAGGTTTCTTCCGATAACGTTCATCTGCTCTCTTATGGAGGAAAACAGTACATTGAGGTAACAACGACAGGGGAAGTGTTCGGAATCCCTCTTCTTGTTATTATAGACACTTATTGTGAAAACGGATATTGCTATATTTTTCGGTTTGTTGGCGTCAGCGAGGAAGCCGTTGCGGATTTTCACTCTGTACTGGGCAGCCTGCAGGTTCCCGCGGCTGAGGTGAGTGATGATCTGAGTGACGGACTGAAAGGCATTGGCGGGCGTGTTTTTCTGTTCGTTGTCGAATTGATCTTCGCCTTTTTGCCGTATGCTTCGCCGCTTCTGGTCTACCGCAACCTGATCCGCAAAAAACCCGTAAACAAAACCGTAGCGCTTCTTGGTACGATTCTTTATGAATTGATCGCCTATATGATTGTAAACGGTGTGCTGGGCTGGTACACGCGTCTCACCGCAAACGTGTGGATCGTTGTGATCTGGGGCTGCTTCACGTACCGTGACCTGGTACGCAGCGACGGTTCGGAGGAGCCGCCGGCAAATGCGGACGGTGCGCCGCGGCCATCCGGAAAGGCGTCTGTGCCGCAGGCATCGGCGGCATACGCCCCCGTGCCGCAGACACCGCAAGCGCCGTATATTCCGGCCGCGCCTGCCGCCTCTCCCTCTGCACCGCAAGCTTCGGCCGTTCCTGTGCAGTCTGCGCCGCAAACATCCGCGGCCGTGCCGGCCGCGCCGGTTGTGCCTGTGCAGCCCGCACAGCAAACACCGCCCGCCCCTACGCCGCGCATTCTGTTTTGCAGAAACTGCGGCTTTCGGCTTTTGGAAGACAGCCGCTTTTGCAGCTGCTGCGGCACCCCCGTTGTATCTGCCGAAAAGGAGCGATTCCAATGAAATGCCCGAATTGCGGCTTTTCCCTGCCGGAGAAGAGCAGATTCTGCCAGTACTGCGGAACTGTTCTGCCGGGCTCTGCGCAGCAAGGTAAACCGGCATGGCAAAATGAACCGGCATGGCAAAATATACCCGCACAGCAAAATATACCCGCGCAGCAAAATATACCCGCGCCGGAATCCGGAATTTCGGCGCAGGCTTCCCCGGCTGCGTTCGCCCCGTCAGGCGCGCAGCCCGGCATCGGCGCGGCATTCTCTTCGCACAAGGGCAAAAAGGCACGGCTGTGCAAGGCTTGCGGCGCACCGATCGATCCGCGCACCCGAAAATGCGTTTCCTGCAAAACACCTGCATCTCGCATTTCGGGTCAAACGGCGGCCCTTGCGGCCGTTTCGATTCTGCTTGTGATCTCGCTTGTCTTCAATGGAATTACCGTCTTCACTCAGAATTCCGCCATTCAGGAATTAGAGCGGCAGTTAGAACAGCAGTTAGCGGAAGCGGAGCGCCAGCACGCGCAAGCCGAAATAGAACAATTGCGAACAAAGGCAGACTATTACGGCCGGATTCGCAGCTTTTTGAAAAGCAGCGACGCGGGCTATGCCTCCGATCAGTTTTTTGCAAACCCCTGTATTATGTTTTTAAGCCAAACAAGCACAGGTCAATCGTTCTATTTGGCCACGGGATTTTCGAACGCTACCTATTCGTGCAGCACCATCGGCGATTCCGCTTCGGTGAAATTTTCCGAAACCTCCTGGAACGGTACATCCACAAAGATTCTTGTCGAACCGCGAAGTTTGGGCACAACATATGCCACGTTTTCCAACAACCAAAATCCCCAAACCTTCCGGGTAATGATCATCGTTACCTCGTAAGAAAGCCTCGAACCCGCACCGTGCGTCCCGCCTTTTGTTCATTGGCCAAAACGCCTGCCGAAGCACGCATCCCGCGTTTGCTCCGACAGGCGTTTTTCGATATTTTTGCAATGCGCGGCGCTTGCGAAGACAAAAAAGATGGATGAAAGCTCTGCAGAATAAGACCTGTATTCGCCGTAAAAGCAAAAAGCGCTACGGTAGTTGGGAAGTTTTGGTTTGCATCAACCCGGATGGCGCCGCCAGCGCCTCGAATTCCTCCCGTGTAAGGGCATAAATGCCGTTGTAAGGCTGCTCCAGCCAGCAGCCGTTCTGCTTTTCATAGGCAAACAGCGTGGAACCGCCGCCGCCCGCAAAGCGGTAATCGATCTGGATGCAGTTCTCCACGTTCACCGGCATATCCTGAATGCTCTCCCGCGTGCTGGTGCGGCCGTCCGCAAGCAGCAGCCCGGTGACGGCGTCGATCTCCTTTCTATCGGAAAAACGCGCCTCGCTTTCGCCCTGCGTTACCACAAGCTCGGCAATATCCTCCGGGGAGGGCAGCCGCAGCGTATATGTGCGCCGGCCCTCCAGCTGCCAAAGCACCAGCGCCGCGGCCAGTGCCGCCAGCATCAGCAGTGCCGCCATTCCCAGCACGCGGATCGGCGTGCTGTTTTCTTTTTGTCTCATTTGCTTCTCCTTTCCAAATCGCAGCGAAAACCGCTTTGATCATCCGCTGCGATCCCTTTTTATGAAAAATCGGCATAAGTTTTTTCAGGGGCAATTTTGCCAGCAGCTCAAATTGCCGCAGGGAGCTTTCCGCGGTGCTCGATCGGCTTTTTGCGAATTGCAGCCAAGCGCCTTCGATCAGCTTTTGGGATGAGGATCAGCTTTCCCGTGCGCCGTCCTCCGGCCGGTTCCACGCATATTCCGACACGAGCCCCTCGGGAATATCCCACACCGATTGCTCCCGATACAGCATCGGGGCGTCCATCAGGCCGGAACGCGGGCATGCGATGAGCCATTCCCTTTCGGAATAGCCCTGATAGGTATAGTAATCCTCCTGCAAATCGCCGTTTGCGTTTGCACTGCCGCCGATCCGCCGCCCCAGCGCGTCCTTTTCCACCGGGCAATAGGGCACGTACAAGCGGCCCTGCCACGTAAGAGCGGCGTATTCCTCATATTCGACGGCATGGATCTCCTCTTCGGGAAGCGGGACGCCCAATTCGGCCGAATCCGGTACATAAGCCGCGTTGTAGCGGGCGATGGCGCTTTCTACCGGCAGCACGCACAGCGCCGTAAAGAGCGCCGCGCCCACAAATACCGCAATGCGCACCAGCTTTACGGGGCGCAGCTGCCGCACAAGGATGCACACGAACACCACCGCCAACCATACCAAAAACACACTCACCAGCACACGCTTGACGGTGAGGCCCTGCGCGGCAATATACAGCCCCATTTTGCTGGCCGCCGTCACAAGCAGCAGCAGCGTCAGCACCGAAAGCGCAAGGTTGCCCAGCCGCAGGCCGCGGTTTTCGCCCGCCTGCTGTTTGCTGAAAATATTCGCGCACAGCAAAATGACGATATTGATCGCCGCCACACGGCACAGCTCGAAAAAGCCCTGCCGCGCGTAGCCGGAATACGAAAAGCCCTGCGGCAGCGCGCCCCAGAACGCGCCGAACAGATATTTTGCCTGCATCAGGAGGAACAGCAGATATACCGCGCACAGGGCGGCCAGCGCTGTAAGCACCGTGGCGCGCGGCGCAAAGCGCGCGCCGCGCTGCATAGCGCAGATCTCTTTCTGCTCGTACCAGCCAAGGCGCCTTCCGCGCACCGAGCCGTAGGCAAGGCCGTACAGGAACTGCGCTGTCGGCAGCGCAAACAGCAGTTTCAGCGGCCATTCGCCGGAAATGCGCCACTCGAACAGCGCGCTGCCCAGCGAGCGCATCACCGCCGCGAAGCCGTCGTCCGCCGTCATCAGCAGCGGCAGCACGGCGCACAGGCACAGCCCCGCCGCGGCAATGCCGCCCAGCACGCCCCAAAGCTGCCGCGCATTGCGGCCTGTGCGGCTGCCGCCCGTATGCAGGCGGGCGCACAGTTGCCGAAAACCGGCAAACAGCGCGGCGAACAGGCGCAGAAAGTTGCCCCAAGGCAGCAAAATCGCCGCATTGAAGACATCAAAAGCCAGCCAGTTGGACGTTTGCCCCTTTGTCAGGCGGCCGGCAGCGCAAAGCGTCCAGTACACCGCCGCAAGCAGCAGCATGGCGTACTGCAGCGCGCCCAACAGCCCGCCCCCATAGGGCAGTGCATACACGAGCCCCAAGCCCAGTACCACCGCCAGCCAAAACCAGCTTTCGCGCGGCGGGCGACGCCCTGCGGCGTACACATAGCCCAGCACTGCCGCTGTATACAGCACCGTAAACCATGCAACGCCGCTTGCAGAAAACGGCGCTGTGCCCCAAAGCTGCCATTCCCAAAACAGCCATCCCACGGCAAAGAACACTGCCGCCGCCAGCACGTCCAGCGGTGTGAAGCCGATTTTCGGTTGGGCCGCATCGGACCCGGGCATGGCGCAGGCCGGCGTTTCTGCGCCGCCGGCCGTTGTTTTTTCCAGATCCATTTTATTCACTCCTCCGTATAATCCAAAAGATCGGCGGGCTTGCAATCCAGCGCTTTGCACAGCGCCTCTAATGTAGAAAAGCGTATCGCCTTCGCCTTATTGTTTTTTAAGACAGAAAGGTTCGCGGGGGTAATGCCGATGCGCCCTGCCAGTTCTCCCGCGCTGATCTTCCGACGTGCCATCATCACGTCGATGTTCACCACAATGGGCATGGAGCACGTCTCCTTTCAAATGGTATAGTCGTTTTCCTGTTTGATGGCTACCGCCTCGGCAAACGCGTTTTTTACCACGCGCAGCATTAGGCCAACGAATGCGGCCGCCGCGCTGAGAACGAGAAAGGGCATATAATACAATGCGCTGGCCAGATATACCAGCCCGGCCGCAATGCAGCACCACGAAATAAGCCGCAGCAGCGCGGTGTTTTCGGCAATAAATACCGCCCCGGCGCCGATGTTGCGCAGCAGCCGCCACAGCGCCCACAGCACGGCCGCCGCCGGAACCGCCGAAAGATAGATGCTGGCGAGAAACAGCGGCAGCTTTGGCTGCGCATCCCATCCGCGCAGGCGGATGAGCAGCCGGCAAAGCTGCGGCGCAAACAGGCAGGTCGCCGCCAGAATCGCCATAAACAGCGCCACACAAAATCGAGAAAGCTTTACGCTTTTATCTCTGTTCCAATCCATTGGCCCTTCCTCCCTTTGCCCTTCAGCCGGTTCCCCAAAAAGCGAAGCAGCGGCAAACGCCGCGCGGACATTCCGCTTTTTCTCCCGCCGGCCCTTCCACTGTGGACAGTATAGCATAGCATTTATCGAATTGCAAGTGTTTTTTATTGTCATTCGATAATTTTTTGTTTTTGCTCGAGATTTCCGAACACAAAACCGGCGCTTTCTCCTGCGATGCATCGCTTGAGAAAGCGCCGGTTTTTGTTTTGCCGGATCGTTTTACCGGATTTCCTTTCGGGGGTTTTACGGTCTCTGCGCCGGCCGGCGCGCACCCTGCGGGCAAGCGGCCTCAGGCATAGGGCCCCTCCACCAAAAACTGCGTATTGTAGCTGCTGTACACGGTATGCGTCAGCAGATAATCCGCCCATTCGGCATAGCCCTTGGGGTTCATATGGATACCGTCCACCGTTCCGGTATAATCGGCGCGCAAATTGCCCTCCGCATCGGTAAGCGCCTCCTGCGCGTTTAGATAATACATGCCTTTTTCCGCCGCCATGCGGGCGATCGCAGCGTTCACCTGCCGGATATGTCCGTTTTCCAGCGCGGGCTGCTTTACCCCCTGTGCGGCCGTGGTGGGCGTAATGCTCTGCACATAGATGGGCACATTCGGAAAGCGCTCGCGCAGGCGGTCCAGCAGATCGCCGTAATATTTCAAAAACGCCTCGTCGCTCTGCGAGATCAGCGCGTTTGTGCCGTACAGCACATAAATATTGCTGGGGTTCTGCAGCTTGATATCGTCCCACATTTCGATCTTCGAGCCGTCCGGCCGCTGGCCCACATAATTTTGCAGCACCTGATTGGGGCTGGTGCTCTTATATGCGCACACGGCGGCAACGCCGCGTGTGGGCTCGTACAGCGCAAAGCCCTGCGAGAGCGAATCGCCAATGAACAGTGTCGTGCGAAAATATTCCGTGCTCAGCCGCCCGTTTTCCGGCACGGCGATCATGCGTGCGTCGGCCGCCGAAAGATCGGCCAAAAGCGTGCGTTCCAGCGGCACGGCGGTATTCCAGACCTGCACCGGCGCCTGCGGCTGTTCCTGGCCGTTCACCGTCTGCGCGCCGGACGGTACGGCATCCACCTGCGGCGCAGACGCGCTTTGCACCGGCACGGATACACTCTCCGGCGCGCTGCCCGGCGCAGCGCCGCCGATGGCGTCCGTCACGGCAACCGGCAGCACCGGCTGCCCGTGCACGATCTGAATACAGGCGTAGGAGATGCCAAACAGCAGCGCAACGATCATCACGCCCAGGCACGCCTGTGTCAGCAGCGCGCGGCTGCGCCGCCGCTTTTGCTGCAGCTGATAGCTTTTTACCTTTTTCGCCTTTGCTCCTGCTCTCACCCTTGCCAAGAGTTCTCCTCCCTATCCAAAAACGTGGCCTATCCATGCCGAAGGGCCGCCGGCGCGGAAAGCGGGCCATCCGCTTTTGCCAAACGTCCCTTCGCTGCGCGTCTGCGCAGCGGGCGCACGGCTCAGCTGTAAGCGCCGCCGTCCGCCAGTACAAACTGCGCGTTGTGCGCGCTGTATACCGTATGCGACGCCAGATAATCCAGCCACGGGCGGTATTTGCCGCCGTCGTGCAGATGCAGGCCGTCGCCGGAAAGCTCCTCTCGCAGGTATCCCTCTGTGTCCGCCAGTGCCTCCCACAGATCCACGTAATACATGCCCCTGCTCGCTGCCATCTGCGCAACGGCCTCGTTTACGGCGCACAGATGGTCGCGCGCCAGCGCGGGCCGCCTTTGGCCGTAAGCCTGCGTTGTGGGCGTAAGGCTCTGCACATAGATGGGCACATTGGGGAAATGGCCGCGCAGAAGATCCAGCAGATCGCCGTAATATTTTAAAAACGCCTCATCCGATTGCGCAAGCAGCGCATTCGCGCCGAACAACACGTAAATGTTCGCCACACCCTGCTGCGTTTTGATGTCGTCCCACATTTCAATCGGCGTATTGTCCGGCCGCTGGCCCACCATATTTTGCAAAACGTTCTGCGGGCCGATGCCCTTGTAGGCGCAGACGCGCATCCAATCCTTATACTCGGGATATACGCCAAAGCCCTGTGTGACGGAATCGCCGATGAACAGCGCGTCGCGGAAATAATCGTCGGAAAGCCGCCCGTTTTCCGGCACGGCCAAAAGGCGCGTGTCGCCCACAGCCGGGACGGGCTGTGCCAGCGGCACCGGCGTGTTCCACACGGCGGAAAGCGCCTGCGCGGCAGCCGGCGCCGGCTGTTCCGAGGCAAAAGGCACCTCCTGCGCGGATGCCGCGTCCGTCCCCGCGTCCCAGGCGGGCGCCGTTTCGGGCACAGCGGCTTCGGGGGCACAGGGCACAGCGGCTTCGGGAGCACAGGGCGCAGCGGCTTCGGGGGCACCGGGCGGTTGCGAAAACGGAAGCCATGCCGCAAGCACCTGCGGCAGGCCGGGCAGCACCGCCTGGCCGCGCACAATGCAAAGCGACGCATAGCCGACGCCGGCCGTCAGGGCGGCGATGCACACGCCCAAAGCGGCCTGCGCGGCAAGCACTCTGCCGCGCTGCTTTTTCTGATATTGTCTATCGGTATGATGTGCCAAAATTAAGCTCCTTTTGCGCGCTGTCGAAGGGAAATCCGCATCTTCTCCGGCTTGTTCTCCGGCATCCTCTCAGGCGTCCGGCGCAAGGTAATAGGGCGAGCCGGGCAGATAGGGATTGTCCTTCCGATACGCGGCATGCGTCACCAAAAATTCGCGCCACAGGCTGTAGCCGGAATCGTTCAGATGGATCTCGCCGGAGGCGATGTCTGCCCGCAGGGCGCCCGTTTCGTCGGAAAGGGCCGAGAACAGATCCAGAAAGTACAGCCCCTTTCGATACGCCAGCAGCGCAAGCTGCTCGTTTATCCCCCGGATGCGTTCCACCGAAAAGTTTTCGTCCGAATCCATCTTTGCGGCCGTCACCGGCGGGATCGCCTGCAAATAGTATACGGTATCTGCCGGCAGCTGCGGCAAAAGAAAATCGAGAAGCTCCTCGTAATATTTTAAAAACGCCTCGTCGGAGAGCGTTGCCATCGAGTTGGTGCCCAAAAGCAGATACACCTTTTTCGGCGCGGCGGCAAGGATCTCGTCAATGGCGGCCACCTGCTCACCGCTGCGGTTCTGCACAAGGCCCTCCATGAACTGGCGCGGGCCCACGCCAATGTAGGCGGCGTATTTGGCGTTCGGGATGCCGCTGGCGTATTCCTGAAAGCCGCGTGTCAGCGAATCGCCGATAAACAGCGCGTCGTCGAAATAGCTCATATCCACACGGCCCCCCTCCGGCAGCGCCAGCAGCCGGGCCGAGGGCGGCGTGTACGCCGCCTGCTCGGCGTATACCGGCCCAATGGGCGCGCCGGGCTGCGGCTCTGCCGCAGCAGCGCTTGCGGCGCCGGCAGCCGCAAGGCTGGCCGCCTCGGCGCGCCTTGCCGGCAGCTCGATGAGCGTGGTGATCGCCCACGCAAGGCCCAGGATCACGACGGCCGCCGAGGCAAAAAAGAGCCCGCCGCCCATGCGAAACGCGCGCTTTCTTTTGCGCTGCGCGGCATAACGCCGGCCCCGAGCGGGCGATGTGCCTGCTGCACGCGGCTGCCGCCGCTCTTCCGGGCGTGCCGGGCGGCTATGCCGGGCAGCGTGTTGGGGCGGTGCCGCGGCGCTGCGGCGCTGCGGCGCGCCGTTCTCCGGCACAGGGCGCGCCGTGTTCGGGCGCCCCGGCGGGGGCGGCTGGGAGCGGCCCCCCAGCGTGATCTGCCGCTCAATGGCGTGAGCCCGTTCGGCAATATCGGGGCGCGCCGTGTTTGGGCGCACGGAATCCGCATTTCTGCCCGGCGTCTGCCGCTCCTCCATCTGCGCCCCTCCTTCCGGCCTCCGCTTTGCAGAAGCCTTTGCCTTTGTGCCGGCCCCGGGTCGATGCGGGAGCTTTTGCCCCCGCAAGACGGCACGCCGTGCAAATGTCGCCTACTCACCCAATTTAACGGTTCTATTATACCCCTTTTCCCCGCATTGTTCAACCGTGTTTTCTGCCACATTTTAGGGAAATTGTTTTCTGCCGCATTTTAAAGAGCCGCCGCACAGGCCCGGGCGGGAAAAGCCGCGCGGAAAGAGCCTGAACGGGAAGGGCCGAGCGGGAAGAGCCCGGCAGAAAGGGCCATGCGAAAAAACGGGCAGAGAGGCCCGGGCAGAAGAACATCACGACCGCAATTTTGCGCAAACACAGCTGTAAACCAGAAAACCGGCGCCCCTTTTGGCCAAAAACAGCCGGAAGGGGCGCCGG
>Ga0137307_103149_pt1 | contig 10312 bp, 7 predicted proteins | sample NAcewD2O_March_2_FD_97180 | JGI IMG/M metagenome (GOLD analysis project Ga0137307, IMG submission 97180) | Mouse cecal microbial communities from Vienna, Austria - N-Acetylglucosamine amended D2O_March | ecosystem: Host-associated > Mammals > Digestive system > Large intestine > Cecum | place...
TCAATCAAAGGGAGCACAGAGCATCCTCCAAAATCAATATATGCTTCATCCACGACCACAATCACATCCTGATTCGCCGCTATGATATTCTCTGCGTCAGAAACCTCCATCAAAACGCCGGTCGGCGCATTCGGATTCGGAAATACCACTCCGCCGTTTTCCTTCGCATAATCTTCCATACGGATTCGGAAATTCTCATCCAGCGGCTGCACCTCATACGGAATCCGAAGCATATCCGCCCACACGTCATAGAACGAATAGGTGATGTCCGGAAACAGAATCGGTTTCTTCGAATTAAAAAATGTCAGAAAAATCATTGCCAGAACATCATCGGAACCAACGCCGGTAAACACCTGATCCGGCTTAACTCCATAAGTTTCCGCAACCGCTTCCACCAATATACCGCAGGCCGGATCCGGATACAGACGGAGCTTCTCCATGTCAAGCTCCTCCCATGCCTTTATCACCTGCGGCGACGGCGGATACGGATTTTCATTTGTATTTAATTTAATCATATGCGCCTTATTTGGCTGTTCTCCCGGTACATACGGGACTACCTTGCGCACATTTTCTTCCCAGTTTCCCATTTTTTCCTCCATTCTGCATATCCCAAATACGTCAGGCCGCTTCAAGCCAAACCATACTCCTTCGCCAGCTCTTTAAAAGCAGGCAGGGAGCGTTCAATCATTTCCTTCGATACGCAGTATGCAATCCGCACATAACCGGGACACGCAAAGGCGCTGCCCTTCACGAAAAGGATGTTGTATTTCTTCGCCGCCCGTACAAATTCCTCCTCGGCTTCTACCGGTGATTTCATCCACAGATAAAATGCGCCCTGCGGTTTGATGCAGGTAAATCCCAGCTTCGTCAGCTCTTCGTACAAAAGTATTCTGTTTCCATCATAAAAACCGACATTCGTTTTTTCTTCCAGACATCTGGCAACTGCCTTCTGCATCAGGGAAGGCGCATTGACAAAGCCCAGCGTACGATTCGACACGTTTATTCCGTCCTTTAACAAATCACTGTCGGCCGCCTCATCCGGCACGACCACATACCCGATACGCTCCCCCGGCAGAGAAAGCGATTTACTGAAAGAATATCCGACCAAGGTATTGTGATAATATTTCGTCAGAAAGTCCTCCTTCGCACCGTCATATACCAGCTCCCGATACGGCTCATCAGAAATCAGATAAATGTCCGTTCCGTATTCCTGCTCTTTCGCACACAGAATAGATGCAATTTTTTTCATCGTCTCCTGACTGTAAATAACGCCCGTAGGATTGTTCGGTGTATTTACAATCACGGCTCTTGTCTTCGGCGTGATTTTCTTTTCGAAATCCTCCATATCCGGCTGGAAATCTGCTGTATTCGGAAATACCTCCACTAATTTGCCGTCAAAATTCGCTGCGTAGCTTCTATATTCCCCGAAATACGGAGCAAATACCATGACCTCGCTGCCCGGATCCAAAATCGTCTTAAAAATAATATTCAGTCCGCCCGCCGCACCGACCGTCATAATGATATTGTGATAATTAAAATGTGTTCCAAACCGGCGGTTCAGATTGTCCGCCACCGACTGACGTACATCCTCGTATCCTGAATTGTCCATATACCCATGTATGATTAAAGAATCTTCCTCATCCAAAATTTCCTTAATTGCCTCATTCAAAGCCTTAGGCGCCTCAGTTGCCGGATTCCCAAGGCTGAAATCATACACATTCTCAGCCCCCACCTTCTCGGCGAGCGCCTTTCCCTCAATAAACATCGCACGAATTGCGGAGCTTCCCGCAAGTGCCTGTCTGATTCTCTCTGAAACCATTTTTTGCCTTCTTTCCTAAGTATATTTAATCATCTTACCGCCCGTATATGGACTGCCCGCAGCCTTTCCGTTCTTAAAATGGAATCACTGCATTGAAACAAAACCACTTTACTATACTTTTACTGTAAATTCAAGTATACTGCAAAGTCATTAATATTCTTTCAGTAATGTATTATACTCTTTCACAAGCTTTTTCCAGTTATTCCTGACCTGTGTGGTAACTCCGCCTCCAAAATATGCGCCATCCAAACTCTCAGTCCTCATAACCAGAGAACTCTGTCCCAACATAGTATTAAATTTCTTCAGAACAGAAGCATTGACTTTTGAAGAGGTAGAAACAGTTGCATATCCCTTCATCTTCCCTGTATAAATATACGTGGAATAATTATATCTGTTGGTTGCGAGTGTCTGTGCCATAGCCAAATTCATTCTTCTGTTTGAAGTATAGAGCCTGATTTTTGAACATTGCAGCGTTGTGCTGTTTATTGATATTACCTGTAAATATCCCTCAATTTTCAAGGACATCTCAACAGTATTTTTCTTTTTTACAATCTCAATATACGGTTGGAGATACGAAATCATACCATATCCTCCCGATTCAATTTTTGAAGAATCAGTCCCACCTATTGCCCTTGCGCTCAAGCGAGCCCTTCTCCCTGAGTCAATTGTTTTAAACGTAAAATTCTTATTTTTCTTTGCAAATTCCTTCAGCTTTTTCGCAAGGAAACTGTAAGTGACCGGCTTCTTTTCTACCGTAACCTTACATTTCAGCGTATACTTGCCGCATGTAGCGGTAATTGTCGCTTTCCCAGCCTTTTTCGCTTTTACAACGCCCTTGCTGCTGACGCTTGCCACTGATTTATTTGAACTTTTCCATGTTACGCTTTCATTTGTTCCTTTTACCTTAAGAGTCTTCTCTTCGCCTTCCTTTAATGTAACGCTGTTTGATGATAATTCAGGAATATACCGCCCCGTGAGAATAACAGAATACCTGCCTTCCTCCCGATTATCCTCATAATCCCAATCCTCATCAAAATAATCATAAAAATCTTCATCAATATCATGAACAATCGCTATATTATATTCACCTGCCGGTAAAGTTATTGTTTTCTTGTATGTACCTCTTCCCCATATCGTTTTATAGAATAACGAATTTTCCAAATCATCTTCATCTTCGCTGTTTTTGTAGCCTTTTATATTATACAACCACCTATTTCAAGCGTCAATTCCAAAGGAATGCTGTTTGCATGAACCTTGCAATTCAGTATTATTTTTAAGAAATTCTTTATCAGATAGAAAACTTAGACAGCATGTGGTAAAATATCCTATATCAAACGAAAATTTGGAAAGGGGCAAATCGATATGAAAAAGACAATTTTATTTGTCATCTTAGAACAGTACGCAGATTGAGAAGCCGCCTATTTATCCTCAGCAATAGCAATGCTAGGACAGGATAATTATGAAATCAAAACCGTATCATTAACAACAAATCCCGTGCATTCCATCGGCGGCTTTCAAGTGGCAACTGATGAAAAAATAATGGAATGGTACAATTTCCATAAATTGGGGTTCTATAATGCCCCTATGCCTGAAATGTAATCCCCTACTCCTGTGCCGTAAAAGGAAAAGCAAGCATGTATCTATACCTGAATCATCATCCGCAGAAAAATATCTCATACCAAATGCAAAAGGTATAAATCGTCCAGAGTTTTTTACTGTTATCCTTATGCTTTCTCAAATGCTCCTCCAACAGCTCCGTCAGCTTCTCCTGACGAAAATACTCCTTCGCCGCAGAACCTGAAAATGCTTTGCGCATCCGTTCCTGCCCTTCCTCGGAACATATCCAGTGGCGAATCGGCACGGGAAAACCCAGCTTCGGCCGTTCACTGGTATCTGTATTCAGCTTAAAAGCCGCGGCCTTTCGAAAAATGTATTTGGTTATCCTGCCCCTTTGCTTCATATGGGCCGGCAAATGACGAGAAACCTCAAACACCTCCCGATCCAGAAGGGGAACCCGCACCTCCAAAGAATGAGCCATACTCATACGGTCCGCTTTCTGAAGAATGTCCCCCGGCAGCCAATGGCGCAAGTCAATCTCCTGCATCCTGCACACATCCTCCATTCCAAGAGTTCGGTTATAGTCCTCCTCCAGAAAGCTCTGCGGACTTTTCGTTCCCACACATTTTCGCAGCAGTCCCCTGCGCTCTTCCACGGAAAAAATATTGACATTACCGATATACCTCTCTTCCAGAGACTTGCTTCCCCGAATCAGGAAATCCTTCCCTTTCACATTCGGGAAATGTTCTGCCACACGGGCGAGCCATACCCGCAGTCCCTTGGGAAGCATCTGGTAGCGCCGCAGCGCCTCCGGCTCGCAGTAAATCCGGTAACCGCCGAAGAGCTCATCCGCTCCCTCTCCGGAAACTACTACCTTCACATCTCTGGCTGCCTCCATAGAAAGAAAATACAGTGCGACCGCAGAGGCATCTCCAAAAGGTTCATCCATATAGTAAAGCATCTCCGGCACAGCCTTCCAAAACTCCTGCTCCTGAATGATTCTGCCCTTGTGTTCGAGTCCGCACTGTTCTGCCGTATCACGGGCGTACCGAATTTCGTTGTATTTGCATTTCTCCCGTCCAAAGCCTACCGTATAGGCTCTCTTTCCTCCAAATTCCGAAGCAATAAGACCCGAATCCACACCGCCGGACAGGTAAGCGCCGATTTCCACATCCGCTATTTTATGCGCCTCGACGGAATCCTTTATAACCTGATCTACCGCCTCCAGCCATTCTCTCTCTCCCTTTCCCTCTACCGGACTTAATGAGGGTTCAAAATATTTTTGAATCTCCAGCATCATGCTTCCGCTTCTCCAATAAAGAAATCTCCCCGGCTCTAATCGGTAAATTCCCTTGAAAAAGGTTTCCTCCAGAACCGAATAATGAAAAGAGAGAAACTGCTCCAGAGCCTGCTCATTCAGTTCCTTTTTGTACTCCGGGTACTTGAGAATACTTTTTATCTCCGATGCAAATACAAGGCTCTCCCCGATAACCGCATAATAAAGGGGCTTGATTCCAAAGAAATCTCTGGCTGCAAAGAGTTCTTTTTTCTTCTCGTCCCAGATAACAAAGGCGAACATTCCCCGCAGACGGTTCAGCATATCCCTTCCCCATTCCTCATATCCGTGAATCAGTACCTCCGTGTCAGAACAAGTGGCAAACCTGTGTCCGGCCCGGATTAGCTTTTCCCTGAGTTCCTGATAGTTATATATCTCCCCATTAAAGACCAAGACCTTGTCACCGTTTTCATTTTCCATGGGCTGAGCTCCTGTTTCCGGAGAGATGATGCTCAAACGGCGAAAGCCCAACGCCGCAGTTTTGCTTATCCAGCTTCCCGCGTCATCCGGACCCCGGTGACGGATCGTATCCTTCATTTCCTCCAGTATGCTTTCTCTATCCCAGTCCCCTTTTTTATTCCCCACAAATCCGCAAATACCGCACATAATAATAATCCTCCTCATCGATAACTCTCTTGATTGATTACCATCATGTTAGCATCGCATTATTTCAACAAATTTTCTGGCTTGTAACAAAATTGTATCAGGATGTAAATAAATTTCATCATGGAATGCAGACCGGAAAGGTTTAAAACTCCAGCACCAGTGCCCGGCGGTCTTCTGACCACCGGATGTGGGCATCTGCGCCGTAATTTATTTCATCTGACGCATCAGCCTTTCCTGTCTCTGCCAGAATCCTCTGGTAGACCGGATCATATTGGAGGCGTATGACACAGCCTGCGTCCTGATACAGCACACGCCTTGTCATCCCTTCCTCTGTCAAAGTATACAGACAGATATCCTGATGCCATATGTCCGTATATTCTCTGTCATATTCCGCTGTCACAAACGCTTCACCGTCTTCCAAAACACAGAAATCCCCAATCCCCAGAGCAGGCTCTAAAGGTATAGCGCTTACGCAAGTCCCGTCTTTCACATTAAAGCTTAAGATTCCATCCTTCTGAGATGTAAAATACAGTGTCTCTCCTGCCGCATCCAGATATAATTTTGCATCCCGCGGGCAATTGACAGCATAGGGCTTCACCATTTCCTCCTTCTCCTGTCCCTGATCGGGTATTGTCAGAGAAAAAAGATCAATGTAGACCTGATTGGAAGACACATTCCTCTCTTCATCTCCCATCTCCGATCCACCAGCAGCAGCCATATTTCCCCCTCCATCTTCCTGTCCCGATACAATAGCTGTAAGAATATCTTTTTCATCACGATCCACATAAAGCCCGGTGCTCTGGAGATCCTGCGGCTTCTCTGTCGTATCGGCATAGTAGTAATTCAGGCGGTTGACTATCTCTCCCGTTTTCATGTCACGATAATAAAGTAACAATCTGTCAACGTCGTATGAATTCCATACATCCAATGTTCTTGGGTAGAAGCCATAGCACAGTAGAGAAGCATCCCTGCTCCACGCCGCCAATATGATAAATTGATCGTCATAACACTCCGCAGCGTCTCCGTCCAGCAAAAGTTCTTCTTCTCCTGTTTTCATATCCATCAAGTACAGCCGCATACCCGGATAAGATAAATCTCCGCGCTTATACAGCAAGTATCTCCCGTCAGGAGAAAAAAACTCTGTCTCCAGATTCTGCCCATCCTTATAATCCCAAGACATCATAAGGTCGAGGCTGTCCAGCAGCCCTCCAAACGGAATCAGCTCACTGTCATAAAATCCATAACGATAATCCAGTGTCTGTACCCTAAGACCATCTGTATTGCTTTCTGCTATCCGTACCTGATGTTCCCCTGTTCCGGAAAGAAATGCCGTAAAACCCCCATACACAAAACTTTCATAATCTTCACTATACATCTTCCTTACCGTATAGTGATCTCCTTCCTCCCCCTGAAAGGCAACTCCCTGCTCCATCTCCTCCTCCGGAAGAAGCATGGTCTTTGATTCCGCCGCCCTTTTGCAGCCCGACAAAATGGACAGACACAGGAACAGTATGATCATATTCCAAAACCGATACGTTTGATTCTTCATAACCCACCTCCTTTCTGGATTTTTTCTGTCTCCTGCCGTCCCTCCCATTCAGGGAAAAGCAGGAAAAAGGTAATCTGCCCCTCAGGACGGTTTTCTGCCCATATGGCGCCATTGTGCTCCCGCATGATTTTTTGGCAGATAGGCAGACCCAGACCTGCACTTCCCTGCTCTCTGGAATACTCCTTGTCTGCCCGGTAGAAGGGTTCAAAAATATACTTTAATTCTTCCTGATTCATCTGCTTTCCCTTATTCGACACAAAAAACCGAACCCGATCTTTTTGGCGGCGTTCTCCAAAGATCTGAATCTCCGTTCCCTCTTCCCCATACTTCACCGCATTGTCAATGAGATTTATAAACACCTGACGCAGACGCTCCTCCTGTCCGCAAACGAAAAGCCCCTGTTCCAGCTTCAGACGGATATGGGCGCCATAACGGTTGGCTTTAATCTCCATAGCCTCCGAGACGCTTCGTATAAGATTGCCCATATCTACCTTTTCCATTTCCTGCCGTCCCGGCCGGTCAGCCATTTCCAGAAGCTGAATTACCATACGGTGCAGACGCGTACTCTCATGGAGGATATGTCCCACGCCCTTTTTCACCAGCTCCGTATCTCTCCCCTGATCCTCTTCCATTAACTGGGCATAGCCCTGAATGGTGGTAAGAGGCGTTTTCAGCTCATGGGTAACATTATTATAGAATTCCTGTCGGCTGTTGAGAAGCTTCAGAATCTGATCCCGGTCATCCTGCATTTTCTGAATATACTGTCCTACCTTATTCAGCATGGCGCTGTAGTCCCTGGACAATTCCCCCATCTCGTCCCTTCTGGCTGAGGAAGCCAGTCCCGCTAAAAGCTCCGTATTTACTTCATCCTGCTCCAGATCCAGACTCATTCGCCGGGATACCTTAGTCAGACGCTGAACAGGCTTGATGATTCGATTCAGAAGAAGGAAAATCAGAAAAAACGCAGCGGCAAATATGGCGGCGGCAACCCGGATAATAATCCCCTTCATCTCTTCTCCCTGCTGCCAAAGTTCCGTATAGTCCATACAATAACGGATAACTCCGACATTTCGTTCCGCAACAATCACCGGCATGGCAAACCAGACCTCCAGTCTGCCCTCCTCGGAATACATCAGAGTAAACGCCGAATTTCCGTTCACTGCCTCCAAAAGCTCCGCATCCTGTCCGTTCTGATCATTACCATGATTTTCCCGGTAATTATAAGCCAGAAGTTTTCCATCTCTGGAATAGGCCTCCAGTTCATAGCGTCCGGAAGAACCGTACATTTCCTGCACAATGGTTTCCGCAAGACTGTTAAAGCTCTCCTCATCGTTATTTGCCTCATTAAGAATCAAAAGCTGACGCACATAAATCTCCGTATTTTCCCGAACGGTCTGAAGATCCCTGATAATCTGATCCTCCCGGCTTTTCTCAAGCTGACTGTCTGTCAGCCAATACAAAAAAATCCCGCTTACCAGTAACACGGCAAAAAGACCCGCTGTCATCTGTATGCGGATCCCAAAACGGATTTTTCTGTTTTCCCGATTTTTTTTACGGTACATACTTATATCCCACTCCAAAAACAGTGACCAACTTATCCCCCAGACCTGTTTTCCGCCGAAGACGCTGAATATGAATATCCACAGTCCGGGTATCGCCTGCATAATCATAGCCCCAAATCTGCTCCAGCAAAATCACTCTGGTAAATACCTGTCTTGGGTGCTTCAAAAAGTGCAGCAAAAGATCGTATTCCTTCGGCGTCAGCTCCACAGCTTCTCCATTCCGGCAGACCATGCGCTCCTGTTCGGACACCGTAAGCCCCTCTGCGGCCGGCTCCTCCTTACGGATTCCCTGTACACGTTCAAAGCGGCGCAGAATCGTCCTAACCCGCGCCACCACCTCCCGCAGGTCAAAGGGCTTGGTAATATAGTCGTCTGCCCCGGATTCCAGTCCGTACAGTTTATCCTCCACATTGCTCCGGGCAGTCAGCATAATGATGGGGAGGTTATACCGTTCTGTCAGCATCCGGCACACATCTACACCGGCTATATCCGGAAGCATCCAGTCCAAGAGCACCATATCCGGCGCATAGTCCTCCGCCATCTCAAGACCGCTTCCTCCCGTATAAGCGCAGGTCACTTCAAAGCCCTCCTTTTCAAATCCGTATTTTAAAATATCCGCTATAGGCTTTTCGTCCTCAATGACCATGATTTTTTTCCGCTCCATTTTTATACACTCCTCTTTATAACCGGAACAAAAGTGTGCTTCATACACTTCCCATTTACTCTAACCTGATTAAAAAGAATTATAGCACGTTATGTCGAACAATGCCATAAAAGTTTTGCGGCAGACGGTAAAAATCATCATTTGCCACGTATAGCTTCCGGTCTGTTTAAGAGATCCCGCACCAAGAACTTAGGCGATCCTCACATAGCAAGGCGCCGGAACAGCCTCCGCTATTCCGACACCCCAAAATAATTCTGCAGACACCGCAGCTTCTTATATTTCTCACTCTGACTGCGATAGGTAATCCCCGCATACTCCAACATCTCCCCCGAATCCCCGGAAAGCTGATACACGAAAATATCCGGTCTGTCAAATTCAATTCCCGCCACCTGATAGTCTTTCCCCTTAATCTGCACCGTTTTCCCGCTCACCTTCGTGCTTCCAAAAAGCTGCAGCGCCACATTCTCCCCCAAAATACAATAGCCTTCTTCTCCTGAAACAAGCGCATTTCCATAGGGAAACAGCACCGAGGATTCTCCCGCAAGCGCAAGTGCATCCATGCGGAGAGAACGGTTAAATTCCGGGTTAACAATCAAAACCTCTTTCTCCTCCTTCCAAAGCGCAATGCTGATTCCCTCTTCCTTTTGTTTTTGCAACGCTTCACCGGTTCCGTTTTCATAGACATACCCGGAGGGCAGTTCTAAAACCAAGCATTTCGTTTTGCCATCCATCCACTTCCAGATTGCAAAGGCGCCTGCGCCAAGTAAGAGCAGAACTGCCGCAAACACCAGCCAGAACCGGATAAATCCCCGCCTCATCATGGCTCCTCCAGACGCACCCTGTCATTAGGTGCAACTGCGCGGTCACTGGATACAATGATTTTTTCCTCAGAGGTCAACGCCCCATCTGCAAGCAATGCGTCCGTTTCGTTTTTATCCACTACCGTCACATCCTTTCTCACTGCGCGAAGCTCCGTCCCAAGGAATGTGTTCTCCTCTTCGACAACAAGGACATAGAGCGAATTATTTTCGGAGTAAAGCGCCGAAAGCGGTATGCGGCAATTACTTTTCCGGTTCTCTTCCACTATGGTGAAGCTCCCGGTCTCGCCCCAGAAAATTCCGGGCTCATGAATCTCTACGTAAACTTCGTACATCCCATCGCCGCCCTTTGTCACGTTCGTTATCTGTGTATGATAGTAATTCAGTCCGGAATCGGGAAG
>Ga0137307_103150_pt1 | contig 10308 bp, 9 predicted proteins | sample NAcewD2O_March_2_FD_97180 | JGI IMG/M metagenome (GOLD analysis project Ga0137307, IMG submission 97180) | Mouse cecal microbial communities from Vienna, Austria - N-Acetylglucosamine amended D2O_March | ecosystem: Host-associated > Mammals > Digestive system > Large intestine > Cecum | place...
TAGCAGATTATTATTAATAGGTGAAGGTCCCTGTGAAGATCGGATCAAAGAACTGGTAAGAAAAAATAAATTAGAGGATATGGTAATTTTTTTAGGCAGCAGAAAAGATGTGAATGATCTGTATTCGGCCATGGATGTTTTTTTGTTTCCATCTTTATATGAGGGGTTAGGCTCTGCTGTTGTGGAAGCACAGGCAAACGGATTGCCATGTTTTGTGTCAAATACTGTGCCTTTGCAGGCAAAAGTATTGGGTTCATATAAGATTTTCGATCTAAAAGACGGACCGGAAAAATGGGCGGAAAAAATATTAAACGCTGATCTCACAAGAAATAATGACAGTTATGATTTAATGACCGGAGCAGGATTTAATATTGATATCGAATGTAAAAAGTTGAAGGATTTATATCAGATGATGATTGGTGCATGAGATGAAATGGAAAGTAAATGATACTAGCAGAACTACTGTGGATTTATCCTTTGTCTTTTTAGGATATCTGATTATTCTGGCATATTTTTACCCGGTTGCAACGCTCTTACCGAATATAATTCAAATTCCGGTGTTTGTCCTATGGCTGTTTTCTATAAGAAGAAAAAACAGATTATGGGGAAATATTTTAAAGATAAGCATGATTAATATTATAATATTTATTGTATCATTTATCAGATGCATAGCAGCAGAACATTTGAATTTGAATTATTTCAGTACTATGCAGGTGGTTATCCAGCGATACAACTTTTTAATATTTCCTGTATTGTTTGTATATATAAATAGTTTGGATAGATACCATAAGAAAAAGATATATCAGCTTTCCTTTTTTTGTATTTTTATTACTTTGATTTTTTCATTATATTATGTTTTTTTTGTTGATCCTCAGGCAATCAGAAACACCCAGAGAGACTTTTTGTGGGGGGTCGGTGATTTTACTTTGATGTATGCAATTGCCATATTATCAGGACCATTGTTGTTTTTAATTATCGAGAAAGTCAAAAAGAAAGAAAAAATATTATATTTACTGATTTTTTATTTAACAATACTTTTGACAATTTTATTGTGTAATTTAGTTACGTCAGTTGTTATTGCCGTGGTTTCAACGTTTGTTATGTATTGTGTTTCCAAAAAAAGGAAAGTTTTGTTAGTTATACTGTTTCCAATAGCGTTTGTTTTTTTAATATTGAGAAAGGTATTTGCAAAGCTGCTCTATATGGTCGCAGAGAAAGGTGTTTTTTATTGGAGTACAAGTAACAAATTAATTGCTATTGCCAATATTATAAATGGGGTTGGCAATAGCAGTAATACGGATACATTTGCAAAACGTATAGTACTGGCAGCTCAATCTGTCGGTTCTTTTAAAGAATATCCATTATTTGGAATTGATTGGAAATATCATGTTTCCGGAAAAATTGGCTGCCATATGCAGTGGGCTGATGACCTGGGCAGATATGGTATAGTCGGAAATTTGTTGCTGATTCCAAATTATTTTTTTATAGCAAGATATACAATAAAAAGCAGCAGGGTTGGTATGGCGCGTAATTCTATAATTACCTGTTGGATTGTTTTTGTTATTTTGGGTTTTTTGAATCCTAATTTGTCAACTGCAATTTTAATGCTAATGTTTGTTGTTATCCCTACATTTGATTCTGCAATTGAGGTGAAGGATGAAAAGGATACTGGTCGTTAATCAATTTAACAGTGAAAACCTGGGAGATAAGTTATTGAATTTATCACTTTGCGATGCTTTGAAAAAAAGAGGGATTGATATACTTTCATGTGGCTATGCGCAGACGACCCCTCAGATCATGCATTATTTATGTGATAACAGAAAAATACATACACTATTACATAGTTTGAAACGATATTTGCCAAATAGATTGAAATACATAATAAAATATAAAAGGGATTTAGATAAGCAGTTAAATACTGTTAATATAAAAGATTGTAATGGTATTGTGATTGGTGGAGGACAGTTATTAAAATCTAAGAGTGTGTTTTTATACTGTTTTCAATACTGGGTTAAACTATCAAGGAAATATAATATACCGTTATATTTATATGGCATTGGTATTGATGATAATTTGTCCGCATATGAGATAAAAAAATACAAATGTTTAATATCAAATGTCAAATATATTAATTGCAGAGATTATTTCTCCTATGAGTTTATAAAAAGCAGATTTGACAAGGAGTGTTCGTTGTCGCCGGATATTGCATTTTCATATGAAAGTCAAATGATAAAGTCAAAAGAAAATGTAATTGTAATGCCATATTGCTATCATACTGCAGTTTCTGCATTTTCTTTTTTGTTGTCTAGACAGGAATACTATCAAATGTTACTTGAAAAAGCAATGCCTTTTATATTATCAGGAAAGAGAATGATTGTTACTGCCACAACAAGTGCCGATATTCAGGAATCATATAAATTTATTGAGTGGATTAATAAAAAAAATATTGAAATGGAAATGAAGTATATTTATTCAATTGAAATGTTTGAAAATTTGTTTAGCAGTGCCGAGTGCATTATATCAGGGCGGATGCATGCGTTGATAATGGGAAAAATAATGGATGCAAATATAATTCCGATTGAAATATCACAAAAAATCAAACAATTTGCCTATGACTATAATACACATGAGTTTGATTTGAATATAGCGAGGAAAAAAAGCTTAGACGGAATTGATTTATTGGTTGCAAATTTTAATTAAGATATATATAGATGGGTTAAATGAGAGTATAACATCTGAATAATGCTGATGAATAAATAGAAAATGTAATGACAGGATTTTTAGGGTGTAGTGTTAATGAGTAAAGCAAAAATCTTTATGGAAAATATGGTTGTATATGGAGTTGGAGGAATCATAAGTAAGATTATACCATTATTAATGCTGCCAATTATTACAAGGATAATGCCAAGTACAGAATATTTTGGAATCGTTGATTTGTCGAATACGCTTGTTTCATTTGCAAGTGCATTTGCATTGTTTGGCATGTACGATGGTATGTATAGAATGTTTTTTGAAAAAAATGAGATGGAATATAAAAAAAGAGTCTGTTCAACAACGCTGATATTTACTATTACCGTGTCGAGTATTGTCTTTGTATTAATGATAATATTTAAAGATATCATTGCGCATTATTTTTTTGGTAACAGTCAGTATGGTTATGTGGTTTATTTGTCGGCGCTGGCCGTTCTTGTTGGTTCTACAAACTTAATTGTCGCTGCACCTACAAGAATGCAGAACAAAAGAAAAATTTTTTTAGCAGCAAATACTGCACTTCCTATCATATCTTATACGATTGCAATATTGTGGCTGATAACAGGACATTATATTATTGCCTTACCCTTATCAACAGTTATATCCGGTCTTTTCATTGAATTATATTATGCCTACATAAATAGAAAGTGGTTTGATTTTAAATTATTTGATGTGAAAATTTTGAAACAGACGTTAGCTTTAGCAGTTCCTTTGGTACCCAATTTTTTAATTTATTGGCTTTTTAATTCATCAGATAAATTAATGATAACAAATATTTTGAGTGTTGGGGATGCGGGAATTTATTCGGTAGGATCAAAGTTAGGGCATTGCAGCCAACTGATCTATACGGCTTTTGCAGGGGGGTGGGGTTATTTTACATTTTCTACAATGAAAGAAAAGAATCAGGTTGAGTCAAATTCAAAATTATTTGAATGTTTGGGGATTTTCTCATTTATCTTTACTATGTTTGTCTGTGCATGTTCAAATTTGATTTTTACGTTACTTTTTGAAGAGCAATATCTACCGGGATTTATCATTGCTCCATATTTATTTTTGGCACCATTGTTGCAGATGCTGTTTCAGGTTGCAATCAGCCAGTTTATGATAATAAAGAAAACATGGCCGAATATGCTTATTTTGATGGTGGGAGCATTCATTAATATAGTATTAAATATAATTCTTATTCCACTAATTGGAATTGAGGGAGCCTCAATTGCTACTTTGTTAGGTTATGCTGTTTCTGATCTGATTTGTGTAGTAGTTCTCATTAAACATAAACTCATGATAATTTCAAAGAAGTTTTGTTTTTCTATAGTTATTCTGATTATATATATATTTATCTGGCGATTTATTATTTTGTACAATACCATGCTGTTGTTTTTAACTGCTATGGTATCTACATTTGAAATATTATTTTTATATAAAAATGAATTAAAATCAGTTTTAAATAAAATGCATAGAACATAAAAACAATAAATTATCGTATGTTTTCTTGATTTTATATAGAGATGAACTAAGGGAGAATTTGAAATGGTAAGTATCATTATTCCACTTTATAATGCAGAAGCTTATATAGAAAAAACCATACAATCCTGTTTGAATCAAACATATAAAAATATTGAAATTATCGTTGTTGATGATTGCTCTGTGGATAAGTCGTATAAGATAGTTGATTGCATAATGAAAAAAGAGTATCCAGTCATTAAACTTTATAAAAATGAAGTGAATTCCGGATTGATATTCACTGTTAATAAAGGATTAGAGTATTGCAAAGGCAGGTATATCATTACTCTGGGAAATGATGATACGTTGAAAGAAAAGCATATAGAAAATATGATTTCTATAATGAAACAAAAGGATTGTAGTTTTATTTATTGCGGAAGTGATTATATTGATGAAAATGATAATATTATAGGGAAATCGAATACACTTGATATTGGCAGTTATAAAAAAATGATGGCCAGGAGAAATATTATTAACTCATGTGGATTAATGGTGAATCGCAAGTATTTAGATATGGTAAGGGGATATCCTTCAGATTTGGGATTTAAAAATTATGGTGAGTGGTATTTATGGATTCGTCTATTAGGGTTGGCACCTGCTGTTTATACTAATGAAATACGGAGTAATTACAGGATTCATAGTCTTAATTTGACAAAAACTCTATTAAAAAAGGAAAATATAATTGAAACCTGTAATTATAATTTATTGTGTATGAAATTGGCTTCCGGAGAATTGGGATTTCGTATTTTCCAAAGAGGATATTTGAAATTATATAGGCTTGCTTATAGAATGAAAATGAATTTTATGTTTTTTAAAAGAGGATTGGATTAAATGCTGAGAAAAATAATTGAAAAAGCCATATTAATGCGGAATAAGTTGTTTTTTTATATTAAAAATTATTTGTTAATCAGGAAGGGATTGCTTGTTTGTGATTTGAAATCTCTCTATATATTCCAATCCGTATACTTATATAGACATGGAGGAAATTATACATTTGGGAACCATGTTCAATTTGGATATTATATCGGTGGGAGGTATAAAAAAGGATATTGTGAATTACAGGCAAGATCAGATGAAGCAGAAATAATAATTAAAGATTATTCTGCTATAAACAATAATTTTCTGGCAATTGCGTGTAAAAAAATTGAAATAGGCGAGCATTGCAGGATTGGAGCGCATTGTGAAATAATGGATTTTGATGCGCATAATGTGAATCCGGAATTGCGCAGTAAAATGGGGAAAGTGAAAGAAGTAATAATAGGGAATAATGTGTGGATCGGAAATAATGTAATGATTCTTTCGGGAGTTTCTATCGGTAATCATTCTATTATTGCGGCTGGCGCAGTTGTAACGGAACCTATTCCAGATAATGTTATTGCAGGCGGCGTGCCGGCAAAAGTCATAAAAAAAATAGGTAGTGATAATTGTTCTGTTTAAAGGATAAGAAGGAGATTAATTATGATAATGTCTAATAACATTGGACGTCAATATTCGCTGAATGCCGATGAATATAAGAAAAAGGCCATGGAGATTTTAGACTCAGGATGGTATGTTTTGGGCAAAGAAGTAGAGGCATTTGAAGAAGAATGGGCTGCGTTTATCGGTTCTAAATATTGTGTTGGACTGGCAAGCGGACTTGATGCACTTTGGATCGCTTTCAAGCTTCTTGGTATAAAAAATGGCGATGAGGTAATAGTCAGTGCCAATGCTTATATTGCATGTGTAATGGGTATTACAATCAATGGTGCAACCCCCATATTCGTTGAGCCGGATGAGTATGACAATATTGATGCAAATAAAATTGAGGCTGTAATCACCCCGAATACGAAAGCCATTCTTGCAGTTCATCTGTACGGGCAGTCCTGTGATATGACTAAGATTATGGATATTGCATACAGACACGGACTTAAGGTTGTGGAGGACTGTGCGCAGAGCCATGGTAATCATTGGAACGGCAAAACAGTTGGAACATTTGGCGATGTCGGATGTTTTAGTTTTTATCCCAGTAAAGGATGCGGCGCATTTGGAGATGCGGGCTGTATTGTGACAGACGATAAGGCGCTGGCAAATAAATTTAAAATTTTCAGGAATTATGGATCAGAAAGACGATATTATAATCAAATTGTCGGGGCTAACAGCCGATTAGATGAACTCCAAGCGGGTTTGCTTAGAGTAAAGTTATCTCATTTGAACGACTTTAATAAGGAAAGATGTGAGATTGCGGAAAGATACTTGCAGGGTATTAAAAATCCTTTGATTTGTTTACCTAAAGTTCGTCCAGGAGCAGATTCCAGTTGGCATCAGTTTGTGATTCATGTTCCTCGATACCGTGATGAATTAAAGAAATATTTAAAAAAGCGGGAGATAGAAACCCTTATCCATTATCCGATTCCTCCACATCTTTCGGAAGCTTATACATATTTAGGATATCAGATGGGAGACTTTCCAATTGCAGAAAAATATGCCGCTGAAGTTTTGAGTTTACCGATATATAATGGCATTACTTTAAATGAACAACAAATAGTTATAGATGCAATGAATCGTTTTATGGAGGCTTCTTTATATGATACATCATTATTCGGCGATATTTAAAGAGGTCCTTATCAGGCCTCTTGAGAGAACGGATATAGAATTATTGAGAAATTGGCGTAATGACACAGAAAAATCAAAATTTCTCTGTCCTGTTGGATATATTGATAAAGAAATGCAGGAAAAATGGTTTGAAAACTACATAAAAAATGAACGAAGTTTGATTTTTGCAATAGAAGAGTTGGATGATTTAAAACGTGTTGTAGGAAGTTTATCGTTATATAATTGGGATAAAAGTAATCATATATGTGAGATAGGTAAAATTCAAATCGGAGATTCGGCTGCTCATGGTAGGGGCATTGGAAGGAATGTATTTGTAATGGCTATGAAAATTGCGTTTCGGAAATTGGGTATTCAAAAGATAATTTCATCCGTTCATCCCGATAATATTCCGGCATATCGTAATTATATGAAAATTGGATTTACTGTTATTGGAAACGCCCCTTCTGTTGTAAGCGGTGAAGAACTTCTTCTTGAAATATGCGAAGAGACTGTATGTGCAAAAAATAATTATTATAGTCAAATAGAGCTTTCTATATTATGAGACTAGAAAATCAGCTATTGATAAAATTTATAAAATGGAACAATTCTATACATCGGAGGATTTTGCAATGCATAAAATGAATAAAATTCAAATAATTGAGTTTCCACAACATGGTGATGAAAGAGGACATTTGGTTATAATTGAAGGATCGCGGGATATTCCTTTTGAAATTAAGAGAGCTTTTTATATTTTTGGCTCTGATCCGGATGTTGTCAGAGGACAGCATGCTAATCGGGAATCAGAATTTGTTCTTATTAATGTCGCCGGAAAAAGCAAAGTAAAAGTTAAGGACGGGGAAGGCAATGAAGCAATTTATTGTCTGGATCGTCCACATACTGGTATATACCTTCCGTCTATGGTATGGAAAGATATGTACGATTTTACACCGGATTCCGTACTGCTTGTTTTGGCAAGTACTTATTATGTACCAAATGAATATATTCGAGAGTATGATAAATTTGTTATGGAAATACAAAAGAAGAATTGTTAGTAAGGATTAATATTTAGGATTAACATTTTGAAATACGCTGGCCATTGCATTGTTCCTTATTTCATAGTATAATCAAACATATGATAAATAACCGTAAGGAGCCCCATCAAATGCTATTTGACAAACAATTATTCGCATCCAAATACGTAGCCCCTGATCAGCGCGTGAAAGTAGATACGCTGATCCTGATCGGAAATGGTTTTGATATCTGGCAGGGGCTGGATACAAGCTATGGGTCTTTTGAAAAATATTATGAGGCCCATCTGGATGATGTGCTTGCCCGTTTCCACCTTAAAAAAAGAACGCTTCAGGACGAGAACGGCAATGTCGTATCAGACAGTGCGGGCAATCCTGTTACATATTCGGACGTTGAGCTCTTTTATGGAGATCCTTTTCACCCCCAAAAGCTGCCCCATGAATTTTGGTGGGATTTTGAGACGTCTATGGATAAAATAGACGATCAGCAAATCAACTATTTTTTTGGACGGGACGGGGTCAGGGAGATCCAAAAATGTGCGGACAATGCCCAAAAGATTCTGAAAGAACTGTTTCGGGAATGGGTAATGTCGATCCATATCAGTGAAGAAGTGCCAAAGCATGAGTTTGGCGACAATGTACTTTTTGTTAATTTCAATTATACCGACACCTTATTAAAACGGTTTGGGGTTAGAGAAATCAATGAATTTCATATCCACGGCTCGGCAGATCAAAAGGAATCAATTATCGTCGGACATGCCACCCATCCGGAGCTGCCCTATGAACCGCTGAAAAATTTTAAGGACAGGCCGCGGTTTGAGGGGTTGTATTATATAGAGGAGTTTCTCTATCATGCGGACAAGCATGTGGAAGATAATTATATGAAACTGCGGATATTCTGCGCGCTGCACGGCATCAGGATCGAGGAGATTAAAAACATTTATGTGCTTGGACTGGGCTTTGGAAATGCGGATTTGAGCTACATAAAACATCTGATCCATGAACCCCAGGGGATTGCTGAAAACCCGGAACGCGGCTTGTCGGATGAAGAACTGTTTTATCTGGATTCTATGGATTATATGGGAACAATGAATCTGAATATACATTATGCAATCAGTCACAGAGAGCGGGTGATGAAAAAAGATCCGATCAGCTTTCCGGAATATAAGCTTTTGGATGGGCTGATCAGCCCGTATGCGGAAGATCCTTATCATCATATGGAACGGGACAGTCAGATGCGTCTGGAAGCTGCCGCAGTCCGCAGAAGATTTTTATCGGAGCAGGAAGAGCGAAATAAAAAGATGAGGCGCGAATACCTGAGGATGCTGAGCAAGAAGCTGCATACCGGACATGTGCCTCCGTCAGAAACGTTTTTGGAGACGGATCACAGCATGGCCGGAAGTCTGCCCGGAGCGGAATGGCACATTTCCTATTACAGCGATAAAGACTATAAACGGATTGATGAGGTTATGAAAAACTTTCGCTGTAATCATTATACGCTCCATGCTTCCGTGGAGGAATGTATAAGCGTTTTTGCGAAGAGGTAGCGTTCGCGTGTCAGGGGATATCCTGAAAAGGAACATCCGGGGAGCGGACGGGGAAATGTTCGGCCAGAAGATTTCGGTTTATGATGTGGGGATTGCCAGGTTTTTATGTGACAGGGGGCATGGCAGGGAAGAAAAATGCAGGGAGAACTGAATTTTTAAGTTGACAAACTGCCGTCAGGATGGTACTATAAACAGGTCGGAAATATCTGCCGTTTTATCATCCTGCCGGTGTGGCGGAATTGGCAGACGCACATGACTCAAAATCATGCGGAGAGATCCGTGCCGGTTCGAGTCCGGCCACCGGCATGAAAAAACCAGCGGTAACGCTGGTTTTTTTGCAGTTGCAAAGCCGCCGTCTTGATGATAAACTAATAAATACATGGAAGATATTTGAAAACAATGATTTTTCATTTCCCATTTCCCGCGTAACCGGACGGAGGACTGATAAAATTGGCCGGATATGAAAAAAATATTCTTTATCACTATACGGATTTTCAGGCATTGGACGGCATTTTATATCATGCGCAGCTGCGGGTGAATAATGTGCTGAATATGAATGACGCGGCGGAGATGCGCCTGTTTATGAGTGGCCTTTGCCATGCGATGGTGAAAAGGTTGAAGGCAGAGGGAGATATGGAACGGGTGGAAAAGGTTCGAAAGCTTTTTCATGACGAGCTGAAAAAGGAATTTTTTTATTCGGCTTATGCGGCCTGCTTTTCCCTTTACCGGGACGATGCGGCCCAGTGGGAGCGGTATGGGAATCGAGGACGGGGCGTCTGCATTGCCTTTCGCGGTGATTATCTGGAAAAAATGGCGGAGGGAGAGCTGTCATTGCAGGAGGTTTGCTACCAGGATGATATGACGGAGCATCCGCTGGCGGACGTGTTTTACCGGCTGATCAAAGGGGA
>Ga0137307_103151_pt1 | contig 10306 bp, 9 predicted proteins | sample NAcewD2O_March_2_FD_97180 | JGI IMG/M metagenome (GOLD analysis project Ga0137307, IMG submission 97180) | Mouse cecal microbial communities from Vienna, Austria - N-Acetylglucosamine amended D2O_March | ecosystem: Host-associated > Mammals > Digestive system > Large intestine > Cecum | place...
GCAGCATACGATTTGGCCGTTCAGACGGGCGGAGAAACCCTGCCAGTGACATTTAAGTTTGGTTCGGATGAACAGCCCGAATACTATACTTTTACTCAGTTAGAAGAACTGAAAGACTTCTATACAAAAGCAGTAGGATTCATTCAGAAAGTTCTGGCTGAAGGCTGGAAAAAGAAGGATAAATTCAAATTGGATTTGTACCGGATTGAGTGATTGAAAATCCCCTCGGGGGTGGGATAAAAAAAGCCCCCGGCCTGTTAAGTTAAGTATAGACGCCAATCACATACTTACGCATACGCGCTGAAACCGCACAGCCGGGGGCAAATGCCCTCTGCCGCGGTTTCAGCGTTTTTTTTATACAAAATATGTGATTGGCAATGCAAATGTACAAAAATGATTGGATATGACATTATTTGAAGCACTCAAATTTAATAGGAAACCGCTTGAAATGCTTATAAGTTTAGGCGGAAAACAAGATGATCTTCGATATATAGACCTGTATTCGGAGTACGAAACGATGAAAGGCCAGGGTGAAAAGACCACTTATACAGTGGCATTCTTGGCACAGAAGTATTCAGTAAGTGAACGTAAGGTGTATGACATTATCAAGCGATTTGGAAAGCACTGCACGCTCTGTGCAGTGTGATTTGAGTATCTGACATACCTTATGCTGTCTGATGAGGCTACCTTTGCACAAACCAAAAATGAAATAGCTTATGAATAAGTATTATCAGACATTAGAAAAGATACTCCAATATGGGAAGACCCAAGATAACAAGAAAGGGCACATAAAGTATCTATTAAACGAGAGACTCATCCTATCGCCAGCTGATTTACTTGATATATTTGAAAGCCATGGTATAGCAAGAAAGAAGCTGAAAGAGGAATTAAAACTATTTATGCAGGGCATCCGGGATGTGGAAAAGTACAAGGAGGCAGGTATTACCTGGTGGGACTATTGTGGCCATACCCTTGTGAATAGCTACCCAACTTATTTTGAAAAGCTGCCACCGCTTATTTCGAAAATAAACAAGGAAAAACGTAATAGTAAGAACTATGTCCTGTTCCTTGGTGAAACAGGCGTGGAAAGCAATCAAGCGCCTTGCCTTAGCCTTGTTCAGTTTCAGATAGATGATGGGGAACTGGTCGTATCAGCGTATCAGAGAAGTTCTGATGCCAGCCTTGGGCTCCCAGCTGATATTTATCATCTGTATTTAATGGCAAGACAGGTGGAACTACCTTTGAAATCCATTACGCTTGACCTTGGCAATGTGCACATATATGAAAACAACATCGACAAAACAAAGGAACTTCTTTCCGGAGGTGAAAATATTAAATTTGAATTGAACGTATGACGAAAATGAATCTGTCGGCACCGCTGCCATTTGTGGGCCAAAAAAGAATGTTTGCTAAAGAATTTATAAAGGTTTTAGACCAGTTCCCTGATGATACAGTTTTCGTAGATCTGTTTGGTGGCTCAGGCTTACTTTCCCATATTGCAAAAAGGATGAAACCAGCTGCCACTGTTGTCTATAACGATTTTGACAACTACCGATTTAGGTTGGCTCATATTCCACATACCAATAAGCTTTTAGCCGACATTAGAGCGCTGGTAGGGGATTCTGTACCCAAACATAAGGCAATCAAAGGGAAGCTAAGAGAATGCGTTTTAAAACGTATTGAAGAAGAGGAAGCGAGTGTGGGGTACGTGGACTTCATTACTCTATCGTCATCCCTTATGTTCTCTATGAAATATAAGTTGTCAGTGGAGGAAATGAGCAAGGAAGTGCTTTATAACAATATCCGTAAGACTGGATATCCTGAATCATTGGACTATTTAGAAGGGCTGGAAATCGTTTCATGCGACTATAAAGAGGTCTATACTCAATATAAAGACGTACCTGGAGTGGTGTTTTTAATTGATCCTCCTTATTTATCCACGGATGTTGGAACATATAACATGTATTGGCGTATGTCTGACTACTTAGATGTTTTAAAAGTCCTCGAAGGTCATTCATTCGTTTATTTTACATCAAACAAATCATCTATAATTGAATTGTGTGAGTGGATTGGGGCAAACAAAACCATCGGAAACCCGTTTGAAGGCTGCACAAAAAGAGAATTCAATGCCCACATGAATTATTCTTCAGGATACACAGATATAATGTTATTCAAAAAGCAAGATTCTTACATTGAGAAAATAGCTGCTTAAATATGTTGCTCGATTCCCATTAGAATGTCATTCTAAAAGTGTTCTTATGAGACTATAAAGCCGGAACAGAGGTCTTCATTAACCTTTTGTTCCGGCTTTATAAGTGTTGTGTGCAGCCTTTTTTTTGAACGCTTCGTTTTGTCCTTTTGCCTGAAATTTGAACGCTTCGTTCCGGATTCAGCGGAAATTTGGATTTGCGGATTATACAAAGACGATTTCAACATTGTTTGACTTTTTATGAACTTTTTCTTTGGGTACGCCAATAAGCCAATCGAAATTCTGCTGTAAAGCCAGACCGCAGGAGAACAGGATATTTCGTCCATAATTTTGACAGACTTCCAACCCGAATATGTTTTCGTAGAAACTTCGGGCTTTGCTTATATCTGACACGGATAAAACCGTACAACAATATCTCATATTTATTTTTTCCAGCGTTTGAGGTTGGGATAGAATTGGCGCATCATCTCTTTAGCCTGTTCCACGGTCATATTTTCTCCGGACCACTTGTTTATATCATCGGTGAACCGAGCGCAATGCTCAATCATCTGCTCCATTGTAAAGTCCTGCGTGAACCGGCCATCCATGTAACAATAGTTGCAGTAATCATCATTGCGGCTGCCATCGGCATTTATTCCCTTATCTTTGTCAGTTAACGGCATACCGCAACTTTGACAAAATTTTTGTTCCATATTCATATATTTAGTTGTTTGATATTCCTTTTAATGCGCATTTAATTTTCCAACTCGCATAAATATGAGCCAACCAATGTTCGGAAAAAGGCATCATTATAAGACCTCGGATATTTTCACCACACCAGTAATCTATCAACCACCGGGCATTTTCAGAGTCGCTCACAACATGAAGTGATTTGAGTTTTTCCCTATCCTCATCAGTCATTCTGCGTTCCAAATCGCAAAAAGAAAGCTCTTTCAACAATAGGCTGGTATTGTCTTTTACAGATTCAGCATATTCATATAGCGCATCTAAATTCAATGTTTTGGAGAAATCTGATATTTCCTGTTTTTCAAGCTCGTTACCCGTTGTGATAATTGGAGAGCCAATCGAGCTTTTATAATCCCTTGAAAAGAATATCTGATTGTCCTTGTTGATTAGAGTATGGGTAACAATATCCTCGATACGGAATATATGCCAGATGGAATAGGCAATTGTCTTGCTGTGAAAACCGTCTTCTCCAATGAATGGGATAGCATTGAAATCAGCACGACATAATTCCACTTTGAACTGCGCTAAGATATCAAATAATTGGGTACGCAAAGACAATAAGTTTTCAATTCCCAAATGAAATGTGGTTTCATTGGAAATTTCTTCCTTAATTTTATGGCATTGCTCTAATAAATTATTACCCATATCTTTTCAATTTTATTATTGGCGATTTCCTTCAATTACCTGATTTATCAACTCCCGAACTTCATCATCCGACATTTTCCTATCTCTTACAAGAGTGCTTATCACACCACGAATAGAGTTATTAAAATATCTCTGTACTACATTCTTCAGGTTGTTGCCACAATACTCATCCCGTTCTATGAGTGGGTAGTATATGAACCCGTTGTTCCCTGCCGGCTTATGCCCTAAAAAGCCTTTCTCGACAAGAAACTTCACAAATGTAGATATGGCAGTCCGGCTTGGACGAGGTTCAGGATAAGTGGCTATAATCTCCTTGACGGTAGCTTCGCCCCTCTCCCAAAACTTGTTCATCACTTCTTCTTCACGCTTAGTAAGTTGTTCCATCATCAAATGAAATTTAGTATATGCAAAGTTAGTCTAAATAAATTAGTCAACCAAGCAAATTCACCTATTTTTATCCTTTATAAACAAAAGGGTTATCTGTGTCCATTATAATACGGACGTTTATGGATTATTGTATAAAAAGCAAGAGGATACAATTCAAATGATTCTTCCTCTTGCTGTCATTGTCATATTTTCAATCCTTTCGGACGGTTTTCATCCTTGACATACAGCCCCGGACGACCGATTACGATATGGTTGTCAATGAAATTGCCCGTGGAACTTTGTTCATTTGCCGGACTGCGTATCTGTGGCGGTGTATCTCCGTGATATTGCGTCGGCCTGTTCCGCACGACTTCCGTTTCCGGCTTGACCTGCTGCCCTTCGTTCTCCTTGTCGGCGATTTCGGGCGTGGGCGCAAGTTCCAGTTGTATCTTGCGGTCGAGGGCGGCAAGTTCGGACTTCAACTGTTTCAGCTCGTCCTCCTTCTTCCACACCTTGCCCGTTATCTCCTGTAACTGCGGTATCTCACGTTCCAGCACCTCATTCTTCGCCTTGTACTGGTCGATGATGGGGGGTATCCTCTCAATTGCGTTCAGGAAGTTGCGGGCGGCGGCCAACGGGTCAGCCATCGCCAGATGCCCGTTGTTGTAGGTGTACTTGTAGTTTCCTTCAACTACAAAACGGTTGTCGGTGAACTCCAAGCCCTCTTTGAGTATCCTCTCACTCACTACCTTTATCGGGAAACCGTAAAGCTCTCCGACCTGTGTGTAAAGCCCGCCCGTCGTGGTGTTCTTGGCTATCTCCTGCAAACGCTTTCCGATGACCTTCTCGTCTGTGGAGTCCACTCCGTCCACCTTTATTATATTAAGGCGGTTGCCCTCCTTGTCGGTCTGCACCACTGATAGGAAGTGGTTCCAGTCCTCCGTCATGGCATCAATGAAAGCCGTGTTGTTGCGCAGCTCACCCGTCTTCGACTCCAGCTTGAACTCCGAATCACGCCTGCCTTTGTTGAACGACTTGCGTTCCCCTTCGAGCGAGGCGATGCGCTTTTCAAGTTTAGCCTTGTCCAACAGGTCGGTGTTGCCGGAGAGCAATGCCATATACTCCGAGAAGTTCATGCCCGATTTCTCGTCCATAGCACCCTCGTCGATGGTACGCGCACCCATCGCCCCGCTTTTGAGCTGGCTGATGAAAGTCTGCTTGCAGTGCAGGAGGTTGAACTTGTAGCTGTCCAGCGACTTCTCCACCGCATAGATGATTACATCCACGTTGTTCCCGGCAAAATGCTTGGCTATCTCATTCCCGGCTCTAACACCCCGTCCGTCACGCTGTTGCAGGTCCGACGGTCGCCACGGCGTGTCCAAATGATGAATTGCCACACATCTTTTCTGTGCGTTCACGCCCGTTCCGAGCATAGAGGTAGAGCCGAACAGCACACGCACCGTCCCGGCGTTCATGGCATCTATCACCGCCTTTCGTGCCTTGTCAGTCTTGCATTCTTGAATGAAGCGCACCTCGCTTGGCGGTATGCCGTAATCCTCCGTCAGTTTGCGTTTGATTTCCGAATAGACGTTCCAACCGTCCCCCGACTGGTATGTCCCCAAGTCCGAGAAAACGAACTGCGTGCCTTTCTGCGCATCGTATTTTTGGTAATACTCCGCGATCATCTTGGCGCAGTGGCTCGCCTTGTTGTCGGGGTGGTCTTCATAATGCGGGTCTATCATGCGCATGTCGAGAGCCATCTTCCGGGCATAGTCGGTAGCGATGAGCATCTTCGCCTTTTCCTCCGTTTCCGAAAGCGGCAGCCTGCCCAGCAGAGTGGCGTCGCCCGTCTTGGCAAATTCCATCAGTTGCTTGATGAAATACTCTTGGTCGGGTGTGGGCGGTATGTGGTGCAGTATCTCGTTCTTGTTGGGACGGTCCACGCCCACGTCCTCTGCCGTGCGGTAGTCCGTGATTTCATTATAGAAAGCGGCAAGCTCCGGCACTTTGATGAAGTAGCGGAAACGCTCCTTCTGCACCACGTTATTCGTCACGTTAAATTCAAAATCCGTCGTCTTTTTGGCGAATATCGCCGCCCACGCATCGAAACAGCGGATGTCCTGCCGTTCCAGCTCCTTCGGGCGCAGGTACTTGAACAGCAGGTACAGTTCCGTCAGCGAGTTGCTGATGGTCGTGCCGGAAAGAAAAGTTGCTCCCAAGTCCTTGCCTGTACGTTCTTGTATAGTGCGTATGGCGAAAAGCATATTGAGTGCCTTTTGGCTACCCTCGCTGTTCCCCAATCCCGCCACACGGTCGTGGCGCGTGTTGAAAGTCAGATTTTTGAACTGGTGGCTCTCATCTATGAAGATGTGGTCGATGCCCATCTGCTTGAAATCCACCACGTCATCCGTGCGTGACTTTATGGCGTGTGCCACCTTCTCCAGCTTCGCTTCAAGGTTGTGCTTGCGCTTCTCCAGCCCTTTCAGCATCGCCCGCGACACGTTCTTTCCCTGCTGCCGCAGCACTTCGAGGTTTTCCTCCACCGTGTCAAGCTCCGCTTGCAGGATGCGCTGTTGCAACTCCGGCGACTGCGGTATCTTTCCGAACTGGTCGTGCGACATGATGACACAATCGTAATCGTTGTTTTTGATGTTGTTGAAGAAACGCACACGGTTGGCAGTCGAAAAATCCTTCTCCGAAGCGTACAGAATACGTGCGTTGGGATATGCCGCCTGATAGGTGGCTGCAATCTCCGCGACGTTGGCTTTCAACCCGATAATCATCGGCTTGTGTGCCAAGTTAAGACGCTTCATTTCATGCGCGGCGATGCACATTATCAGCGTCTTTCCGGTTCCCACCTCATGGTCGCAAATTCCGCCGCCGTTCTGTTTCAGCATCCAGACGCAATCCATCTGCGAGGGATAGACGCTCTTGATGCCCCGGCTTGCCAGCCCCTTCAAGTTGAGGTCGGGAAAAGTCTGGTGCGAGCCGTCATATTTCGGGCGCACGAAACAGTTGAACTTGCGGTTATACATCGTCGTCAGCCGTTCCTTGAACTGCGGCGACTGCTCTTCCAGCCATTCGGAGAAGCCGTTTCGTATCTCGTCAATCTTGGCGTTGGCGAGCTGTATGCCCTCGCTGTCGCGCACCTTGATGTCATTGCCATGCTCATCCTTGCCGATGGACTTCATCATGTCGGGGCAGGTGTTGTGCAGGGCGTGTTTCAGAAGGTGCATACCGTCATAGTTCCGGTAATACCCCTTCACCAGAAACTCGTCCGTGATTTTCATGGTGCGGTATCCGCACGCCACCGAAAACTCGTCCATGCTGGCGGAGTAGGCGATTTTCACCTCCGTATCGAACAACCGGCTCATGTAGGCGGCATAGACACCCGTAGGAATCCATCGTTCCCCGAAATTGAAGTCCAGATCCTCGAAGGCGATGCGCGGCGGTTCGGCATCTTTCAGAGCCTCCAACGCCTGTTTTATTTCCGGCATACGCTCATTTTCGGGATTGTCGCCCATCCATGCCTCTATGCGCTCCGCCTTCTCTATCACGTTCCCGGCGATGAAGCGGTCTTTGATTTCGTAACCGGTCACGAGCGGATTGTAATAGATGCGCCCTTGCAGGGCTGTGAGCAATTCCTCCGCCGTACTGTCGGTTATCTCCCGCATATAGTCGAGATTGACCGTGCCGAACTTGTTGAGCGACGCGGAAAGTGCCTCTTCGGGAGAACCTACGTTGGTATGGCTCTCCACCGCGAAGGAAACGGGACGTTCGAAGATGTCCGCCTTGACGAACTTCCCGTTCTCCGCCCGTTCCAGCGAAAGGATGTCACGACCGCCTGCGTCCATCATCACCAACTTTACGTTCTGCTTGGCGTTGAGGTTGCCGTAACGCATGACAAATTCATCGTAACAGGTGTTCAGATGCTCTCGCCACGGAACATTCGCCTCGTGCCTGTTCGATTCATAACGGTACAGACGCTCGTAGGCGTCACGCAGCGACACATACAGCAAAGCCTTTTCCTTCTGGTAGCCTTTCAGGTCGAGCGGCTGGAATGTCGCCCCGTATGGGGTGATGTCCTTCAGGTAGCCGATGTTATGACGTCCCCAGTCAGCCACCAGCGACCCTTCGCGCAGGTGCATCTCCGGTGTGCGGTGGTAGGCACGGGGCGATAGGTCCACGACTTCCTCCTTCGGCTTCTCCGCTTCGATGTCGGGGAAAAGGGAAGTCGCCACTGCTTCCGATGGGGTATCTGTAACGGCAGGTGCGGCGACTGCCTCCGGCTGTGCTTCTTCTTGCCGTGTTTGCTCACGGTGAGCTTCCGACACGGCTTTCACTTCCGTCTTTTCCGCCGCCACTTGTTTCTCGTTATGCTGCCTCGCCAGCTCCCGAAGTTCCTTCCTGCGTTCCGGTGTCAAACCCATCATCATCTCATAGAAGCCGTTGATGGGAGGATTGGTATCCCAGTCCAGCGTGGCATAGATGTCGTCCGGGTCGGCAGGCTTTGCGGCATTGTCCACTTTCACCTCCTTGTTCTCCGTTACAGTCTTAGGTGTGGAAGCAGTCGGTATAGCAGTGACTTTCGGTGTTGCCTGCACCTGCGGCTTAGGCGAAATGCGCCTTGTAGGGCTTTCTTTCTTTGCCGTCTTTTTCTTCTTGGCGGTTTTCGATTGGCTGACTTCTTCCGTCATACCCCAAAGATCGAGCAATGATAGCTGCACCCCATCAGAATATTTCGGACGTGGCTCTATCTCCGGCTTTTCCTCTGTGGGTTGCGGTTTCTCCGTCGGAGTTTCAACTGTTTGTGAAAATACCGTTTTCTGTGTTACAGCAGGACGCTCCGCCTCCTTTTGAACAATAACTTTTTCTTCCGTTCCCGACTGCCGGATTGTTCCCGAATACAGACGCATGGCGAGCCTGTAATGGAAATCCTCGTCGAGCATACGGCGCAAGTCCCCGGCTATACCTGCGGTCTTGCCCTCATGCAGATAAACCATAGCGGGCTTCCCGTAGGGGTCGGTGTCAAGTTTCGCCGTCGTATGCACGATGCGTTCCGGGTGGTGGATGAAATAGGCGTTGTCTGTCAGGCCGGTTTTCGTGTCCGTCTGTATCACGGTCATCAGCCGCTCGTCCTGCGACATTTCCTTTTTGTTCAGGTTCTTTTGCAGGACAATCAGGTCGCTGCCCACCTCTGTCCCCGCGTTGTCCGTGAACAGGTTGTTGGGCAGGCGTATCGCGGATACCAGATCAGCCTGACTGAACAGCTCGTTACGCACGGAGGTCTTGGTGCTGTTCAATACCCCTTGCGAGGTGATGAACGCCACGATGCCGCCGTCACGCACGGCATCCAGCCCTTTGAGGAAAAAATAGTTGTGGATGGCTTTCTGGGCGGAGCGTCTGCCGAATGAGTCGCTCCGCTGAAATTCAGGGTCAAACACGGCGATGTCACCGAAGGGAATGTTGGACACCGCCAAGTCGAAATAATTGTTGAACGGTTTTTCGATTTTCTCAAAACCGCAGGTACGCATCTTTTGGTCAGGATAGAGATGCCGCAGGATTGTACCCGTGAGCAGATCCTTCTCAAAAGCCATCACATCCGCATTGGGGCTGTGCCGCAGCACGGAGTCCACGAACACGCCGACACCCGCCGACGGTTCGAGCATACGGGCGGGGCGGACACTGTAATCCGCCAGCACGTCCGCGAGGGTGTCGGTTATCTCTTTGGGAGTGTAGAAAGCGGTAAGTACGGACGCTTTGAGCGAGTCCACAAACCGCTTGTACTCCGTTTCGTCCTTGCTGTTCTCACGGATAAGCCTGTGCAGCTCCACCGTCGGGGCGAACAGTTCGAGGTCGGATTTCGCCCAGCGGACGGCATCCGTCAGTTCCTTTGCAGGGTTGAGGATACATTTCAGACCGCCGAAACCGCAGTACCTTTGAAGTATGGCACGCTCTTCGGTTGTCGCTGTCCTATTTTCCCTGTCAAGGATGAATGCCGTCCGTATCGCCTCGATGTTGTCCCGCAGTTTCTGTTTGCGGTTAAACGCCATATTCCCCGATATAAAGGGCGGTTGCCCCCGTCAGCTCCGTGTAGAGCAGGTCGTAATCGGAAGACAGGGCGAAATTGTCGTCCGAGAGGTCATAGACGGAAAACACGTTGCCGACAAGCGGCAGGAGTTTCTGTATGAAGGCTTCGCACTTCTCTTCCGGCACTTCATCGGCAAACTCGTTTTCCACGACTTCGCGGAGCATGGCGTACCGGGAATAGCGCAGCCCGCGCAGCAGCGTGTCCATCGCCAGCTCCTGCGCACCGTCGGCGGGATAGCCTTCGAGCCTTGCCTTTTCATACGTTTCGGC
>Ga0137307_103153_pt1 | contig 10304 bp, 12 predicted proteins | sample NAcewD2O_March_2_FD_97180 | JGI IMG/M metagenome (GOLD analysis project Ga0137307, IMG submission 97180) | Mouse cecal microbial communities from Vienna, Austria - N-Acetylglucosamine amended D2O_March | ecosystem: Host-associated > Mammals > Digestive system > Large intestine > Cecum | place...
TTTAAAATTTTTGTATTTATATAGTTATTGATCTGGCCCGGTGGCTCAGCTGGTTAGAGCGCCGCCCTGTCACGGCGGAGGTCGTGGGTTCGAATCCCATCCGGGTCGTTTATGATGATTATTACAGAGGGGTCTTAGCTCAGCTGGGAGAGCATCTGCCTTACAAGCAGAGGGTCATAGGTTCGAGCCCTATAGGCCCCATTTGTCATATAAAACATCACAGGCCGCAGTGGCGGAACAGGCAGACGCACAGGACTTAAAATCCTGCGGGACTAATCTCCCGTACCGGTTCGATTCCGGTCTGCGGCATTGAAAAGGTCCTGAAGGTTCAGGGCTTTTTCTTTTTCCTGTCAGTCCATACAAAAGGAAATTTGCGGGACAAGTCAAGAAAAACTATTGACAAATCAGGAAAAATGGTGTAGTATAGTATTCGTTGCTGAGACATGGGTCTTTTGCAGCAGCAGTACGTGTGCGTAGCTCAGCTGGATAGAGCACTTGGCTACGGACCAAGGTGTCGGGGGTTCGAATCCTCTCGCGCACGTTAGGAAACATTACGAAACGGGGTATCTACCGGAAGGTGGATACTCTTTTTTTGTCCCCCTTCTCTTCGTCCTTCATTTTCTAATCTGCCATAAGAACAGGTTATGCAGACCAGTTTATTCTGATTTTACAAAAATCCCCGGAAATCCTATAATCAGTTTATAAGAAATCACAGCAAATCAACCGTCTGTACGATTCCGGGGCCGGCAGGGATCAGCAGATGACACAAATGAAGAGAAAGGGAATGATTATGAGGATCACAAATATAGAACCTGTTCTTGCAGGAGGAAGATATCTGTTCGTGAAGGTCCACACGGATGAGGGACTGACAGGACTTGGAGAATGCGGCGCCTGGGCTTATCAGGAAGCTACGGCCGGAGTATTGAAACAGATGGAGAAGATGATCATGGGGATGGATCCTATGAGGACAGAGTTTATCTGGAACGCTCTGAGCAGAAACCTTCATTTCAGAGGTTCTGTGACACAGGCAGCCGTGTCCGGGATCGATATCGCTCTCTGGGATCTGAAAGGAAAATACTTCGGGGTCCCCTGCTATGAACTGATGGGAGGAAAAGTCAGGGATAAGATCAGGATCTATGTCAATGCCAGAGGCAGAGATGGGAAGGAACTGGCAGCGGAAGCGAAAAAGCTGACGGATCAGGGGTTTAAGGCTATTCGATTTTCTATCGGTCATCCGGAAGATGAAAATAAAAGATGCGGGGAGAGTTTTACTGCTCTGGTGACCCGGGTAGAGGAGAGTATGAGACTGATCCGGGAAGCCGTAGGCTGGGATATTGATGTGGCTGTTGAGTGTCACAGAGGTCTGCGGCCGGCAGAGGCCATCGAACTGGGCAGAGCACTGGATCCCTATCGCCCCTATTTTTACGAGGACCCCATCCCGGACAATCCGGAGGCCATGGAAGGCGTGATCAGACAGTGCAGAATACCGGTGGCTACGGGAGAACGTTTTGTCAATCCCATAGAATTTGATTCTCTCATGACAGACACGGATGTACGATATATCCGCCCGGATATGTGTGTGGCAGGCGGTCTGACCGCCGGAAAGAAGATTGCCGCCCAGGCAGAGGTAAAAGGAGTCTATGTGATCCCCCACAATCCTCTCGGTCCGGTTTCCACGGCAGCGTGTCTGCAGCTGGATGCCTGCATCCCCAATTTCGAAGTTCAGGAATACCCCATGTCCAACGGAAACTGCCGTCTTGACAGGGAGATGAAAACACCTTTTAAGGTAGAAAACGGATACATCATCCTGCCGGATCAGCCGGGAATCGGAATTGAGCTTATTGACCATATCGAAGAAGTCTTTCCCTTTAAAGGCTCCTATGGCGGGGTCCATCTCCATGAAGACGGATCGGTGGTAGACAGATAACCAGAAAAACGGAGGAAAAAATATGACTGTACAGATCGGAATCGTTTTGTGTATCTTTCTTTTATTCATTGCATTGATCCTCTCCGGCAAGACCAAGATCCATGTGGCGGCCATGATGATCCCAGTGGCTCTGGAGATCACCGGCGTTCTGGGATTTAAAGACGCGTGGGGCGGCATGCTCAACAGCTCCATCGTCATGATGGCCGGAATGTTTGTGGTAGGCGCCGCAGTGGGCAAGACCAGCATTGTCAGCAGACTGAGCAGAACTCTCATAAAGGGAGAATCTTCGGATTTCAGGATCATGTTAGGTCTGGCCGTACCTATTATCCTGCTGAGCTGCGTGATCAACGCCACGGCTATTATGACGATTATGATCCCCATGATCACCGGAATCTGCGCGGAGCAGAAGAGGCCTCTGAGTAAATTTATGTTTGCCTCTGCATGTCTGGCTCAGCTGTGGGCCGGATTTATCCCCATAGGCGGCAACGCGGGAGGCTACCTGGCTCAGAATACGATTGTTGAAAATCTGGGCGGCGTGGGAACCTTTACCTATTTTACCAATATGATTGTCAAGATTCCGGCTGTTCTTTTCGTCACGCCTGTGATTCTCTGGCTGACCGTAAAGATGGCACCGGATCTGGGCAATATACCGGCTCAGGCAGGAAGCAGGGAAAGCGGGGCGGAAGGGAAAGGAAAGAAAGCCGCCAGCCTGACTTCGAAGCAGGAGAAGCTGACAGCCGTCATTTTTACGGCTACCATCCTTGGGATCATCGCCTGTGCCTGTCTGAAGATGAATACCTGGTATGCCTCTTCCCTGGGGGCCCTGGCCCTGGTGATCACAGGAATCGTGTCAGACCGGGAGCCGATGTATTGCTGGCGGATACGTTCAACAGCATGACCGGGAACATGAGCCCTCTGATGACCATGGTATGCATGTACATCGTATGCTTTATCCTGACTCAGTTTGTAACCAACTCTGCTGTCAACAACGCATTTAAGACACTGGCAGCCCTGATCTGCGTGCAGAACGGCTACGACGCCAGAGCGCTGATGCTCACCTGTCAGGAGGCTTCCAGCAACTGCTATCTGACACCTATGGCAGCTCCGGCCATGACCATGGGCTACGAGGCAGGCGGTTACAAGATGAAAGACTATCTGAAAATGGGAATCCTGCTGTGTATCGTCAGATTTGTTACATTTTTGGTCTATGTACCCATTGTATTCCCTCTGAAATAAATGTAAAATAGGGGAAAGGAAAATGAGGAGAGGGGGGCGCCTTCTGTGACTTTGATTCAACTGCAGTATTTTCAGGCAGTGTGTAAATTCGAGAATTTTACCAGAGCGGCAGAGGCGCTCCACATCTCTCAGCCGGCCATGTCGGCAGCCATGAAAGATATGGAGAGAGAATTTGATAAAGTATACGGCCACTGGCCCATGGTACGGTCCTGCCAGTATCTGTGTGTGGGAAAGGACAGTCCGCTGGCAAACGAAAGTTTTGTGACTCTGGAGCAGATTGCCGGGGAACCTATGGTGATGTTAAAAGACAACTTCAGCCAAAGCCGGGGGATCCGGAAACAATTCCGGGACAGGGGGCTGGAGTGCAATGTGATCCACTATACCAATCAGATGTATACGGTGGAACGTTTTGTGGAACAGAACATCGCCGTAGGTTTTCTCCCCAGGGATGTGGCAGAAGGGAATCCGAAGATCGTGGGGATTCCCTATGAAGGGACAAGAGAGAAAGTCATCGAATTGTTCTGGAGGAAAGACAGATTTCTGTTTTCGGCGACGAAAAATTTTATCCGTACAGCGAAGGAGGTATTTCCGGAAGTTTAGAAGACGGAGCCGTTTTTATGAACACAGGTCGTGAGAATATGATATATATTTATCTGATCCTTTTTGGCCTCTGGTGCATCGGGGTGAAAGTCCTGGCGCCGAAGACAAAAGGAGCGCTCGGGGAGCGGAAGGTGGCAGGTATTCTGAGGAGATTGCCGGAAGGAAATTACAGGGTGATCAACAACGTTCTGCTGCGGAGAAAACAGGGTAATACGGTTCAGATTGATCACATCGTAGTGTCTGTCTACGGTGTTTTTGTGATTGAGACCAAAAATATCAGCGGGCTCATTGTGGGAAATGATTTTTCCGAACAGTGGGTCAAGTATATGTACAGGCTGAAATATCCCTTTTTCAGCCCCACCAGGCAGAATTACGGCCATATCAAAGCCCTGGGAGAACTGCTGGAACTGCCCGGGGACAAATTGATATCCATCGTCGTGTTTTTGCCGGGAGCCAGATTAAGGGTGAAGAGCAGAGTACCGGTGGTCTATGCAAAGCATCTGAATAAGACTATCCGATCCTATAAGACAGAAAAGCTGGACAGCGCTCAGGTAAGGGCCGTGGAGAGCCGGATCCGCAGCCTTAATATCTGTTCGAAAAAGGCAATGAAGAGACATGTGAAACGTGTGGCAAAGCAGAGCCGGCGTCACAGGACTTAAACACAAATACCAAAAATTAATTTTTAATTTGGAGAAAGTGTATATTGAAGTCTGAGACAGGAGAAGGTATAATTCTTATACAGAGTTTGTATACAAAGTATACAGAATAGATTATCTATATCAGGAGGAAGTAAGATGGACGTTCGTTATTCTGCAAATCAGAAAGATGTAAAGCGCTATACTACCGAGGAACTGAGGAAGGAATTTCTGATCCAGGACCTGTATGCACCCGATGAGGTCCATGCCGTATATTCCCATGTGGACCGTATGGTCACTCTGGGCTGTATGCCGGTTCATGAGCAGGTTTCTATCGACAAGGGGATCGACTGCTGGAAAAATTTCGGCACCGACTATTTTCTGGAGCGCCGGGAGATCGGCATCTTCAATATCGGCGGACCCGGCAAGATCGCGGCGGACGACGAGACTTTTTCACTGGGATACAAGGACTGCCTGTACATTACCAAAGGGACGAAGAAAGTGCTGTTTTCCAGTGATGATCCGAAGAATCCTGCCAAGTTCTACATGGTCAGCGCTCCGGCTCACACCTCCTATAAGACGACTTTCATCTCCATTAAAGATGCGGCCAAGAGAAATCTGGGCGATCAGAAACTGTGCAATAAGAGAACGATCAATCAGTTTATCCATCCCGATGTGCTGGAGACCTGTCAGCTGTCCATGGGCATGACGGTTCTGGACGAGGGCAGTATCTGGAACACCATGCCCTGCCACACTCATGAGCGCCGCATGGAAGTGTATATGTATTTTGAGGTTCCGGAGAACAACGTGGTGTTCCATATGATGGGCGAGCCCACGGAGACCAGACATATCGTTATGAAGAACGAGGAGGCGGTGATCAGCCCATCCTGGAGCATTCATTCCGGTGCAGGCACGTCCAATTACACCTTTATCTGGGCCATGGGCGGAGAGAATCAGGCGTTTGACGATATGGACAATCTGGAGGCAGTTGATTTAAAATAATCAGGTGACAGCATGGAAGAAGCGACTTACAAGAACCGGGAAGAGATGGTCTATCAGGTACTGAAGGAGGAGATTCTGAATCTGGAGTTAAAGCCTGGCCAGGTGATCAAGGAAAACGAGATCTGCGAGCGGTTTTCCGTCTCCAGGACTCCTGTCCGGGATGCCCTGCGCCTTCTGCAGGAACAGGGATTTGTGGTCACGGTTCCCTACAGAGGTATATTTGTGACACTGCTGAGTCTCAGCAATATCAAGCAGATGATCTATATGAGAGTGGCCGTGGAGACTATGGTGATGAGGGATTTTTCTCAGATCGCCACGCCTCTTCTCATGGAAGACGTGTATTATATGCTGAGAAAGCAGAAGGCTCTGGTGCAGACGGGTAATTTTAAGCCGGAACAGTTTTACCGTCTGGATGCCCAGATGCACGGTTTCTGGTTTGAGGCTACCAAGAAGATCTGGCTCTGGAAACTTCTGCAGGAACAGCAGCTACACTATACCAGATTCCGCATGCTTGACTTCGTGACAGAGACGGACTTTGACCGGATCATCCACGAACACGAGGAGCTTATCGGTTTTCTGGAGAAAAAAGATATTTCCGGCATGGAGCAGGCGCTGAAGGATCATCTGTACTTCAGCATGAAGCGGATGCGCCATCAGATCGATGTGGAGTACCGGGAATATTTTGAGGAAGAAGACGAAGAAGGAAAGTTTGATATCTGAGCCTGGCATCAGATGAGAGCTGATTCAGACGGGAGGCGGCTGTGCCGGGAAGGGCAGTGCCTCCCGTGTTGGCATTTACCGGCAGACATGAGAAAACAGAGAAAAGGGAGAGTGGTTCTGATGGAGCAGAAAAGCGGTAGAGGCAACAGACAAAGGCGGCAGGGGAGAACAGGAAGAAAATTTCCGGCATTCTTAAGCGCCCTGTGGCTGGTGATCGTATGCCTGGCAGGCTGCAGCGCGGCCCTGTCCGGAGACGATAACACCTTTGCCCCTCAGACTTTTGTCATGGTGGAAGAGACCGGCGGAGTCGGGATTACCGAGGGGGAAGGACAGCAAGACGGGACACAGGATTCGGGCGGAAAGGAGGAGAGCAGCGCGGCTGAAAGCTCCGGCAAAGAGGAGGAGAACGGCGCGGCTGAGAGCTTCGACGGAGAGGAAGAATCCGATGGGCCGGAGACCGGAACCGTGGAGGAGTCCGGCAGCTACACATCGAAGGAAGAGGTAGGATTGTACCTTCATCTTTACGGCCATCTTCCCGACAATTATATTACGAAGAAAGAGGCAGAGAACCTGGGCTGGGACAGCCGGGCAGGAAATCTGTGGGAAGTGGCTCCGGGCATGAGCATCGGGGGCAGCCGGTTCGGAAATTATGAGGGGCTTCTGCCAGATAAAAAGGGCAGAAAATATTATGAGTGCGACATCGACTATGAAGGAGGATACCGGGGAGCCGGAAGGATCGTTTATTCCGATGACGGGCTGATCTATTACACGGAAGACCATTATAAAACATTTGAGCAGCTGTACGGCCAATAACAGGGGGAGGTACTGCCATGAGAAAAGTACTGTTGGATCTGAACCCGGCCAGAACCGTGGAACGGATCCATGAATATCTGAAATTTGAACTGGAGTTTTCCGATTATTACGGCGGTAACCTGGATGCACTCTATGATGAGCTGACTTCCGTCACAGAAGATACCTGTGTGGGAGTTTTCTGTCCGCCTGACGACGGGAGCAGAGTGTCCGACTACCTGGGCCGGGTGAAGAAGGTAATGAAAGACGCAGAACGGGATAATCCCCGGCTGTGCATCATATTCGGAGACATGGAAGATAATTATGAAGACCAGAGAAGAGACGATTTCCTTTGAAGTGATCCGTTCCGGAAGAAAAACCATGGCACTCCAGATCAGAAGAGACGGCAGTGTTGTGGTAAGGTGTCCTTTGAGAGTCACTGACAGACAGGCGCAGGAATTTGTCAGGGATCATGAAACATGGATCCGGCAGCACCGTGAGGAGGTTCTCAGAAGTAACCACGAACAGACAGTCTATACAGAGGAACAGGTGAAGCAGTACCGGCAGCATGCCAGATGGCTGCTGGCCAGGAAGACCTGGGAGTGGGCCGGGAAGATGGAAGTCACTTACGGAAAGATCACCATCAGGGATCAGTCCACCAGATGGGGCAGCTGCAGCGCAAAAGGCAATCTGAACTACAACTGGAGGCTGGTACTTGTGCCGGAAGAACTTCTGGATTATGTGGTGGTCCATGAGCTGGCACACAGGAAAGAGATGAATCATTCTCCCAGGTTCTGGAAGCTTGTGGAGGAACAGCTGCCGGATTACAGAGAGAGAAGAAAACGGCTGAGGGACTATGAAAACGGGCAGAAAGGATAACAAAAGCAGATGACGGCAAAGTGGATGGTTTATGCCAAAAGAGCGGATTTTAACAAGATTGCAGAGGAATTTCATATCAGCCCCGTGACAGCCAGGGTCATGAGAAACCGGGATGTGAACGGAGAAGAAGCCATCAGGAAATATCTGTACGGAACAAGAAAAGATCTGTATTCTCCTTATCTGTTAAAAGATGTGGAGAAAGCGGCCGATATTCTTATAGAGAAGATCCATGAAGGAAAACAGATCAGGATCGTGGGAGATTATGATATCGACGGCGTCTGCTCTACCTATCTCCTGTTTCAGGCGCTGAACCGGGTGGGAGCCGCGGCGGACTATGAGATTCCGGACCGGATAAAGGACGGGTACGGGATCAATGAACAGATTATCGAGGCGGCGGCAGCAGACGGTGTGGATACCATCCTCACCTGCGATAACGGGATTTCTGCCATAGACCAGATGAAGAGAGCCAGAGAACTGGGTCTGACAGTGATTATCACCGACCACCACGATATAGCGAGAGAGGATGGAAAGGATGTGCTGCCTCTGGCGGCAGCCATCGTCAATCCAAAACAGCAGGACTGTACTTATCCCTGGAAGGAGATCTGCGGCGCCGTGGTGGCATATAAACTGATTCAGGTTCTGTATGAGAAAACAGGGATCTCTCTCCGGGAGTGGGAAGAGATGATCGAGTTTGCCGCCATCGCCACAGTGGGGGATGTGATGTGTCTTCAGGATGAGAACCGGATCCTGGTGAGAGAAGGGCTGTGCCGCATACAGGAGAGCAAAAGTCTGGGACTGAAAAAACTGGTGGAGAAAAATAATCTGGATATCTCTCATCTGAGCGCCTTTCACATCGGATTCGTCATCGGGCCCTGTCTTAATGCGGGTGGAAGGCTTCAGACAGCCAAAATGGCTCTCAGACTCCTGCTGAGCAGAGATCCGGAGGAAGCAGACAGGCTGGCACAGGAATTAAAAGAGCTGAACGATCAGAGAAAAGACATGACCAGCGAGGAGACCGAGCGGGCTGCAGCCCAGGCAGAGGCCAGATATGGTATGGATAAGGTGCTGGTGGTGTACCTTCCGGAATGTCATGAATCCCTGGCAGGGATCATCGCAGGACGTCTGAGGGAACGATACCACAAACCTTCCATCGTTCTGACCAGGGCAGCGGAGGGAGTGAAGGGGTCCGGACGTTCTATTGAGGGCTACCATATGTTTGAGGCTCTTCTTAAGGTGAAAGAGCTTCTCATCAGGTTCGGAGGCCATCCCATGGCAGCAGGGCTTTCCCTGAAGGAAGAAAACGTGGAACGATTTCGGCGCGCTCTCAATGAACAGGCAGAACTGACAGAGGAGGATCTGACGCCGAAAATCTGGATCGATGTGGCCATGCCCATGGAATATGTGTCAGAGTCCCTGATCCGGGAACTGGAGATGCTGGAGCCTTTTGGACAGGGCAACGAAAAACCCAAGTTTGCTCAGAAGTCTGTACATATAAAAAGCGCCAGGGTTCTGGGAAAAAACAGGAATGCGGTCAGGCTGTCCCTGGTGACGCCTTCCGGGACACCCATAGATGGGATTCTCTTTACAGAGGGAGATGCGTTTCTGGAAGAGATGGGGACCAGAAGAGATATGGATGTGATCTATTATCCGGGGATCAATGAATATAACGGAAACAGAACGATCCAGATGGTCATAAAAGAGTATCGGTTCTGCCAGCAGAACCATTAGCAGCTGTCTACAGAAGCTCCTGTGCCCAGTCCAGTTTTTCAGGCACTCGTTCAGACAGATATTTCATCAGCCGGGAGTAATTTTCATCATAAGAACAGCAGGATGCCACATAGGAATCATCCCTGTAAAATTCCGCATAGATCACGCGTCTTTTTGTGGAGAAACCTGTGGTGATCCGGACAGAGGTGAGATGCTCATATCTTACCTTTGTCACCCTGCCCCACATACTGCAGAAAACCATTCCCCAGTCAAAAACAAAGATTCTCTGATTTCGGCAGCGCAGGATAGTATATCCGGTCCATATACACAGAGGAAATCCGAAAAAAAGACAGGATATGGGCAGGCCTGCTCCGGGGTACAGACAGGCTCCGAGAAGCAGGGCCGCCATGGAGGCAGACATGATCTGGAAACCGGCGGTTGCTTTGTCAGGGCGGACGACAAGCCTGGGGTTCTGTTTCATAACTTTTCCTCCTCAATTATTTTCTCCCGTCTGCGACGTGTCACAGATATTATAGCATCCCCGGGGCCTTCTGTCCATGAGGGAGAAGGAGTCGGAATAAAAGCCATCTTGACATGAGACCGGAAAAGCAATTATAATAGATTAACTTGATACAGATCAGGAAGGAGCAGACAAAACATGGTTAATGAAGTCATGGAATTTATCACCAGGTTTGATCCGGAGGTGGGTCAGGCCATTGAGTCAGAAGCAGCCAGACAGAGACGGAATCTGGAATTGATAGCCTCAGAAAATATTGTGTCCGAGGCGGTCATGATGGCTATGGGCACGG
>Ga0137307_103154_pt1 | contig 10303 bp, 10 predicted proteins | sample NAcewD2O_March_2_FD_97180 | JGI IMG/M metagenome (GOLD analysis project Ga0137307, IMG submission 97180) | Mouse cecal microbial communities from Vienna, Austria - N-Acetylglucosamine amended D2O_March | ecosystem: Host-associated > Mammals > Digestive system > Large intestine > Cecum | place...
AAATAAATAAAAACGACAGCAATATTTCTTATATTGATTTATCATCATATTTTAACGATTATCAAGGTTGTTTTGTCCTGTTTGATGCAACTACCGACAGTTGGCAAATTTATAACAAAGCAATGGCACAAAAACGCATTTCGCCGGATTCGACATATAAAATATACAGTGCCCTGTTAGGTTTGGAAAACAGATATATAACTTCGGCTTCAAGCGAAATGACATGGAATGGGCAAGAATACCCTATTGCAGAGTGGAATGCCAATCAAAACCTTACTACAGCATTTCAAAACTCTGTAAATTGGTACTTTCAATCATTAGACCAAACTGCCGGATTAGAAACTTTAGAAGACTTCTATACATATATTAATTATGGCAATCATGACCTGTCAGGTGGCATTTCCTCCTATTGGGCAGAATCTTCCCTCAAAATTTCTCCTATTGAGCAGGTCGAAATGCTCCAACGACTGTACATCAATGAATTTAATTTTGATGCAGATAATATTCAGACTGTAAAGAATGCCTTATTACTTTCTTCCACTGCTAATGGTAACCTATACGGCAAAACCGGAACAGGAAATATTAATGGAGAGAACATAAGCGGATGGTTCATTGGCTATGTCGAAACTTCAGATAATACATATTTCTTTGCCTTAAATATCGGAGCCACTGAAAATGCTACCGGAAGCAAAGCATCTGATATTGCTTTATCTATATTATCAGACATGAATATCTGGTATTGAAAAAAGGTAAAGGGTCAAAGTGTTCCATTTGACCCTTTACCTTCTTTAAGAATCAATCGACCACTAGCTGATCCAAATGGCCACTCAGCTTCTCCAACGGCTTCCAGTATCAGTTCATATTTTTTATCTGGCGAGATTGCTGTATCGCATATTGTCTTTTTATAATCCGTCTCATAAACGAAGCAAAGCCAAAGTGCAGCTATCATTGCAATAAATATACCAGCAACACATAGTAAAATCTTAACTTCTCTTGATTACTCCTCTAGGATATTAAATGCTATTTCCTGTGCCTTTGTCCCACTAATTTCATTCGAAGAATTATTATCTAAATATATAACAAAATATATATTAGTATTTTCTTTTTCGACAAAACCGATGAACCATGCTGTACCGTCTGTTCCCGTTCCTGTTTTTCCATATATTTTTTTTGAATCACTAGACTCAAGTAACATAATGCTTTTTAGAATTTCTATCTCTGATTCTGTATATATAGTTTCCCCTTCCATAATCTTATGCAAAACTTCCACCTGCTCTATCGGAGAAATCAGCAAAGATGATTCAATCCAAAAACCATTAAGTTCTGGAAAAGAGTTCACACCACTTCCACTCCATTCAGATATGTCACAATTTCCATAATCCAATTTGTTTAATTCCTCTTGGATTGTCTCTTGTCCCACCTCATCTATTACTTTTCTAAAGTACCAAATGCAAGAACTTCGGAATGCATCTTCCAGTCTTAAATCGGCATTCCATGCATCAACTGGGTAATTCATTCCATCATACTCCATTTTACTATCCTCTGACGTTACCACTTGATTATGAATTCCTATTAAGGCTGAGATTACTTTGAACGTAGAATTAGGAGATACCCTCGTTCTGCATTTGTCTTCATTATAAAAAGTATATGTATTATTTTCTGAATTTAAAATAACTGCACACCCTTGGATTGATTGAAACGCTTCCGCATAATCTACAGTGACTGTTGTCGGCTGCAGTTCCTCTTCATTCTTCACATCCTCGCTTTCACTTATTTCTTCTTCGGTTTGATTAATCTGTATTGTCTGTTCCTTTTGACTTGATTGGCTGTTTCCATTCTCTTTTGAACTGCATCCTGACATACTTCCTATAATCAGGTAAGCAGTTATACCCATTATCATACATCGTTTTAATTTCATCCCAAAATCTTCCTTTCTTCTGTGACTTCTTTTAACTTTTACTTCCTAATCCACGAACAATTTTTACATCAACATTCTAAATACAACCATCTTCTCAACCCTCCTTTTATTACGTGTGTAAGATTTCAACGCAAAAAAATTTTCCTTGTGAGCTCCTGTTACATCCATGTAAATATTACATCAGTAAGATTTAGAAGTCAAGTTATCTTTATATAAAAAGGCGAAAGTATCAATATTTTCGCAAAAGTGATACCTTTTAGCAAAAGCCTATTATTCAGCAAAGTTTCGCAACACCCCACCAATTCGTTATTCAAATGTTTCATTCAAAGTTCAGAAAACACACATCCATTTTCTTTCCTCGACAACCCACAAACCGCAGAAAATCAAGGTTTCTTTGAAAGCAGACAAACGGTTTCAATATTCGCCGTCCCAGGAAACATATCCACACAACACACTCTCTCCACCCGATACCCTCTTTCCTGAAATACCTCCAAATCCCTTGCCAGGCTAGTCGGTTTACAGGAAACATAAACCATCCGCTCTACGCCATACTGAATAATCCTCCCTAACGCCTTCGGATGAATACCGTCTCTCGGCGGATCTAACACGATAAAATCCGGCTTCTCCTCAATCGTATCCAACACCTTCAACACATCCCCTGCAATAAACTCGCAATTTCCAAGTCCATTCAACTTCGCATTCTCTTTTGCCGCCTCTACCGCTTCTTCCACGATTTCCACGCCTACGACCTTTTTTGCTACGGGTGAAAGCATCTGCGCAATTGTACCTGTTCCACTGTAAAGGTCAAAGACAATGCTTCCCTGCTCCTTATCTTCCGGTTTCACCAATGCATCTCCGATATAATCTCTAACCGTCTGATACAGCACTTCAGCGCCGAGGGAATTCGTCTGGAAAAATGAAAATGGTGAAATACGGAATTTCAATCCGAGCAGTTCCTCATAGAAATAATCCCTGCCGTATAAAATATCCGTACCTTCATTTTTAACTGCATCCGCCACACTATCATTCCTTGTATGAAGAATTCCTGCAAGCTCTCCTTCGAGCGCAAGCTTCTGCAAATCCTCTGTCATGCCGAGCAACAGCCCCTTTTCCAACTCTTCTACCGGCATCTGCGGCTCTGCTGTTATTTGTATATCTGCCTTGTCACTTTCTGCATCCCATAAATCTGAGCGCAAAGCATTCGCTGACGCAGTTACCAAATCAATCAAAATCTCCCCTGTCTTTACAGCCTTTCTCACCAGCAAATGACGCAAATATCCGGTATGTCTCAGCCTATGGTAAAATGGTATATTCCTTTCCTGAAAATACTGCTGCACACAATGTAAAATTTTCCGATAATCTTCATCCACAATCTGACAGTCCACCACTGATACAATATCATAAAAGCTTCCTCTCTTATGCATTCCTAATGCCAGAGGTCCGTCCTTGTATTCATCACCAAAAGTAAATTCCATCTTATTCCGGTATGCAAACTGTCTGGGGCTTGGCTTGATTTCCTCAAATGTATAAGGAGCCGTATCTGGAATGACTGCGTCCAAAAGTCTTTTTACCTGCCCGGATTTAAGCTTCAATTGTTCCTCATAAGGCAGGCTCTGATAAGTGCAGCCTCCACACATTTCAAAGTAAGGGCAAGGAAACTTGTCCAGCTCAAGCGATGACCGTTCCAATACCTCTAGCAGCCGCCCCTCACACCTACCTTTGCGAATCTTATTGATGGAAAATCGAACCTTCTGACCCGGTATACCATTTTTTACCGTCGCCTGTCTTCCCTCTTCTGTCATTACAATTCCCTTATTTGGGAAATCCACGCGTTCAATGATTCCTTCCAAAACTTGTCCTTTTTTCATATCGTATCATCCTGTCCCTTTTCAATTTCTATGTGATTCACTGATTTCCTACATCTTCCACCTTACCACTATAATAGAAAAGGACATTCCCGTCAATTGGGAATGCCCTGACTGATGCGCTGATAACTAATTCTCTTCCTCGTCTTCATCATCGTCTTCATCGAAGAAATCATCCTCGAAATCATCATCAAAATCGTCCTCAAAGTCTTCCAGATAATCCGGTGCAAAGAAACGGTACAAACCGTAAGCTGCTGCTGCAACTACCGCAACAATACCGATAATTGCAAAAATCAGTCCTACCGGACATTTCTTTTTCTCTTCGTCTTTTTCCTTCTTGTTGAGCAACTCTGTTACCTTTGATACATTTGCGGATAATAAATCGCGTAATTCGTCTACCTTATTCATGTTATCCCACTCCTTTTTATATTTGCAACACATTTTCTTCATGTCTGCTATACCTTCCTGATTCAATACTCGCCCTTGGCAGCCGATGCCCTGCAGTGCTCCGCTCAATTCCGCAAAGCTCCATCTCGCTCATGGGCGTTCGCCCTATCAAAACAACCAGAAACAACTCCGCCTGTAAACAGTCGGTTTGGCTCTGACTGTTTTGGCACTGCTCATTGCTTTCTCAGACATTATACCATATCTTTCCCATAACTACCATAAAAAATTACGAATTCATAAAAATTTTATTTACTTATAATTTTTGGAGCTTTGCGAAAGCGGCAAACATTTTTTTCACACCTGCACTATCAAACTCTACGGTTACTTCGTAATCTCTGCCGCCCTCTACAATCTGCTTCACCGTACCCTCGCCGAACTTGACGTGGCGTACCCTGTCGCCCACGCCATAGGAAAGGGACTGCTTTGCGGCATTTCCGGAAAAATTCTTTACTTCAAATATACCGCCCGCATTGCTTTCTGTGAGCGCCATAGGTTTCGCGCGAAATGCATTTTTTGCAGTCCGGCTTATATTAGGCTTAAAGACCTCCTGCTCCCGCTGCTTGCGGATTTCTCCAGCCAAAAGCTCAGAGGGAATCTCCTTTACAAAACGGGATACTTTATTATATTGCGTTTCCCCCCGAATCATGCGCTGTTTGGCACAACTAATGGATAACTGTTCTTTGGCGCGGGTAATCCCCACATAACAAAGCCTGCGCTCTTCTTCAATTTCTTCTGAAGAATTATCTGAACAGATAGACATATAGCTTGGAAATAGCCCATCCTCCATTCCTGCAAGATATACTTGCGGAAATTCCAGACCTTTCGCGCTATGGAGCGTCATCAAAATCAAATAGTCCTGATTTTCATCTACCGAATCAATGTCCGCCACCAGTGCTACTTCCTCCAAAAATCCGCTAAGCGTTGCCGGTTCTTCCCGTTCCTCATCCTCCTCATAAGCAGCCGCCTTGCTGATCAGCTCGTCGATATTCTGGATACGCTGCTCGGCATCTTCACTGTCCTCTGCCTCAAGATTTTCTATATAACCTGTCTCTTCAATAATTTCCCGTAAAAGCTCCGTCACGCCTATGTACTCCGCTTTGCTCCTCATGGTCTGAATCAGATTGACAAACGGCTTAATTTTAGCCGCACTTCTTCCTAAAGTCGGAATGTCCTCCGCCATCTTTAATGCCGTATAAAAACTGATTCCTTCCTGCATTGCATAGTCCTGTACCCGGTTCAAGGTGGTCGCACCGATTCCCCGCTTGGGCACATTGATAATCCGGCGCACTGCAAGGTCATCCCTTGCATTGTCAATGGTCTTCAAATATGCCAGCAAGTCCTTAATTTCACGTCTCGCATAGAAATTTACGCCGCCCACAATTTTATAGGGTATATTAGAGTTAATAAACCGTTCTTCAAAAAGTCTCGACTGGGCATTTGTCCGGTACAATACCGCACAATCTTTATAGTGAAATAAGTTTTGCCTCACCTTAGATGAAACGTCCCTTGCCACATAATCCGCCTCGTCAAATCCAGTCTCAAACTGGTGAAACGCAATCTTTTCCCCCTCGCCGTTATCCGTCCAAAGTTCCTTGCGCTTTCGTCCTACATTATTGGCAATCACATGATTTGCCGCATCTAAAATATTTTGAGTGGAACGGTAATTCTGTTCGAGTTTAATGACCTTCGCATCCGGAAATTCCTTTTCAAAGTTCAAGATATTATAAATATTTGCTCCCCGGAATTTATAAATTGACTGGTCATCATCACCCACCACACAGAGATTCCGGTATTTTGCCGCAAGCAATTGAATCAACCGGAACTGCGACGTATTCGTATCCTGATACTCGTCCACCATAATATAGCGGAACCGCTCCTGATAATAATCCAATACATCCGCATCCGTCTTAAAAAGTTCTACAGTCTTCATTATCAGATCATCAAAATCCAGCGCATTGTTCTTCCGCAGGTTCTCCTGATATTCACGGTAAACCTGCGCCTGCTTCATTTTCACGAAATCGCCTTGAGCGCGCAGCGCAAACGCATCCGGATCAATCAACTCATCCTTTGCTGATGAAATAGCCCCCAGAAAAGAACGCTCTTTGTAAATCTTCGTATCAATTTCCAAACGCTTGCAGATATCCTTCATCAGCGTCTTTTGGTCATCCCCGTCATAAATCGTAAAATTCGTATCAAATCCCAGCCTGTCAATATGGCGTCTTAAAATCCGCACACAGGTAGAATGAAAGGTCGAAACCCAGATACTTTCCGAACCGTATCCAACCATGTTGTCGATTCGTTCCCGCATTTCCCCTGCCGCCTTATTGGTAAAGGTAATTGCAATGATGTTATAAGGATTTACCCCTGCTTCCTCAATCAGATAAGCCGTCCTATGGGTCAGCACACGGGTCTTGCCGCTTCCCGCTCCTGCCAAAATTAAAAGCGGCCCTTCTGTATAGCGGACAGCTTCCTGCTGCATTTCATTCATCGTCTCATTTATTTCCATAAATCCACCTCATTTTCTAAATTCTAATCATACCAATTTTATCCGAAATCATGTTACAGTATAATTTAGCCATCTCCATAACCCTATCATTTTCTACAAAATGTGTCAATTCTTCCGGCCTAATTTTCGAACAAATTTTCTATATTCAAACAGTAGTTCTATCACATCCTGATTCGTTCTTGTCATCTGATTTTAAATACTATATAATAAGTAACAGTTATGTTAAATCAGAATATGAGGTACAGAAAATGACAATTGACACACAAGATTTTCTAAACAGCATTATAGCAAGTCTGTCCCGGATTGATTATATCCGCCCTGACAGTATTCCAAATATTGAACTGTATATGGATCAGGTCACCACCTTCATGGACAACCAGCTCGCCCAATCCAAGCGTCATGATGACGATAAGATACTGACTAAAACCATGATAAATAACTATGCAAAGAACAACCTTCTTCCACCGCCAGTGAAAAAGAAGTACTCCAAAGAGCACGTACTGATGCTGATTTTTATTTACTATTTTAAAAATATTTTAAGTATCAGTGATATTCAGAGCATCTTAAATCCTTTGACCGAAAAATATTTTGCTTCTGATGCTAATTTTAATCTGACAGACATTTACGAAGAAGTGTTCAGTCTGGAAAACGACGAAGTAAAAAACATGATGAAAGATATCACACAAAAATTCAATACAAGCTTTGAAACCTTTGCAGATGCCCCCGAAGAAGACCAGGAGTTTCTGCATACATTTTCTTTTATCTGCATGTTGAGTTTTGATGTATTTGTGAAAAAAATGTTGATTGAAAAAATCATTGATGATATGAATGCGAAAAAAGAAACTGCACCGGAAAAATCAACGGGCTCTCCGAGAAAATAAAATATCGGAATCTTTAAATTGCAGCGTGTGCTTCGCATTCTCCCTCAAATGGAGATTCTTCAAAGGCGAAGCACTCTTTCTTAACCTAACTTTCTTATTTCTCTTCCGTCTTGGTATTCGTTCTGGCAAATACCATGTCATATCCGTCTGAACCATAGTTCAACGAACGATTAACCCGGCTGATGGTGGCGGTAGAAGCGCCTGTCTTCTCTGCAATATCCAGATAGGTTCTCTGCTCCCGTAACATTTTGGCCACCTCATAACGCTGGGAAAATGCCAAAAGTTCATTCACTGTGCACACATCTTCAAAAAATTTATAACATTCCTCTTTATTTTCAAGACTCAAGATTGCCTCAAACAAATGGTCAACTGCTTCTGTTCTGACATTCTTACTCATGTGCTGCTCTCCTTTTCCGATGATAGTAAAAAAATTTTAACATATTAAAGCATGAAAGTAAATACTTACCTTTTTTCTTTAAAATAATTCAAATAACTTTTTATCTTATCCACAGAAGTATTTACAATCAATTCCTCCGGGAATCCTACTTCTTCCAACAGTTTTTGCGCCTCAGCATGAACGCCCACTGAAATATCCACATGGGCATCGCTTCCCATAACAATTGGTTGTTGGTATTCCCTGCACAGGCTCAACATCTCCCGATAAGCCTCCCGCGGATCTCCCCGAAAACTTTCCGGCTTCAAGGAAGAATTATTTACCTCCAAAAGAATTCCATGCTCTTTTGCACACTCCACAATCGGACGATATTCAACCGGATAACGTACATCGTCCGGATGTCCGACAATATTTAAATAGGGATTTTCCATCGCCTTCAAATATGCCCTTGTATTCTCCTCTTTTGTTCCCGGCTGAATACACGGAATATGGAGGCTTGCAATCACCAGATCCAATTCCCGCAGCATTTCTTCTGACAAGTCCACGTGCCCCTCATAGTCCAAAATGTTCAGCTCTGCTCCATAAAGCACCGTCAGTCCGTCCCGCTTCCTCGGCAAGACTCTGAAATTTGCAAAATAAATGCTGTTACAGCTTCCGGGCATCTTTGGCGCATGCTCTGTAACTCCCAGAAGTTTCAGTCCCTTTCTTTGTGCCGCAGCTACCATCTCATTGATGGTATTGTATGCATGACCGCTGACTATCGTATGCGTATGTAAATCTAAAATGTCCCTCATTTTATCTCCTCCAAATATCTATTTTACTAACACATCTTCCTATGCTGAAAACTCTAACGATAGTATACACTCTTTTTTCTTTTTTTCATACTATATATTAAATTTTAGAAGGGGAAAATGCAACGCAGTTACTGTTCACTCCCTTCAGTCGTTCCAGTAACGCAGCGCATTCCCCCGTCTCAAATATGGAGGTATTATGAAAAAAGTTCCGATTCACAAAATGGCTTCCTGCCTGCTGGTCTGTATCCTTCTTGTCTCCCTCTGCGCCTGCGGCAGCAAGACCAAAAAAAATTCCCCAACACCTGTCACTTTAAATGAGGTAGCTCACTCAATCTTTTATGCACCAATGTACGTTGCGATTGAGGAGGGTTATTTTAAAGATGAGGGGATTGAGTTGACTTTGGTTACTGGTTTTGGAGCAGATGTTTAGTACAAAAATAAAAAGACATGTTTTTCTTTATGATACAATCAGATTTTTTCTTGTGTCCGGTCCGCACTTACCATCCACTGCAATCTTGCAAGATGCCTGGAATGCCCTTAGCGCTTTATCGGATGCAGGACCGAATTTCCCGTCAATCTCAATATCGTAACCGGCTTCCCTAAGTTCCCACTGAACCCATTTTACATCATCCCCGGTCATTACGGGCACACCTACATATTTGATGGTTCTGGCCGGAATCGGATACGGATTTTTTTCCTTTTCCGGCGCCTTGCCTGCTGTTGTCGAGGTTGCCAGTGCAGAATCTTTGATTACTAATAATTCTGTGAACGCCCCAGCCCTGTTCTCAAAGGCGGAAATTTTCATATCAGTCTTGGTGCTTGCGGCTTCGTATATCTTTAAGCCATCCCCTATGTATGCGATATGGCCGGAGCGCCAGATTGCCATTCCCGGTTTTGCATTCGCCTTTGATATCGGTAAACGCTCTACCGCTGTGCTCCTAAGCTGTGCAGATCCCATGTGCGGGATTCCTAGCACAGTGCACACGAAACCGGAGCAGTCGATTGCCTTATAGCCCTTGTCGGCATCCTTTAATGCTTCTGACAGATTGATGTTGTTCGGATAAAGTATGCGCAGCTGATTTACCAATGCCGCAGTGTAGGCTTGTCCTTTTGCACCATAGAGATAGCGGTATCCACTGCTGCACATGTCGTTTGCAAGCTGATTTGATGTTGTGATTGCGTTTGCCATATTAGATTTCCTCGCTTTCTTCTAATGCTTTTACTTCTGGCAGACCTGCCAGTGACGTCAATAAAGACGTAGCCCCTGCCAACGCTGCAGTTCCCGCTACTACTTTCCAGTCAACCGCCCAGATTGTTGCCGCTGCCGGAATTAGTGCGACTGCTGCCTGCGCCGTCGTCTTTACCGCCCGGATCCCTGCTGCTTTCATCCATTTCCTTGTCTTTTCGCTCATGATATTCCTCCTATAAAAATTGTGCTATGTATACAATCATCCCGGTCGCAATCGCTCCCCCGACTGCGCTGATGACTGAAGTTACC
>Ga0137307_103155_pt1 | contig 10303 bp, 9 predicted proteins | sample NAcewD2O_March_2_FD_97180 | JGI IMG/M metagenome (GOLD analysis project Ga0137307, IMG submission 97180) | Mouse cecal microbial communities from Vienna, Austria - N-Acetylglucosamine amended D2O_March | ecosystem: Host-associated > Mammals > Digestive system > Large intestine > Cecum | place...
GAAATGAAGCCCCCAAAAATGTATAATGATGATAATTGTTCGGAATAGAATAATAAATTGGATGGGGAATAAAAAGAGCAAAATGGGATAATCAGGATGAACGATTCATTGCATTAAGAATTTTACTCGGGAAGGAACGTGGGATTTATGGGCAAAAATGAGATTTTGATACGGAATTTCGGACCGATTGATGAAGCCAGAATAGACTTGAATGATAAATTCCAGATTTTTATAGGGGCACAGGCGTCAGGAAAAAGTACGATCTGCAGAGTCGTTTACTTTTGTCAGAAGATCAGAGATTATACTCTGGATTTCCTGATGAGCTCTGAGCAGTTCACAGAAAACCATAAGAACGAATATTTCAATAATTACTTGAAAAAAATGACAAAGCAATTTATGGGCTGCTTTGGAACTACAAAGCATATGCAGCGATTTGAGATTCGTTACATTTTTCAGGAAAAAAGTATACGTATATTTTTGAATGAGGACGGGTATGTACGGTTCTTTTTTGACACGGATCTTCGAAATGAAATTTATGCTCTGATAAATGAAGCAGCAGACATGTTTCTGAACAAACTCGACTATGAGGTGAGCACGATCATGGACAATATTACAGCCATGGGTGTCATGAAGCAGCACTTAAATGTAGTGCTGTCTTCGCTGTTTGGAAATAAATCAGAAATCATATACGTGCCTGCCGGAAGAAGCCTGCTTGCAACTATGTCGGAACAGCTTCAGGATGTATCGGTGGATGAGATGGATCTGACCATGCAGGAGTTTATCAGGCTGATCAGAACTACAAGGAGTAAATTCGGAAGTAAAATTCCGGAGATGGTGAAGGTTTATACAAAAACAGTCAAAGGGCAGATTAATAATAATGCATTAGACCATGCATATCGTTTGATAAAAAGGATTTTAAAAGCAGATTATACCAGTGAAAGTGATGGAGAAAAGATTTATTTTGATGATTCTCATTGGGTAAAGCTGATGTATGGTTCCTCGGGGCAGCAGGAAGCCTTGTGGATATTAATGCTCGCATTTTCTATTATTTTGGAAAAAAGAGATGCATATTTTATAATAGAAGAACCGGAAGCACATCTGTTCCCTATTGCGCAAAAAGATATGGTCAGCCTTATTTCTCTGATGTCAAATGTGACCGGAAGCAGAGTGATTATTACAACCCACAGTCCATATGTTCTTACCTCGATTAACATTTTGTTGTATTCGGGAAAAGTGGAAGGAGCGCATACTAAAAATGAAAAGGATGTGATTCCCAAAAACCTGAGAATTTCTTATGATACATTTGCGGCATATAAAGTGGGAAAATTTGAAAGATCAGTGGAGTCTCTGCTTGACACCGAGAGCCATATGATTTATACGGATTATATTGATGAAGTTTCTGCGATTACAAATTCGGAATTGGATAAACTGATGGATATGGAGATGGAAAATGATCTGTAATAGGTTAGAACTATGTGTAGAGGAAGTGTTATCTGGAAAACATCCTGAAAAGTGCGGCAACCATAGTGAGCGGTGTATCGTATCTGCTGACAGGCGCTCGGAGATCAAATGTGAAGAAAAGAAGAAAAAATATATCCTCGAAAACAGCATGAAAAACCAGGTTATTTCTTTCAGGATGGATGGGGGAATTATCGTGGTGGATTCATCAGTGCCGGATAAGCTGAATAAGTGCGACTTTTTGTTTGTGGTTCATTCTCAGGAACGTTCGGCGATTTTGATTGAACTCAAGGGGATGGATGTCCCGAAAGCTTTAAAGCAGATACAGGAAACCGCTCATTTTCGAAAAAGGAGGTAACATCATGATCACAGGAGCTTTTATGGTGCCCCATCCGCCGCTGATCGTACCGGAGATCGGCAGGGGGGAGGAACACAGGATTCGGGATACCGTTGACGCGTATCACGAAGTGGGCCGCAGGATCGGCGAGTTAAAGCCGGAGACGATCGTTCTGCTTTCGCCCCATCAGGTCATGTACGCAGACTATTTCCACATTTCCCCGGGAAATGGCGCGAAGGGAGATTTCAGCCAGTTCAGTGCGGGGCAGGTGCGATTCGAGGTTCGTTATGATACGGAATTTGTGGACAATCTGTGCAAGCTGGCGGATGCCGGTGACCTTCCCGCGGGAACCGCCGGGGAGCGGGACCGGCGGCTGGACCACGGAACCATGGTGCCCCTGTATTTTGTAAATCAATATTGGAAAGACTATCAACTGGTGAGAGTGGGCCTCTCCGGGCTCCCGCTGACCGTGCATTACGAGCTGGGCAGACGCATCCGGGAGACTGCGGAGGTACTGGACCGGAGGATCGTGATCATTGCCAGCGGGGATTTGTCTCACAGGCTGAAATCAGACGGCCCTTACGGCTACCAGAAGGAGGGCCCGGAGTACGACAGCCGCGTCATGCAGGTCATGGAAAGAGGCAATTTCGGGGAACTGCTGGAATTTTCCGAGGATTTCTGCGAAAAGGCAGGGGAGTGCGGGCACCGTTCCTTTACCATCATGGCCGGGGCGCTGGACCGGACGGAGGTGGAAGCCAGGCGTCTTTCCTATGAAGGGCCCTTTGGCGTGGGCTACGGCATTTGTATTTATGAGATCAAAGGAAGGGACCTGAATCGGAATCTGAAAGATCAGTATGAGGAGAAGGAGAGGAACCGGATCTTGAAGCAGCGGCAGCGGGAGGACGCATATGTGCAGCTTGCCCGGAACACTGTGGAGGAATATGTCCGTACCGGAAAGAAGCTCCGGATGCCGGAGGGACTTCCCGGGGAAATGCAGGACCGCAGGGCAGGCGTATTCGTTTCCATAAAAATGGAAGGAAGGCTCCGGGGATGCATCGGCACAATCCAGGCAGTCTGCCCGTCCATTGCGCAGGAAATCATAGAAAACGGAATCAGCGCGGCTTTCCGCGATCCGCGTTTTTCGCCCATAGAGCCGGAGGAACTGGACAAGCTGACCATCACCGTGGATGTGCTGGGGGATACGGAAAAAATTGATTCCCCGGACAAGCTGGATGTGAAGCGGTACGGCGTGGTGGTGACAAAGGGCTATCGAAGGGGGCTGCTGCTTCCCAACCTGGAAGGCGTGGATACGGTGGAGGAGCAGATCGCCATCGCGAAGCAGAAGGCCGGGATCGGAGAGCAGGAAGAAGCGGAGCTGGAACGGTTTGAGGTGGTACGGCACTATTAAAAATGGAATGATTCAGAACAGCCGCAGGAGGAATCCTGCCGTTTTGCGTCTGCGGCTGGTACGATACTCATGGTAGATTTTATCGGCCGTGAACATAGATAAACAGGGAGGACATTATGAAAGAGACATGTCAGGCATGCATCCATCACTGCAGTCTGGAGCCGGGACAGACAGGGCTGTGCAGGGCGCGGAAAAATGAAAATGGCCGGATCATCTGCGGCAATTACGGCCAGGTGACTTCCCTGGCGCTGGACCCCATTGAGAAAAAGCCGCTGCACAGGTACCGGCCGGGCAGCCTGATCCTGTCTGTGGGGAGCTACGGCTGCAATCTGCGTTGCTCCTTCTGCCAGAACCATGAGATCTCCATGGCCGGGCCGGAAGAGGCCGGGGCGGTATCCATTTTCCCGGAGGCCTTGGCGCAAAAAGCGGAAGAATATAAAGCGATTGGAAATATTGGGGCGGCGTTTACCTACAATGAGCCTCTGGTCGGCTGGGAATATGTGCGCGACTCGGCCCGGCTCATCAAGGAGCTGGGCATGGACAATGTGCTGGTCACTAACGGCACGGCATCTCGGGAGGTGCTGGAAGAATTGCTTCCCCTCATCGACGCCATGAACATTGACCTGAAAGCCTTCCGGGAGGAGACCTACCGGAAGCTGGGCGGGGATTTGAAGACAGTGAAGGAATTTATCACCCGCGCGGCGGCAGACTGTCATGTGGAGCTGACCACGCTGATCGTGCCGGGGATGAACGACGGGACGGAGGAAATGGAGGAGGAAGCGCGGTGGATCGCCTCCCTGGGAAAGGACATCCCGCTCCACGTGACCCGGTTTTTCCCCCGGTATCAGATGGCAGACCGGGACGCCACGGAGACGGGACGGGTGTACCGCCTTGCAGATACGGCGAGGAAGTATCTGGAGCATGTGTTTGTGGGGAATTGCTGACGGAAGAGGGTCGGGGATTGAAAGGAGAATAAAATGAAAGAGGTACTGAAGAAAAATCATGTAAAAAAGTTAGCGCTGGTGGGAATGGCGTTAGTGATCATGCTTTTTTCCATGACGATTCTTTCAAAGGCGGCAAGCGCCCCGGAAAATCATAAAAAAACAATCGCTGCATTAGATGAGAAAAGGGCGGATGTCTTAAAATTGACAGCAGCCTCAGCTGGAGCGGCAACAGCGATCGCGGCAATTCCAGGTGATTCGACCACACCCGTGGCGAATAAACTGGCAGATCTGGCCTCATATTTTTTGACCATTCTGATGGTGATCTTTCTGGAAAAATATCTGGTTACACTTACAGGATATGCAGCCTTTTTTATATTGATTCCGGCAGCGTGCGTCTTATTTGCGGCAGGAATTTGTCTGAACAGGACATTTTTAAAAGTGTTGGCAGCAAAAATTGCGGTCTTCGGGCTTGTCATATTTACGATGATTCCACTGAGTATAAAAGTCTCTGAGATGATAGAAGAAACATACGAAACGTCAATGGAAACGACCTTAGATGAGGCACAGGATCTAACGGCTGAAATAAATGATAGCACAGATTCAGAGGGGAATGTTTTGGATAAGCTTGTGTCCAAAATCAAAGGCGGAGTATCGGGATTGATGCAAAAAGGGGAATCGCTTTTAAATCATTTTATTGAAGCGATTGCTGTGATGATGGTGACATCCTGCTTGATTCCGATTGTTGTACTGCTGTTTATGCTCTGGCTTGTCCGGATCGTATTTGGGGTACAGATCCATGTGCCGAAGGAATTGCCAGACAGACCCAGGAAAAATATCTGCCAAAGAAAATAAAGGAGCGAATCGATATGATAAAAGTAATAGCAAGTGATATGGACGGTACACTTTTAGGGGACGACCACAAGCTTGCGCCGCGGACCGTACAGGCGATCCGCCGGGCATGCGATGCAGGGGTACGTTTCATGGTGGCGACCGGCCGCGACATGAACGGAGTCCTGCAGGAACTGGACGGTACGGGTCTGGTCTGTGATTATATCGTGGGGAGCGGCGCGGAGGTGCGCGATCCGCGGCAGAATATCATAAGCAGGGTGCAGATGGACACCGGAGTGTGCGGAGAAATCTATGACGTACTGAGACAATACCCGGTATCCACTATTTTTATGACCGGGGAATGCGACTACAGCATCGGCACTCCGGAAACGCTGGAAGAAGACCTGCGCAAAAACCTCCAGGTATTCTTTTCCGACCTGACCATGGAAGAAATCCTGGAAACGGAAATGTACCGGCACATGAAGGAAAGCACCCGCATCATTCCTGACTTTCAGACGCTAAAGGAGAAGGAGATCAACGTATATAAAATCTTTGTTTTCTGCTGTGACACGGAGGTGCTCGGGGAGCTTGACAGGCGGCTGCAAAAGGACAAAAGGCTTGCCGTAGCCTCTTCCTTCATCAACAATTTGGAGATCACCGATGCCCGCGCCCAGAAAGGCCCGGTGCTGAAAAGCTATATCGAATCCCTGGGATATACCATGGATGAGGTGATGACATTCGGCGACAGCATGAACGACTATTCCATGCTTTCCATGGACTTCGGCGCGACAGTAGCCATGGGTAATTCCGAGCCGGAGATCATCAAGGCTGCCAAGTATGTGACAAAATCCAATGAAGAGTACGGGGTGGCGTATGCAATCGAGGAAATGCTGAATCGGAGGAAGGCGTAGGGGAGAAGAACGACTCAGAAGGGCAAGCAGTTGTGGAAAATGAACTGACACATCTTGACTTGCCTGTTTCTCCGGCGGCGCAGGTCAAAAAGCCTCGACGGCATCCCATTATGGCCATCCGGCCGCTTCACAAGGTATGATAATAAGGGCAGATATCCTCATAATGCCCGTCCTTCATCCGAAACCCTTTCGGAATCGTTCCGAGCTGGATAAAACCAAGCCGTTCATAGAGATGTCTTGCGTGGACATTTGACGCGACCACCGCATTGAACTGCAGGATCGTAAACCCGAGCCTCCGCCCCTGGATGAGACAGTCGGAAACCAGAGCTTTACCGATATGCTGCCCACGGCATCGCGAACTGACAGCATAGCTGGCGTTGCAGATGTGGCCGCACCGCCCGACATTATTGGGGTGCAGGATATACAGGCCGCAGACCTCTCCGGTATCCGCATTTACCGCGGCGGCATTGTATGTCTGCTGCTCAAAAAATTCCTTCCCGGTCCGGGCATCCAAAAGCTCCTCCTGGGGAAACGCGATTCCCTCCTCCACAACTTCATTCCATATCCGAATCATTTCGGGAAGATGCTCTTCCCTGCAGGCTTTTATTTCAACCTTCATATTCATTTCTCAAAGCTCCTCCTTAAAATCCTCTAACTCAGAAAATGTATAGCAAAGGTCATCATGAAATCCCCATCCGATTGTGTCGGTATCTGTTACTGCCTCTTGAAGCCTTGGCATAAACTCTTCGATCAACTTTAAATCCTCTGATTTGATCAGAGATTTTACAACCGTTTCATACATCCCTGCCATACTGTTGTAGAAACTTTCGTTGATATCTCCGAGCATGTTTGTAAATTCAATCCCGCACTCCACATAATAGAGCTGCAGATCGATGAGCTTCGCCGGGACGTTGCAGATCCTTTTAAAAGCTGTGATTTCTGACTTGGCTGCAGAAAGATTCAGCCGTCCAAATCCTCTCTTTGTAAAGAACTGAGTCCGAACCTTCTTTTTTGCCTCCGCAAGCGCGTCATCCAGAACGCTGTCGTTTCCCAGGATCAGATTGACCAGATCCGATGCCTCCTTGGATGATTTGTACATTCTGCTGATGATATCGATCAATTCCTCGTTGGGCAGCTTCGAAAGTTCCTTTTTGACCTGTGTTATCGTCAGTTTCTTTCCCATGATATTTCTCCTTCCGTTTATGGATGTTATGCTTCATAAATCCTGATTATGTTTACGTATTCTCCCATTTTTCTATTTTACAAGTATGTTTTTTACTTTTGACGTCATAGCTGATTCCCACCAAAAGCACATCGCTGCCATAATCACGGAATACCTGAGGATATTGATTCTTCTTTATCTGACGGATTGCCCCGTCCTCTGTTTTATTCCATTTCAATTCGATCAAAAGAATCGGCATAGGGGAACCTTTTTTGGGAATATATACCACATCAGCGTAGCCAATGCCGGATGCAAGTTCATCTACCTTTATAAATTCATCCATGCAGCTGAGATAAGCAAAGCGTATGGTGCTCCGCAGCGCCTGTTCATTATTATAAAAAACAGGAGCAGTTCCTGCGTTGTGTACTTCCTCGATAGTGGCAGCAACCGCCTCTTCATCCATGCTCAGAGTCTGTTCCAGAAGAACATCCGAGTTCCGGATCAGCCTTGCAATCTCCTGATGTCTGCCTGTTGTCACCGCACGGACAAATTCCTGCCGGACTTCTTCATTTGGTATGAAAACGCATTTTGCATCGGCATCGTATGCCAGATAGCCCAAATGTATCAGCAGGGTAAGGACATCATCCTTTCGCTGGATCGTGGTCATATCATTCTGGAAGGTTCCGGTATCAATCCGAATATGAGCTCCTCCCAGCATCTGGACGATTGCTTCCTTCAATCCATCCTCATCCAGGTCAATATAAATTTTCAGCGATTCGTAGGTCTCCGACTGAGTCCAGTAATTACCGATCCGGTTTCTTGCCAATGCGTCCATGACGGATTTTGGGCTGTAAATGTGCGTATGATTACCGAGGATATAGCCGTCATACCACTCACGGACCGCAGAAAAGCTTAGCTTGCTGCTTTTGCATAATCTGCGGACCTCCTGTTCCGTAAATCCGGTAAACCTTCCCAGCGGTTCCGGCTGAAGCATGGTATATTCTTTAAAATCTGTCATTGCCGACTGAGTCCCATATTTTTTGATCGGTAAAATGCCTGTCATATAGGCGGCTTCGAGCATCTTATCCGTCTGACCGCTGCTCTTGAACAGGCCGCGCAGAAGCTGGAGGTACTGTTCCTGCAGCGCATGGTCATTTCTGGCTTCACGGAATAATGCGTCCCATTCGTCAATGATCATAATAAATCGATTTCCTGTGGCTTCATGAATCCCGGCAAGAGTCTCCGGGAGCGTCTGCTCCTGCCTCACATCCGGATAAAACGCCCGCAGTTCTTCTACCACCTTTGCCTGCAGATTTGACACCGTATCTTTGATATCTTCGGCAATCGAAATAAACCAGGTAATATCCAGATAAATCACATGATGCCGGTTTAAATGTTCCTGATAGGAGCTGTCCTGTGCAATTTTTAAATTGGCAAATAGTCCGCTGGAATCACAGCTTTTGTCATAATAGGCGCACAGCATCTGGGCGGCATAGGATTTCCCAAAACGACGCGGCCTGCTGACACAGGTCAGCTTCCGTTTCGTTCCTAATGTGCTGTTGATAAATGCGATCAACTCGGTTTTATCTACATACGTATCCCGGACCGCCGCGGCAAAGCCCGCATTGCCGGTATTCACATAATTTCCCATAAGCTGCACCTCTTTCCGACGGCTTTCGTAGACAATCTCCTGGAATGCAGGATGCATAAAACTTCTGCTGTTCCGGAGCATTACAAATATTTTAACATGCATGTTGACGCAGGGCAAGACGCATTTTGATACCATCGTATGCAGAAAGGCTGCCAGTGACAGGCTTTCTGTATTGCGATCGCACCGATGGATTTGACGGAAAAAATATTTCCAGCTGTACGGTTGAATGCTCCAAGGAGCATCCAACCTGATTATTCATCACATCCCGAAGGCTTATCGTGTTCCAGTCCATGGATCTTCCACCGTCTCCTGCCCTCCATTCGTTTTTTGCATGAGCCCTGCTGATATAGCAGACGTAAAAACGAGCGTTTTTTTCTCCGAGAGAGGATTATTTTGGTTACATGTCACACCCCGACCAATCACCACGCTGATTGGTCGGGAGGATGCGCATAAGAGTTGGTATTCAGGCCGTCCATTGCCGTTGCAGCAGCGATGAAGCAACCGGAATCACTATGAGCGACACAAACACAAAGAGCGCTGTCAAGGCAATCAGAGCCTGTATGGGAAGGTAACTATCCTACAGGTATTAAATTCCGCATTTTTCAGGCGGCGGTCCTTTCCCTGTCGTTGCTGCTGGCTTCGGTTTCCGTGGTCGGAATCGCGCTTTGTTTCATCGGCGCGTTTTCTCCGATGTTTATTCCTTCTCTGGTCGGAAAAATTGCAGTACGCGTTCTGGCGGGCCTGGGCGTCGGTCTGATCCAGCCGTTGTCGGCATCTCTGATCGTGGACTGCTTTGAAGGAAAGGTGGCAAATACAATGATGGGAGTTCAGTCTTCCTGCGTTGGCCTTGGAGCATCGCTGTTTTCCTATACAATGGCCGGCATCATGGTATATGACTGGCACTATGCGTATTGTGCATATCTGTATGCTGCTGCGATCTTCCTGCTGGTATTATTCGGTATGCCGGCTTTTGTAAATCAGATCGGACGTGAGGAAAAGAAACCGGCGGCTCAGAATACTGCGGATCAGGTTGTAAAAAAAGCACTTCCGGCCGCATGCTACATAGGATTTGTGGCTCAGCTGATCTATGGACTGGGGTACGGTGCCTTTGATAACAGCTTGTCTCTGGCCGCGGTTGAGACAGGAACGATCACAACGGTACAGGCGGCGGCAATCGCAAGCTGGGGCGGCATTGCCTCATTGATCGGAGGTTTTTTCTTCGGCTTTATGAAAGGTAAGATTGGAAATAATATCGGCTGGTTATCCCTTGTGATGAATATCATTGGCTTTGCCGTTGTTGGACTTACATCTTCTACGACGATGTGGTATATTGGAGTTACGATATGCAAAGTCGGCTTCTGCTGGTGGATGCCTTATATCAACTTCCTTGTAAATGACGGGACGGATGAGAGCAATTCCGCACTGGCTACATCACTGGGATTTTTTGGTAATTCCTTCGGCGCGTTTATCTTTGCTTACGTCCTTGCCTTTGTCGGAAATATGGTCGGCGGAATTACACAGCATCAGGCATTCTTCTATGGATGTGCCTGGATCGGTATTGCTTTGGTTTTGATCGCGTTCAATCATTTCAAAAACTATAAGCA
>Ga0137307_103156_pt1 | contig 10301 bp, 5 predicted proteins | sample NAcewD2O_March_2_FD_97180 | JGI IMG/M metagenome (GOLD analysis project Ga0137307, IMG submission 97180) | Mouse cecal microbial communities from Vienna, Austria - N-Acetylglucosamine amended D2O_March | ecosystem: Host-associated > Mammals > Digestive system > Large intestine > Cecum | place...
GAAACATGCGACGAGTAGTTTGTGAGCAAAAATTGATAGAATGCTTAAATTCTGTGTCAAAAAGTTGCAAAAGCCAAAAAAATTTCTCACCTTTACGGCTGAACTTAAAAAATATAACAGATTAAGCGATAGTTTAAAACAACATCTAATAAATCAACCTAAATCTATAACATTTCTGATCATGAAGAAATTTTTACTTCCGGTTGCAGGGCTTCTTTGTGGAATTGCCGGTGCTCAGGCTGATGTGGTCACCATCAACTGCTATGAGGTTCCCAGCTATTGGAGATTTGCTGACAAAAAGATCTTTGATCCGATAGATCATGAACTGATAATCAATGAAGACGGGACATATACGGTAAAGAAATTTTTAAATTCAGAACTTGATCTCACATTTTCGGTAGACGGCACAAGAAAAGTCTATAACGGAGATGAGGGATACAGGACTCGTTTTCCGAAAGAAGTATGGAACTCGCCTATACTTGATTTCGCACCTCCGGTCTATACGAGCTCTGTCGAAAATTCTGCAGAAGCTAAATATGAGGTGCTTATACCCGGCACTGAGGACCCGTATATGTATAAGGTGATGCCTGTTGACGGCTATGTGTATTATAGTCTCGGTCAGTATATTCCTGTGCCGAAGAAGGAACTTTCTTTTCCGGTGATAATTTGTAGAAATCATTCGGTTGCTGAATTTAAGGGCGAGGATGACAAAGGCAAGCATTATAGAATATGGGTTGCCAACAGATTCCGTATTCCCGTGGGCAATAAGGTTGATGAATACGGAAACGAAAATCCGTCGTATAGCGAAAAAGAACTTTCGGGATGGGCTATATTTGATATGACCATTTCGAGTGATCCGGTCAATGTTTCATATGTAGATTCGTCGGACAATAAGCTGTTTGAGGATACCAAGAGCGTTATTCTCCACAGAGAAGACCGTTCGACCAGCGTGTATAACTTCCTGAATTCAGGAGTGAAGATCGGCCTGAAGACCACGGGTGATGAAGTGGCTGCCGGCAAGTCATCAGTTGTGTTTACCGAGGGCTTCGACAGTGCGAAAGATCCCGAACAGTATCAGGAGCTTGAAGGAGCCGTCTATAGCCTTGTCACAGCAGGCGGTCAGACTGTTACCGGTCCGGTTATGGTGCGTCCTGCGGGTTGCTATGCCGAGCAGATCGAGGAATATTCATTGAACAAGGCTCACTATAAGGCTTATGTCGACATAAAAGTCGGCGATGTCACCGGTTATACAGTGTTTGAGATGAACGGAACCCCGCTTAAGAAAGGCGCTGTCAACACTCTGACTTTCTATGAAATGAAGAGCTACGACTGGAATAAAATCAGTGAATATGATTCTCACATTGATATAATAGACGATAATAATTTTGTGGCCTATGACTTCCTTGGTTCAGGCTTTAATGTGGCATTCCAGTTGAGCGAGCCAAAAGAGCCGAACAGCGATGACTCTTTTTCCGCTTTCCAGGAGCTTGATCTTGCCGCCGGTTTCGGCAAATGGGACCAGGTGCTTGATGACAAGGACAATCTTGTAGAAAGCAATACGCATAAGATTGTAACTATTCCCGACTATCCGAGAGCGGTTCTTGAGTCCAGACTTGACGACGGCAAAGGCGGATACATGATTTTCAGCCCTAAAATCGAGGTTTATGACCATGCTCCTGATCTGGATCTCTGGGGTATGCCTGATGTCTGTCATTATAAAGACGGTAACGGTGTGCGCAAGGTATATGCAGTCTATTTCCAGGATGAAAACAATGTGAACTACAGAGTAGAGTGGGAGCCTAAGGCTGACCAGTCGGGCATTGCAGATATTATTACCGATTCTGAGAATGCTCCTGCTGAGTGGTTTAATCTTCAGGGTATCCGTGTCAGCGGCGAAAACCTGACCCCCGGCATCTACGTGAAGCGCCAGGGCTCGAAGACTGTCAAGGTGCTCGTGAAGTAATCGGCAGGCAGTTTTTTGAACTGAATGATAAAGAAGCCGGCATTCCCGATTCGGGGGTGCCGGCTTGATTTTGGGCGCTTGATCACGAGGTGTGTCAATCTGTTGGAAAAAGGTCATCAAAAATGACAGATTGATAGCAGATGGCATGTTGAATCGTGTCAGATTGACAGATCGTTAAACAAAACTCTACAAAAATTAAAAAATTTGTAGCAAAAAGTTGCAAAACAAAAAAAAACTTCTCAACTTTACAGCGAAACAGAGATATTGATATCAAATTCACAATAAATCTAATTTTAACCAAACACTTTTTTGCTTATGAAGAAGTTTTTACTCCCGATTGTGGGCTTGTTGCTCGGTAGTGCTGCCGCCCAGGCTGACGATGTATCAGTCAAATATTATAAGATAGGCAGTACTACTGCCACAGAACTTCAGGAGGAGCTGTTTAATCCGACCACAAATGAATTAGTGAAGAATGAAGACGGGTCCTATACTCTGAAAAAATATCAGAATTCAATATATGATCTGAAATTTACCATCAAAGACAATGTGCTGGCTTTCCCGGACATAAAGACACCTGGCCTGTTTGTGCTTAAGGATAAGGATGGTCAGAACTGCCGCTTCAACCTTACTACCATCAAGGAATATAAGGATGCCAATGAAGAGATGAACCAGATTCTTGTTGACGGTCTTCTGTATTCATGTATCAATGGAAAACTTAATGGGGTGAAGCTGAAAAGCGAAACTTTTACTCAGACACAGAGACTGGCTGAGTATGAAGTGAGTATAGTGACTTTTTTTCAGTATAAAACACCCAATGGTCCTGATTTGACGGATACAAGACGTGCTTATGGCGCTGTTGTTTTTAATATGTCTGTTGTTGAGGACCGTGAAGGCGTAGATGTGGCTTATCAGACAGCATCGGGTGCTGAATTGTTCAAGGATTCTTTCAGCCCGGTTGAAATTGGTAGCGACAATTCGTTTAAACTGAGCTATTTCGCCGGATCTGAAGCTGCTGTTTCATTTAAGGTAGGTAGCGCAGGTGCTGACGGAAAAGCTCCTGTGGTATTCACCGCTGGGGTCAGTTCAGATGATCCGGACTCATATCAGGTCATCGAAGGTGCCACATTCAGCCTTCAGGATGCTTCCGGCCAGACCAAAACCGGGGCTCTTGCCGTGAAAACGGCCGGTAGCTATGCTGTTGTTATCGAAGGCTCCGAAACCATTCAGTCTGCACGCTATAAAGTCTATATCGACACCAAGTTCGGCGATCAGACCGGTTTTGCAGTTATAGAAGCAGAAGGTCCCGCCGTGCCAAAAGGTCGACTCGTGGACATGGACTATGCCGTTTATAATAATCCTACAAGTGTTTATGAAACAGTGCCGACCTATGTTGATATGATTGATGAAACCACTGTTGTGGTCTATAACTTCGGCAGGTCAGGCTATAATATTCCGTTTACTATCAGCGGAAAGACTGTTGCTGCGAACCCGGCGGAAGGAGGCCCAATAGCAACCGCTGCAATACGCGTGGCTGATGATTATGTTGGCACTGACAAGCCTTCAAACAAGTCTCTGACTGTCAAGCTTCCTGATGGAGAACAGTTCAACACACATGTAAAAAACGTCGACGCTCAGTCTAATCCGAGTATATATTATAATCCGACCTATACAGATGTCAAATACTATAAAGACCGTGTAGACTTCCACATTACATTCGGCACTACCAAATTCGTAGCCGCAAACTGGAGCATGCCGACATCGGAGTCAGGTATTGCAGATGTTGTCGCTGACGAAAACGCACCTGTTGAATGGTATAGCCTCCAGGGTGTCCGCGTCAATGGCGAGAATCTTGCCCCCGGCATCTACATCAAGCGCCAGGGCTCGAAGGCAGTGAAGGTGCTTGTAAAGTAATCAGGAATCTGCTGAAATAGAAATCGAAACTCTATCAGACATAAGATCGGCGACCTCGCTGGAGGCCGCCGATCTTTTTGGTTGATATTCTGCAGATCAGGTTTGCTATTATGCCTGCCCGTCTGTCTGACTGTCGGCCCGGGCGGGGGCTGACGGACGGCGTATCTCAGTGTCGAGTTCTTCGGCTCCGGGATGGTAGGAAACGAAGATCTCGTCGCCGGCCGAGATAGAGGCGTCGATGATCAGCTCCGCGAGTTTGTCTTCGAGATACTTCTGGATGGAGCGTTTGAGCGGACGGGCGCCATAGTTGGCGTCGTAGCCCTTTTCGGCAATGAAGTTCTTGGCCTCGTCAGTGATTTTCAGTGTGTAGCCAAGTTCTTTGACACGCTTGTTGAAGCCTGCCAGCTCGATGTCTATGATCTTGAAGATAGCCTCTTTTGACAGAGAATCGAACATGATCACATCGTCGATGCGGTTGAGGAATTCCGGAGCGAAAGCCTTGTTGAGGGCTTTGCGGAGCACACTCTGGCTATAGTCCTTGTCATTTGACGACGGTGAGGCGAAGCCTATGCCGCTGCCGAAGTCTTTGAGCTGGCGCGAACCGATGTTGGACGTCATGATGATGATAGTGTTCTTGAAGTCGATGCGGCGGCCGAGCGAGTCGGTCAGGCGTCCTTCGTCCATCACCTGGAGCAGGAGGTTGAATACGTCAGGGTGAGCCTTTTCTATCTCGTCAAGCAGGACTATGGAGTAGGGGTGGCGGCGCACTTTTTCAGTGAGCTGTCCGCCCTCCTCATAGCCTACGTATCCGGGAGGCGCTCCGACGAGGCGGGAGACGGTGAACTTCTCCATGTATTCGCTCATGTCGATGCGGATCAGAGTGTCGGCCGAATCAAACATGTATTCCGCGAGTTTCTTGGCCAGGTGGGTCTTGCCTACACCGGTCGGGCCGAGGAAGAGGAAGGTGCCGATCGGCTTGTTGGGGTCTTTCAGACCGATGCGGTTGCGCTGGATGGCTTTGACCACCTTTTCGATAGCCGGATCCTGTCCGATGATGCTGCCTTTGAGAGTGGGAGCCATCTCTTTGAGACGCTTGCCTTCGGCCTGGGCTATGCGCTGGACGGGCACACCGGTCATCATGGCTACCACTTCGGCCACTTTCTCGGCATCGACGGTCTCGCGCATCGCATTGAGCTGTTCCTCCCAGCGGGCTTTCGATTCTTCGAGGGTGGCTTTGAGCTGCTGCTCCTGGTCGCGGTATGAAGCAGCCTTCTCGAAGTTCTGCGACTGGGCGGCGCGGAGTTTCTGTGCGGCCACCTCCTCAATGCGCTGTTCGAGCTGCTCGATTTCCTTGGGCACGGCGATGTTGGTGACGTGCACACGGCTGCCGGCCTCGTCCATCGCATCAATGGCCTTGTCGGGGAAATTTCGGTCGGAGACATAGCGCTCGGTCAGCTGCACGCAGGCATCGAGTGCTTCGGGGGTATAATTGACATTGTGGTGCTCCTCATACTTGTCTTTGATGTTGTCAAGGATAATGCGTGTCTCCTCTGCGGTGGTCGGCTCGACCATCACTTTTTGGAAACGGCGTTCGAGAGCACCGTCATTTTCGATGTTCTTGCGGTATTCGTCAAGAGTTGTGGCTCCGATGCACTGGATCTCGCCTCGCGCCAGAGCCGGTTTGAGAAGGTTGGCGGCATCCATTGATCCGGCGGCATTTCCGGCACCTACTATGGTGTGGAGTTCGTCAATGAAGAGGATGATGTCTTTGTTTTTAGAAAGCTCATCGAGTATGGCCTTGATGCGTTCCTCGAACTGTCCGCGATATTTGGTTCCGGCCACGATCGAGGCCATGTCGAGCGACACAACGCGCTTACCGAAGAGAATGCGCGAGACCTTGCGCTGGACTATGCGCAGGGCCAGGCCTTCGACGATGGCTGATTTTCCTACGCCAGGCTCGCCGATGAGCACCGGATTGTTTTTCTTGCGGCGGCTGAGGATTTGGGCCAGGCGCTCGATTTCGACATCGCGTCCCACCACCGGGTCGAGGCGGTTTTCTTCAGCAGCAAGAGTCATATCGTTGCCGTATTTGTCGAGCGCCGGAGTGTCGTTGCCACGGCGCTGAGCTGTTGGGGCGCCCTGGCGTTTGCCTGAAGCCGACGAACTCTGCTGTCCGCCTTGAGGAGCGGAAGAGCGTGGCGGCATCTCATCGTCCTCGTCTTCTTCGGCGAAGTCGGCGTTGAGCGGAGTGGCAAGATCTGAATCGGTGGCCAGCAGGCGATATATGGCCTCGTAGGTAATGCCGGCGCGGTGGAAAGCGGTCATGAATTCCGAATTCTGAGCATCGGAATTGTGGAAAATTGCCAGCAGCAGGTGGGTGGCGTCAACTTCGTTGCTTTTGAGCATACGGGCTTCGAGCGCACTAAGTTTGATAATGCGTCCGGTCAGATCGCTGAGACTGACATCAGAAATGCCTACGGTGCCCTGATAGTCGGCGTCAGTAGCGGCGTTGAAGAGGGCCTTGTCGAGATTTTCTCTCAGCTCATAGGCAGAGGCGCCCTTGGCTGCACGGTCGATCAGGCGTGCCGGCTCGCCTTCAATATCGGAGAGAAGCGACAGCAGCAGGTGTTCCGGCATGACATAGCGGGTGTTATGGCGGGCGGCCTGTCTGGGAGAGTCGCTTATGATCTCCTTGAAATTCTGTGAATAAACAGTGTCCATCTGAAATTTACCTTTCTTGTTAAGTGATGAAAGAGGGGTAGGGTGTGTGTCAGTGTCCCGTAATTGTTGAGTCGGATAAATGTCACTGACATGGATTGACACTACAAAAATTGTGCCAAACTTCGCTAACGGTGGTCAGTGATATCATAATAACAATTAAAAAACAATTCTTGATCGGCAAAGATACGATTTTTGTAAAATAATTCGTACCTTTGTGGGGAAAATACTCGGTTTTTAAACACGTTCAAACACATGATTGAAGAAGATCGTATAATTAAAATTAATATAGAAAACGAGATGAAGAACGCCTACATCGACTATTCGATGTCGGTGATCGTGTCGCGTGCGCTCCCTGATGTGCGCGACGGTCTCAAACCTGTGCACCGCCGTGTGCTTTACGGGATGAATGAGATGGGCAATACCTCTGACCGCCCCCACAAGAAGTCGGCCAACTGCGTCGGCGAGGTCATGGGTAAGTACCATCCCCACGGCGACTCCTCTATCTACGGCACCGTGGTGCGTCTCGCGCAGCCTTGGGCCATGCGCAACACACTTGTCGACGGTCATGGAAACTTCGGATCGGTCGACGGTGACGGCGCTGCGGCAATGCGTTATACTGAGGTGCGTCTTGAAAAGCTCGGTGAAGAAATGCTGGCCGACATCGGTAGTGACACCGTGGATTTCCAGCCCAACTATGACAACTCCCGCAAGGAGCCGGTAGTGCTTCCTACCCGCTTTCCGAATCTTCTCGTCAACGGCGCTTCCGGCATCGCTGTCGGTATGGCCACCAACATGCCGACACATAATCTCGGAGAGTCGATCAACGCTTGTGTGGCCTATATCGACAATCCTGACATCGACATCGAAGGTCTGATGCAATACATCCCGGCCCCTGACTTCCCCACAGGAGGTACAATCTATGGCTACAATGGCGTAAAGGAAGCTTATGAGACCGGTCGCGGCCGAATCGTTATCCGCTCTAAAGCCGAGATTGAGGTAGAGGACAATCATGAGAATATAATTGTCACCGAAATACCCTACGGTGTCAATAAGGCCGAACTTGTCGCCTATATAGCCACTCTTGTCACTGATAAAAAACTCGACGGTATCGCTGACATCAACGACGAGAGTAATTATAAAGGTATGCGCATAGTCATCAAGCTCAAGAGCGATGCAAATGCAAATGTGGTGCTCAACAAGCTCTATAAGATGACTCAGATGCAGGCCTCGTTCAGCGTCAACAATGTGGCCCTGGTCAACGGTCGCCCCAAGACTCTGAATCTTAAGGATCTGATCTCTGAATTTGTGGCTCACCGCCATGATGTGGTGATACGCCGTACCAGATTCGAACTTAACAAAGCCCAGGAGCGCGCCCATATACTCGAAGGTCTGATCATAGCCTCGCAGAACATTGACGAGGTGATCCGCATTATCCGCGCAGCTTCCGACACCCAGAGCGCCCGTGATGCCTTGCGCGACCGCTTCGGCCTGACTGACCCGCAGACCGCCGCTATCGTCGAAATGCGTCTGCGTCAGCTCACAGGACTCGAACAGGATAAGCTCCGCAATGAATACGAGACTCTCGAACAGGAAATAGCCCGTCTGGAACTGATTCTGTCAGATGACGCTACCTGCCGCGAACTCATAAAGAGCGAACTCATCGAAGTGCGTGACCGCTACAGCGATGCCCGCCGCACTGACATAGACTATACCGCCGGCGATTTCAACGCTGAGGATTTCTATGCCGATGATGACATGATCATCACCATCTCGCATCTCGGTTACATCAAGCGCACGCAGCTCAGCGAATTCCGCGCCCAGAACCGCGGAGGTGTCGGCGCAAAGGGCTCTGATACACGCAACGAAGACTTCATCGAGCACATTTATCCTGCCTCGATGCACAATTCAATGCTCTTCTTCACCCAGAAGGGCCGCTGCTACTGGCTCAAGGTCTATGAAATTCCCGAAGGAGCTAAGAATTCAAAAGGCCGCGCTATCCAGAACATGCTCAATATAGACTCTGACGACTGCGTCAAGGCATTTATCTGCACCAAGTCGCTCGGAGATTCGGAATTCGTCAACACCCACAATCTTGTGTTTGCCACCAAGAAGGGCGTCATAAAGAAAACCCGCCTTGAAGCGTACTCACGTCCGCGATCCAAGGGTGTCAACGCCATCATCATCCGCGAGGGCGACGAACTGCTCGCAGTCGAGATGACAGACGGCAACAGCGAGATCCTTCTGGCCAACCGCAACGGTCGCGCTATCCGCTTTCCTGAAAGTAAGGTGCGTGAGATGGGCCGTATGTCGGCCGGAGTCCGCGGCATGACTCTTGACGGTGATGATGACGAGGTTGTAGGCATGATCTGCATGCCGGCTGACACAACCAATGATGTCATGGTACTCAGTGAACGCGGCTATGGCAAGCGCACACCGCTTGACACCACCGTGACCAACGAGGCCGGCGAAAGCGAAAAAGTGCCTGTCTACCGTGTCACCAACCGTGGCGGAAAGGGTGTCAGAACCATGAACATCACTGAAAAGACCGGCGCGCTTGTGGCCATCGAGAGTGTCTGTGACGACAATGACCTCGTGATCATCAACAAGAGCGGCATCACCCTTCGCATCCATGTGGCCGACATTCGTCAGCAGGGCCGTGCGACACAGGGTGTGCGCATCATAAACCTTGACAAGCGCAATGATACGATCGCTTCTGTCTGCTGCGTAGATACCGATCCTGAAGAGGAAGTTGAACAGGTTGAGGCCCAGGACATAGCTCCGGAAATGACCGAAGCTGAACTTCTTGATGCTGATATCGTTGAAGAAGAGGTAGATGACGAATTCGACGAAGAGATCGCCGAAGAAAGCGAAGAATAATCATTAATCCCCTAATATTAACTTTCCATTATGAAAAAAATCTGCGTCTTAACCTTTGGGTTGCTCGCTGCCTCCTCAATGACAGCTCAGGTAGCCGTGGTGAAGGAAGCTGAAAAGGAATTCAAGAATGCCTCTACTTATGCCGCTTATCAGAAAGCGATTAAGGCAATCACTCCCGCCTTTTCAAATCCTGAAACTGAGAAAGAAGCAAACACTTACTGGATTCCCGGAAAAGCCGGTTTTAAACTCTATGACGATCTCTTTGCCAAGAAGACCATCGGCCAGGATGTCAGCCTCGTCGACATGGGCAACGCACTTCTTGACGGATATAACTATGGTCTCAAGGCCCTTGACTGTGACACTGTTGTCGATGCCAAAGGCAAGGTCAAGACCAAACTCTCAAAAGATATCGTGAGCCAGATCACCGGCCATGCCAATGACTTTCTGAACGCAGGCGCTGCATTCTGGGAATCACGTGAATTCGGCAAAGCATCGCTTCGGAAAGACCGCCCCCGCCGCACTTCCCGACTCTACAGCTTCGTCAATCGAATATAACCGCGCTCTTGCCGCATGGCAGGCAGAAATGCTTCCGCAGGCAGCCGAGTCATTTGACCAGCTTCTTACTGTGGGCTATGACGAACCCGCAGCTTATGACTATGCCTATAGTGTGGCATATCAGATGAACGACGAGGAACGCAAGCTCCGCTACTCTCAGATTGCATTTGATAAGTTCGGAACCTCAAATCCCGCCTTCCTCCAGCGTCTGGTCAACAGCTACATTGAACGTAAGGAATATAACAAGGCTACCGACATGCTCAACAATGCGATT
>Ga0137307_103158_pt1 | contig 10299 bp, 10 predicted proteins | sample NAcewD2O_March_2_FD_97180 | JGI IMG/M metagenome (GOLD analysis project Ga0137307, IMG submission 97180) | Mouse cecal microbial communities from Vienna, Austria - N-Acetylglucosamine amended D2O_March | ecosystem: Host-associated > Mammals > Digestive system > Large intestine > Cecum | place...
CGCTCAAAGCCACAAAACCGGCAATACAAGAGTGATCCCGCCCGGTAAAAATATTGTCTGATCTTAAGATCATGTCTGCATTTCGCATAAAATACCTCCTTTTTATCCCGGCTGTTTCAAATAATCTTTTCCATGAGTGCCGCCGGATGTTTTTATACACTCATTTTTGCGATTGATAAGTTAATATAAAAAACATACCAATTTCAAACGATCATACCATAACAGAATGGAATATTCAATAAAAATGAATGAATGCGCATAAAAAATGTCAAATATAACAAATTATGCATAAAAAATTTATGCATATTGACGTTTTAAACGGAAATTGGATTAAAAAATACTGATATATATATAGTTATAAAGTGTGGTGTGATGGGAAGATTGGTATAAAAAAATAAATATAATATATATAAAATGCACAAAGGGTTTGCCGGCGCTCTCGTACAGCGGGATTGGGAAAACAGAGAAAGTTTGCCTTTAATAAGAAGAAAAAGAGGTATAAAAAGTGCCGGAACAAGTCATTTTTAGCGAAAATATACAATCAAAAATGGTGAAATTAGCTAAAATTGAATGGAATAATATGTGAAAAATGCAAAATTGACAACAAATGGAATCTTATGTTATATTTGACTCGTTCAAAGTGGTATGAAAAAATAACAAACATATTTAGAAAGGAGAAAAAGTGGGTGTGAAAGTGGCGGCAATAGGAGATAACTGCATTGATGTCTATGAGCGTATCAACCGCAGATACCCAACCGGCAATGTGGTTGACACGGGAGTGAATATCCAGAAGCTGGGGATTCCGGTTTCGATTATCAGTACAACCGGTTCGGATGCGAATGGGAAATGGATGATGGAGTCATTGAGAAAAGAAGGAGTGGATCTGAGCCATTTCAAGACAGGGGAAGGTGCGACGGCCATTACGTATATGGACTTAAACGGTCTGGACCGGGTGCACGGCGAGTATGTGGAAGGGGTTTTGGAACACATCGTATTTGACGAGGAGGACGTGCGTTTTGCCGCAGGGCATGACCTTGTGCATACGGCGCTCTGGGGAAAAGCGGAAGCAGCGCTGGAAAAAATCAAAGCGGCAAATCCGGATTGCCGGATCAGTTTTGATTACGCAGACCGGCTGGATCATGCTCTGGTGGAGCAGACGCTTCCCTTTGTGGATTACGGTTTTTATTCCTGCCACGGGGAGAAGGATGAGAAGATCAGAAGCTTTTTAAAAGATAAAGTAGACCGCGGGATGAGGATCGCGGTTGCCACTTTTGGAGAAAAAGGAAGTCTGGCGTATGACGGAGAGCGGTTTGCGGAGGCCGGCATTTACCCGGCAGAGGTGGTAAATACGGTAGGAGCCGGGGACAGCTTTATCGCGGGATTTCTTTATGAAGTCCTGCACTGCGCGCCGCTGGAGAAATGTCTGGACACAGGAGCCAGAGTTTCAGCCAGAGTCGTTTCCACATTTAATCCGTGGGAGGATTAAGTTTGGAAACAGAGAACAAAAAGAGGAACCGTAAATTAGGTTGTGTAAAGTGCAGGCAATCCATTTGCTGCGCAGATTGGTTGCAAATAGAGAGGTGTAAGTTATGAAAATTGGGATGTTTACGTCAGGCTATCAGAGGAATCCGCTGGAGCATTGTTTTCAGGATGCCAGACGGTTTGGGTATGATTTCATCGAATTGTGGGGCGGGCGCCCTCACGCATATGCGCCGGATCTGAAGGCCGGGGAGATTGAGGATGTGAAGCGCCTGATCGAACAATATGAAATGCCGGTTCTGGGTTATACGCCGGAACACAATGCATATCCGTACAATTTTATGATTGGAAGTGAACTCCAGAGAAGGGACGCGGTTGCGTATCTGAAGCTTTGCCTGGATATGGCAAAGGAGCTGGGGGCGGATTATATGCTGGTGAGCCCGGCCCACGCGGGATACCAGGCCGATTATGAAGAAATCTGGAGCCGCATGGAAAAGACGATCCGTGAATTGGGGGAACACGCGGAAAAGACGGAGGTAAAGCTGGTAGTAGAAACCCTGACTCCTTATGAGAGCAACGCCTTCAAAAGCGCGAATGACGCGGCGGAGCTTTTTAAGCGGATTGATTCTCCTTATGTAGTGGGGATGTGCGACCTGGTGCCCCCCTATGTGCAGCATGAAAGCATCATGGCTTACCTGGATAAGCTGGGAGATAAAATGTACCACTTCCACATTATAGACGGGGAGCAGGGGACAGACAGCCATATTGTTCCGGGAGAAGGCTCCATTCCGTTAAAAGAATTATTCATGGAATTGAAAGAAGCCGGATATCAGGGGACGGCAACCCTGGAACTGGTCACCGGATACATCAATGAACCGCGGCTGTACGCGAGAAGGGCCGTCAGCCAGGCAAGGGCGTATATGAAAGAGGCCGGGTTCTGACAAGGAGGAAAAAAATGTTTATCGATATGCATGTACATCCGGCGTTTTATGAACCGATCAACGGGGACAGCCGAAAAGAGGACTTGCGGCATGACGCGCTGGACATCCATCTGAACGGAACGGCGCCGCTGGAGCATATTTTCAACCAGATGTCCTGCGCGGGACTGGACCGCCTGTGCCTGCTTCCACAGGACTACCGGAGGGAGTACGGGGAGCCGCTGGTCGCAAATGAAGAGATCAAAGCCCTGGTGGATCTTGCGCCGGACAAGTTTATTGGATTCGCCGGCGTGGACCCGCTTCACAAAGACGCGGAGGAAGATCTGGAATATGCGTTTGAAGAACTGGGGTTAAGAGGGCTGAAGCTCCATCCCTCAAGACAGCACTTTTATCCGTCGGATGAAAGGCTTGCAAAAATATACGATATTTGCGAAGCATACAAAAAACCGATTGTCTTCCACAGCGGGCTGTCCTGGGAGCCGAATACATTTTCCAAATATTCCAGGCCGGTGGAGTTTGAAGAACTGGCAGCGCTGAGGCCGGGGCTGAAAATCTGTCTGGCCCATTTCGGATGGCCCTGGGTGCAGGAGACGGCCATGCTGATGCTGAAATATCCGAACGTCTATGCAGACACCGGCATCCTGTATTTCGACAATGCCTGGGAATTTTACAAAAAGGTATTTACCCAGGACATTCCGGCTTCCTGGATTGACAGGAGCCTCCGGCATCAGGTGATGTTTGGAAGCAATAACCCCAGATTCGAGCAGATCCGTATGGCGGACGCGCTCACAAAGCTGGGCTTTCGCGAGAGCACGCTGGAGTTGGTAAAAGGGAAGAACGCAGTGGAATTTTTAGGCGGTCTGTAGGGAGGAAAAAGTATGGTCGTTTTAAAATCGATTACTATCCTGACTGAAACATACAATCAATTTATCCGCATAACGGAGAAGATTGAAGATGCAGTCAGAGAAAGCGGGATTCAAAACGGAATGGTTCATGTGATTTCAAAGCATACGACTACCGGGATCATGGTCAATGAATCCCTGGAATGTCTGGAGAGCGATATTGAGGATTTTCTGGGCCGTCTGGCGCCGGAGGAGGGGCACTACGCCCACGCGCGCATGCTTCGGGATTACGGGTCCACGGCAGGGAATCCGACGGGGCATCTGAAAGCCCATATTACAGGGAACCACTGCCATCTGATCATCCAGGACGGCGAGGTGGTCAAAGGCGGGGCCCAGGAGGTCTATTTCTGCGAGTTTGACGGTCCCGCGAAGAGAACCGTCCTGATCCAGGCGGCAGGAGAGTGAGCAGCATGGGGAACCATGATGTGATAAAAGACGGGGACGTCTTAAAACCATCCAAATATCAATCAAAGGAGTGATGAGTATGTCACAAGAAACACCTCAGGCTCAGAGTGTCGAGCTGAAACGGAAGCTGGGCCTAAGCGCCGTGATCGCTTTAGGGGTCGGGACCACGGTGGGTTCCGGAATCTTTTCGTCGCTGAGCGAAGTTGCGGCCGCGGCAGGCAGCAGCCTGTTCCTGGTCCTTGCATTTTTGATCGGAGGAATCCTCCAGGTGCCTGCCAACTTCTGCTATGCGGAGCTGGCCAGTGCCTTTCCGGAGGACGGAGGGCAGTATGTGTATTTTAAAGAGGCAGGTTCCAGGCCGCTGGCGTTCCTCTGCGGATGGATCAGCTTCTGGGCGACAGACCCGCCGTCCATTTCTATTATGGCCCTGGCGATTGCGAATTATCTGGGATTCTTCATTCCGGTGCATGGTATTGTGCTGCGGCTGATCGCAACGGCATTTGTCCTGTTCTTCATGATGATGCATCTGCGTTCCGTAGAAGGGGGAGGAAAATTCCAGGCCATTATTACGGCGCTGAAGATCATTCCGTTTATCCTGATCATCGGGATCGGAATTTTCTTCATCAAGGGCGATCTGTTCATGTCCGCGGCGCCTTTGGCGGGAGCTGCGGCAACCGGCGGGTTTGCGGCCCTGATGGCAGGCGTATCTGCCACCACATGGTCATTTGACGGCATGGCGGCGCCCTGCTACATGTCCGGGGAGATCAAAGACCCGGAGAAAAACCTTCCCAAAGGACTGATCCTGACAGCGGTTACCGTACTCGGCCTGTATGTGGCTCTGACGGTGGTGGCTTCCGGCCTTTTGTCCGTGGATGAACTGGCCTCCTCGGAGGCGCCCATCGCCCTGCTGGCTTCGAAGATTCCTGGAATCGGAAATTATGCAGGTACCATCATTGCCGTGATGGCCGTGATTGTCGTAATCGGTTCGCTTTCAAGCTGTGTCATGTACCAGCCAAGAATTGAATACGCCATGGCAAAGGACGGGTTATTCTTCAAATCGTTTGCAAAAGTACATCCGCAGTATGAGACGCCGTATTTTTCCATCATCGTGCAGTGCGCGGTTGCGATCGTCCTGATTTTCGCCACGTCTCTGTCTGACCTGCTGGGATATTTTACCCTGGTGGGCCTGTTAAAGAACTTCATGACATTCGGCACGATCATTGTGCTGCGCAACAAAGAAAATTATAAGCCTACCTATCATATGCCGTTCAGGCCGCTGATGGTAGCGGTGGCCATGATTGTAACAGGAACCCTGATCTGGTCTACCTTTATCTGGGCTCCGATGCAGGGGATTGCCTGTGCGGTGATCGCGGTTGCGACAGGGCTTCCGGTATACTATTTCTGGGAGAACAAAAACAAGAAGGAAAGACAGTTGGAAAATTAGTGTAAAGACGGATTTTGCGGTTGGCGGGGCGGATTCGAAAGTTGACTTTTTTGGGCGGATGTTCTAAGATGAAAGAGACTGTATGAACAATCTGAAATGTGAAAATTGAGGAATATCTGCTATGAAAATTGAGCGTCAGAAGCCCCGCGACGAGGCGATTGAGAAGATAGAAAATTATATGATCAGGAATAGGCTGCAGGCAGATGATAAGCTTCCTTCAGAGCGCGCAATGTGTGAAATGTGGGATTTTAATCGTTCGACGCTGCGCAGCGCCATAAAGCAATTGATATCGCAGGGAAAAATTTATAATAAAAACGGCTCCGGGACCTATGTGGCCCGGGAAAAGCTGGTCCGGAATCTGCAGGATGCCAGAGGGCTGCATCAGACAGCGGCGGATATGGGCAGAGAGATTACAAGCCAGGTGCTGGATCTGTCCGTCTGCGAGACATCCAAACACATCGGGCGCAAGATGAAGCTGCCGCTGGGACATAAGCTGTGGCGTCTGGAACGTGTGCGGATGCTGGACGGGATTCCGGTGACCATGTCCGTGATCCATCTGGACGCCGGGCGTTTCCCGGATCTGGATCAGCACAATTTTGAAAGAGAATCCCTGTACGTGATTCTGAGAGAGCGTTACGGCGTGGAAGTAAAGAGCGGTTATGAAAATCTGAGTATTTCCAATTGCGACGAAAAAGAGGCCGGATATCTGCATGTGGAGGCGGGGACACCTGTCCTTTACCAGTCTGGGGTTACGTGCGACAATGAAGACAGGGTTTTTGAGTGTTTTAAGGAAATTACCCGTACAGAGTATGTGTGTCTTGCCAGCGAGCTTACCAGAAAATAGCCTGTTCCAAAACATTGTACCGCAAACCGGTTTCAATGATTATGGAGGGATTCGGAATGAAATTAGCTGCAGTTGGCGATAACTGTATGGATGTTTATGAAAATATAGGAAAGGCTTATCCGGGGGGAAACCCGGTCAATGTGGCGGTGTACTTTGTGCGCCTGGGAGGGGAAGCCTCTTATACAGGCGTTGTAGGGACAGACCAGTATGGCAGTCTGATGAAAGAAAAAATCGGGGAAAAAGGCGTGGATGTCTCACATATCCGGTTTGAGGAAGGCAGCACGGCCATCACACATGTGGACCTGATAGACGGGGAGCGTGTGTTCGGAGATTACGAGGAAGGGGTTCTCGCGGAGTTTAAGCTGACAAAGGAAGAGATTGACTTTTTGTGCAGCCATGATCTGGTTGTGACGGGCCTGTGGGGCAATATCCATGCCGACCTGGCAGAGATCCACAGCCGGGGTGTAAAAACCGCGTTTGACGCGGCAACCCGTCCGGACGACGAGGCGGTCCGGATTGCGATTCCGTCCGTGGATTACCTGTTTTTCGCGGCGGACGACGGGGATACGCCTGAACTTCGGGCGCAGATGAAAGAGATCTTTGACCGGGGACCCAAGCTTGTGATCACGACCCTGGGAGAGAAGGGCAGTATTGTATATGACGGGAAGGCGTATACCACGTTCGGTATCATCCCCTGTCATGTTGTGGATACGATGGGGGCAGGCGACAGCTATATCGCAGGCTTCTTAAAAGGAATCCTGGAAGAAAAATCAGTAGAAGAATGTATGAAGGCAGGCGCTTCCAATTCCAGCGTGACTTTGGAGTATAACGGCGCCTGGTAAGGTAAGAAAGGGGACGTTTGTTTTGGCGGAATCAACAGGAGTAGATTATCTTGCACCGGTGTATATACAGCTTCGGGAGGTGGTGCGTTCCAAGATTGAGGACGGGGAGTATGCCCCGGGAACCGCGATACCTTCTGAAAATGCGCTTGCGGAGACCTACGGCATCAACCGGCTGACGGTGCGCAGCGCCATCGACGCGCTTGTGAACGAAGGGCTATTAAAGCGGGTGAAGGGAAAAGGCGTTTATGTGATGGCAAAATATGAACGCGACCTGGAAGTGCTCGGCGGTTTTTCCCAGACGATGAAAGACCGGCATGTCCGTTCCTGTAAAAAGATTTTGCTCAGAGGCCAGAGGAAGGCCGGAGAAAAGTATGCGTCCATTTTGAAGATCCATGAGGAGGATCTGATATATTATATTAAGCGTCTGGACTATGCGGACGATGAGCCGATTGCGATCCAGGAGATATTTATTCCATATAATCTGGTGCCCAACGTGGAAAATATTGACATTTCCGTGTTCAGCATGTTCGAGATCTACAAGTTTTATGGAATCAATCCTGCCAGGGCGTGGCAGGTGCTTGATCTGGCCCAGCTTACCCAGTCAGACGCAAGGATGATCAATATTAACAAAGAGCAGACCGTATTTTTATTCTCGTGTACGACTTACGATGACAAGGATAGGGTCATAGAATATTCAAGATCTTATACGAGAGGAGATAAGTGCAATTTTACGGTCCATTTCCATAAATAGGAGGACATTGGTATGTTGAAGTTTGATGAGCAGAAGCAGATTAACAGCGTAAACGGAGGCTTGGCCTTAAGAGGAGAGATTGAAAGGGTTGTGGATGAGATCCAGGAGAAAGGCTTCGACGGGATTTATTTTATCGGAATCGGCGGTACCTGGGCGTCCAGCCTTCAGGCAGAAGTATATATGAGAGGCAGGAGCGCGCTTCCGGTTTACGTGGAAAATGCGGCTGAGTTCATTACAACTGGAAATAAACGTTTTACAAAGGATTCCATCGTGATCTTTTCATCTGTAACAGGAAATACGGAAGAAATGGTCAAGGCGGTGGAAAAGGCAAAGGAAATCGGCGCGAAAGTCTTTGGGTTTGTGGATAAGGCGGAGGCAGAGATTGTGAAGCTCTGCGACTGGTGTATTTCTTACCCGGAGAATGAGCAGTTGAAGTTCTATATGACGGCAAACCGGCTGATGTACAACAACGGGGAATTTCCGGAATATGACCGTTATAACAAAGAGATGGAGGAGCATCTGGCAGAGGCCCTTGTGAATGTAGAGAAGAAGGCGGACGCATGGGCGGCGGAATACGCAAAAGAGGTTTACGCCTATGTAAAAGCAAATCCGGATATGCCCCATTATTTTGTAGGAAGCGGCAACCAGTGGGGGGCCACATATTCTTACGCGATGTGTTACTGGGAGGAGCAGCTCTGGATTCGGACCAAGTCGATTACCTGCGCGGAATTTTTCCACGGTATGCTGGAGGTGGTAGAAGCGGAGACTCCGGTGACGCTGTTCATGGGCGAGGATTCCCAGAGACCGCTTGCAGAGCGCGTGGCCGGGTTCCTGCCGAAGGTGTGCAAAAACTATGTAGTGATCGACAGCAAGGACTATGAGCTGGAAGGAATCAGCACAGAGTTCCGCGGTTCCCTGTCCCATCTGGTGATGCATGCGGTGAATAACCGGGTGGATGCCCATCTGGAAGATGAGTTTAAGCACCCCATGGTGATCCGCCGTTATTATCGTCAGTTTGAGTATTAAAAAAGGACAGCGCGGAATGTAGGAAACCGCATTTGAGGGGATGTTATTTTGAGCAGACAGGAAGAAAACCTACAATTGATCAGAGGGAAGGCATTGTCCTTCGGACAGCAGGTCCGGCTTGTGGTCTGCCTGAGTATCCCGGCAATTCTGGCGGAGATCAGTTCGATTGTGATGCAGTATATTGATGCGGCCATGGTGGGGAGCCTGGGAAAGAATGCCACGGCGTCCATCGGGCTGGTGACCAGCACTACGTGGTTTGTAGGGGGCCTGTGCATCAGTGCGGCGATGGGATTTTCGGTACAGGCTGCCCAGTATATCGGGGCAAAAGAAGAGGAGGCTGCCAGGGACGTGCTTCGGCAGTCTCTTCTTGTCTGCGGGGCGTTTGCCCTGCTGGTGTGTTTTGCCTGCATCTCGGTCAGCGGGATTCTTCCGCGCTGGCTCGGAGGGGCGCCGGAGGTATGTGAAGAGGCATCCCGTTATTTTTTCATCTATGCCTGCGCGCTTCCGGCGGTTCAGTTCCGCCAGCTTGGAGGAAGTATGCTGCAGTGCAGCGGTGATATGAAAACACCCAGCATCCTGAACGGGACCATGTGCGTTCTGGATGTCCTGTTTAATTTTTTTCTGATCTTTCCCACCAGGACGGTGGAGATCGGCAGCGGCCATTGGGTTGTATACGGGGCCGGGCTTGGAGTGGCAGGGGCGTCTCTGGGAACGGCCCTCTCGGAAGTGGTGACCGCCCTGGCGCTGCTGTATATGCTCTGTTTTCGTTCCAAGGTGATGCAGGTCACAGGGAAAGGGGGATGGGGCGTGAGCGGAATATACCTGAAAAAGGCAGTCCGCATTTCCCTTCCCATGGCCTTTGAACACGGGGTACTCAGCGGGGCGCAGATTATTTCCACGAAAATTGTGTCCCCTCTGGGGACGGTGTCGGTGGCGGCCAATTCGCTTGCGGTGACGGCGGAAAGCCTTTGCTATATGCCCGGATACGGCATTGCCGCGGCGGCGACCACCCTGGTGGGGCAGAGCGTGGGCGCCAGGAGAAGGGAGCAGGCCCGCGGCTTTGCGCGCCTGTCGGTGCTGCTGGGAGCGGTGCTGATGACCATGACCGCCTTTTTGATGTTCTTTTTTGCGCCGGGGATGTTTGCGATGCTGACCCCGGACAGGGCGGTCCGGGATTTGGGGGTCCGTGTGCTGCGGATTGAAGCTTTTGCGGAACCGCTTTATGCCTGTTCCATCGTGGCTGCCGGCGCCTTAAGGGGGGCCGGGGATACGCTGGTGCCCAGTGTGATGAATCTGATGAGTATGTGGGGAATCCGAATCACCATGGCGGTTTTTCTCGCGCCGCGCATTGGATTGACCGGGGTCTGGATTGCGATGTGCGTGGAATTGTGCATACGGGGAAGCCTGTTTCTGGTTCGGCTGTTCCGGGAAAAATGGCTGGCGGCTGCAGACAGGGAGGAGGATTAGACATACAGAAATCTGCCGTCTGCATTTTTTTGTATACCATCGTCTGCAGAAAATCTGCAGGTGGCAGCTTTTCTGTATAGGATGATATCAAAAATCCCGGAGCGGGTTTTGGCCGGCTCCGGGATTTTCATATGATCTTTCGTTTTTATTGATCCCATGCATGCTTTCCGGCATCCAGATCCGCGCGGATCTCCGATACCC
>Ga0137307_103159_pt1 | contig 10297 bp, 9 predicted proteins | sample NAcewD2O_March_2_FD_97180 | JGI IMG/M metagenome (GOLD analysis project Ga0137307, IMG submission 97180) | Mouse cecal microbial communities from Vienna, Austria - N-Acetylglucosamine amended D2O_March | ecosystem: Host-associated > Mammals > Digestive system > Large intestine > Cecum | place...
GAGTACCTGCGGCCCCTGCCGGTCTGTGACCAGGTGAAGCGCCCGGTGATTTGCCGGACGGTGCGCAAGGACAACACAATTATCTACGACAGCAACCGCTATTCCGTCCCTCTGGGCACCTACACCACCCAGCCGGAGGTACGCATTGAGACGCTGGACGGGGTACTGTACATCCAAACGCTGTTTGGCGAACCGATCTGCGAGCACCGAATTTCTTCCGGACGGGGACTGCTGATCCAGAGCCAGTCCCACCGGCGGGACCGCACCTCAAAGCTGGACAAGCTGCTGGAGGAACTGGACACCGAGCTGGACGGCAGGGCCACAGAGTTTTTGACGGCCATCCGCGTGGACAAATCCCGCTATGCCAGGGACCAGTTCCGCCTCATTCAGTCCCTGCTGGACCAGTACGGCAAAGAGGCTGCGCTCCAGGCCATTGGCTTCTGCCAGCGCAGCAGACTCTACAGCGCCAACACCATGCGGGACTACCTGGAGCACCAGGCCGCTCTCTCCTGCGAAACGCGGCCCACGCCAGCCATCCCCGCCATCCCGGTGGATGACCCCAAGTACCATGTGACCACACAGAAGCGGCCCCTCTCGGCCTATGCGAAGGTGGGTGATCCCCGATGCTGACCCCCTTGGAACGGGTGAATAACCTGATAGCCGATCTGCGTTATGCCCAGGTGGACTTCGACGCCCTCTTTGCCGGGAAGAACAGCCTTACCCCGCTGGAATCTGTGGAGCTGTTCCTGGCCGAGCAGCAGAGGCTTCGCGTCCTCAAGCAAAACCTCCTGCGCAGAAAGCGGGCCAATCTCCCCGCCGAAAAGACGCTGGACTCCTTTGACTTCGGCTTCCAGCGCAGCGTTTCCAGGGAGCAGATGCTCCGCCTGTCCGATATGACCTGGGTGGAGCAGGCCTTTAATATCTGCTTCCTCGGTCCGCCCGGCGTGGGCAAGACCCACCTCGCTCTCTCCCTGGCCGTCCAGGGCCTTGACCTGGGATACTCCGTGGCCTTTGAGACCCTGGACAATCTCATGACCATCCTCAAGACCGCCGAGATCTCCAGTGCCAGCAAGCGCCGCCTCAAGTATCTCCACAAAGCCGCCCTTGTGGTGGTGGACGAGGTGGGTTTCATGCCCCTCTCGCCCGCCGAGGCCAATCTGTTCTTTGGCTTCATCTCCGCCATGAGTGAGAGAACTTCCCTCATTATTACCTCCAACAAGGGCTTTGACGAGTGGGCCGACTTCCTTGGCGACGCCACCATTACCACCGCTATCCTCGACCGCCTCATCCACCGCTGCGAGATTATTAACATGTCCGGCTCCAGCTACAGGCTGGAGCACCACCAGTCCATTACTAACTAACTTTTTCCGCTGGTATACTTTGTGGCGTAATTTGGCCCTTTTTACTTGACTGCTTACAATTATAGTTTGGAGAAGTTTGCAGATGGCGAATTGCTTGTTTTGCAAATTTCTTGCTTACCGTCGTATCCCACTCCGCCAGCCGAATAATCTCCGCCGTTCCGGCCTCAAAATCAAACGAAATCTCTCCCCATTCGCCGTCGTTGTCCACCTGGTAGAGGTAGACAGCGGCGGCGATTTTCTTTTTGCGTTTGATCTGGGATTTGCGTTTCAGCCGGGTCATGTGAAGCACCCCGGCTTCTGTCAGCAAACAGGCTAAATGCTCCACGGCTTTGTGATAGGCCCGTTCTGCACCGCTGGATGTGCTGCCCTCAAAGAGGACTGCCAGTTCTTCAAAGGTCAATCGGGTGCTGAGTGGGCTGACCCGCCCACAGGTCATACAGATGGCGTTTCGTTTTTCCAAAAGGGTCTGCTCTCGGTAATTCAGCTTTTCAAATGCTTCCCGGACAGCTTCAGCCTGGATACCGTTCCATAGAATCTCCGCATAGTCCCAATGGTCATCCCGGCTGACATCCTCGCCGGTTTCTTCACTGTCCTCGTCCTGTATGGTCTGGTAAAACGGAACACGGTTTCGGTTTTGCTTTGCCAACGCCAAAAACTTCGCTGCGGTCTCATCTGAACAGTTATGTTTCTGGGCATATTTCTGAATCGCCGCCTGTTCAGATTGTCCGGATTGATTATAGAGCCAAGCAATCCCACGTACAGCTTTGTACTCATCCACATTTTCAAAGGAACCGGCCTCCTCCTGCATTCGGCAGGTCAAAAGAGCATTCCCGATAAAATGATGGGCATAGGTCAGGAAATCTGCTCCTTGTGCGGGATCATATTCCCGGAGACAATCCAACATGGCAAGCACACAGCCCATTTTGTAGTCCAAAAAGCGTTCTAGGTCATAGCGATCCAGCCCCTCCCGCAGCAGGAAACGGCGAATACGACCATTAAGCCGATTTTCATAATGGTGCAGGAAAAAGGAAAACCAGCACAGTTCTTGGCTCTGCACAGCCTTGATAATATAATCATTCAGATTTTCATGGGTTGGCGGTTCCGGGTCAAGCTGAAAGATGCGTTCCACTGCCCGCATGGTCAAGCCCTTGGGTTCCGTCAGAAAGCTGTATTTGGCACAGTAGCCGGACAGCTCCCATATCCACGCTGTATCCATTTTCCCTCACCGCCTTTCGGATGTTTCGTTGTTTATTTCTTTTGTATGGCCTTCAAAAGTGCATCCCGGGTCATTTCCTGCTCATAGACAGTGCTGGCATAGCGCTGATCCGAAAGCGCACGGAGCATCTTATCTTTTGCCAGCTTTTTCATAGTTGCTGCCGTTTCTTCATCCAGCTTTCCACGGCGGGTGCTTTGCAAAATAGTGTTCATACGGCGGGTATAAATCGCCTTAATGGGATGATCGTCTGCAAGTTCCCGCTGCTCCCGGCCTCTTAGATTGCCAATTTGTCGGCACGTCCGTCCACGCTGGTCGCCGGGGGCCAGACCACCGCAGTATTTGGTATGCCGTGCATCAATGGTGAGAAACCATCTGCCGCAGATGGGGCATTTCTTGGGGGCATGGCCCCCACAAAGTCCCTCAAACAGATCGGAACGGAACATCCCCACAAAGGAGACATAGTGCATCCGCTTGACCAGCTGCGGCTCCGTCTTTCCGGGCCGAATGGCGGCTACATACTGCACCGAAGCATTGGTCAGAGTCATCCAGGCCGGGTTATCCAGCGACAGAGTTGGCTCACCTTTGAAGAACTGTCCGAACATTGCCGCATAACCGTCCGGGGTACGGTCATAACCTGGTTCATTCAACTGCTCTGCAAATTTCGTCAAGGCTTCCTTGTACTGCCCCAGCGAATAACTCAAATGCCCCAGTACCTGCGCTATTCTTACGAGTATGGTTGCTTTGCTGTGCTGACCAGTCAAGGCACAAATCAGCTGCTCCTGCTGGGTAAGCTGCAAATAGGCTTTGGCATCCTCCATATATTCTTCGGAAAAGATGGCTACAAGTTTTTGCTCAAAATAGCTTCGATTCAGGCGGGAGAACGGTGGTGTAGCCTGTAAAAAGGAGATGATCTCGCCAGCGGCCTGCTGCACCTGCGGCAGCAGCTCCATATCCAAAGAACCGGTGTTCATACCCTGAATCAGCTGGTTCAGCACATTGCAGGGAGTATCCAGATTTTCAATGGTGCTGTCCGGGATGTTCAACACCTCGCAGCCAATGGTTCCTGCGGGCATGGTACTCCCCTCATAGGTCACAGTGTCCTGCCAGAAATCCAGCGACAAAACCGCATGGTTGATGATCTGATCCATCTTCTCCCTCCTGTCATGTTTTTTTATTTTTATAATAGCACACAACAAAGGCCTTGTCATGTTTTTTGAAAACAGCTTGTCATGCCATTAGCCTGTTTTTTTCGATTTTCCCCATAATCTATACACAGGGGTGAGAAAATTGCCCCATCAAAAAGGAAATGGAGGGAATCGGTATGAATCTGTTTGAAGTGGTGAAAGCCAGTATCAACACACGGGAAGCAGCGTAGGTATATGGAATCGACGTCAACCACCATGGCATGGCACTGTGTCCGTTCCACAATGACCGTCATCCGAGCCTATATGTATCGGATGACCACTACCACTGTTTTGCCTGTGGAGAGCATGGGGATGTGATCGACCTGACCGCCAAACTGTTTGACCTTCGGCTGTATGATGCGGCCCGAAAACTGGCGTCGGACTTTCATCTTGCACCGGACAAGCCCTTGCCGGAAGCCATTCGCCGGAAAATGCAACACAAAACCAAAGCACAGCAGCTTCGTGAGAACGAGCGGCTGTGCTTTTCTGTTTTGAACGAGTATCGGCGGCTGCTCCTGGATTGGGAAAAACGGTATGCATCGCAAGCACCGGAAGATGTGCCGGACAAGCGGTTTGTAGAAGCCTGCCACCGGCTGCCCTGGGCAGAGTATCAGCTGGACATTCTGCTGCAAGGCGATTCCTATGAACGAGGCGAAACCGTGAGCGAACTAACAACAGACGGATATATCCGCAAATTACAGGCCCGCCTGAGGAAGGAGCGATACCATGAACAACCCTGTTTGGATTGATGAGAAAGGGAAAATCATCGAGCCGGAATATTGCCGGGATTTCCTGTCCCGGCATCCAATGCGCTGTATCAATGACCGTTTTTATACCGTGGACGGCCCGCTGCCGGATGAGAACAAATTGAAGCGGACGATTTATGAGGAAATATCGCCCTGGCTCCATGACAAGGTTGCACAGACGGTGGAGCAGGTAATCAAAGCGTTGAAGCTGGCGGCATACGCAGACCCGTTGCCCCTGCAATGTGACCGCATCCATGTGGCGAATGGCACTTATTTTCTGGATGGCACGTTTACAGAGGAAAAAGAGTATTGCAGCAACCGTCTGTCGGTATCCTATCGGGCTGATGCTCCGGCACCGGAACACTGGCTGCGCTTCATTTCGGAACTGCTGGAGCCGGAGGATATTCCCGCCTTGCAGGAGTATCTGGGCTACTGCCTGATTCCATCCACCAAAGGACAGAAAATGCTCATGCTGATCGGCAAGGGCGGCGAGGGCAAAAGCCGCATCGGTGTGGTGATGAACACCATTTTCGGGCTCAACATGAATACCACTTCCATCCAGAAAGTAGAGAACAGTCGTTTTGCCAGAGCCGACCTGGAGGGCAAGCTGCTGATGGTGGACGATGATCTGGATATGAACGCATTGACCAAAACCAACTATATCAAATCTATTGTGACAGCAGAACTGCGGATGGATTTGGAACGGAAGAGAGAACAGAGCTATCAGGGGCTGCTTTATGTGCGTTTCCTCTGCTTTGGCAACGGGGCATTGACTGCACTTCACGACCGCAGCGACGGTTTCTTTCGCCGCCAAATCATTCTGACCACTAAGGACAAGCCTGCGGATCGGTTCGATGACCCGTTTCTTGCCGAGAAACTGATTGCCGAAAAAGAGGGGATCTTCCTCTGGATGCTGGAGGGATTGCGGCGGCTAATTGCCAATCACTATCACTTTACCATCAGCCAGAGAGCCAAGGACAATATCACTTCCGCTGTTCGGGAGGCCAATAACATTCTGGATTTTCTCGATTCTGAGGGTTATGTGGGATTCAAGGCCGATTATGAAGCCAGCACCAAAAATCTGTATGCAGCCTATAAGCGGTGGTGTGAGGACAACGCAGAAAACCCACTGTCCCCAAAGAGCTTCGCAAACCAGCTCAGCCAGAACGCAGAACGCTACCATTTGGAGCCAGTCAATAACCTGCACATCGGCGGTGGGAAGCGATGCCGAGGATATATGGGCATTTATGTTCTGCTCTCACCTGTGGAATTGTAATGAAACTTCAAAACCTTCTGTTCGTGTGTTCATGCGTTCCTGACCGGGTACAGCCTGTGGAACGAAGGAACGCACGAACGCAAAAAATCGAAGTTCATTTTTTATTGTTCGGCTCAGAGGGCGCTCTAAAATCCGCACTTCCCGATCAATGGTTGTGCAAACAGTGAAAAGCACTACCGTAAACAGAACGCAAATCATCATTCGGTGATTTACAGATTGGTGATGGTAGTATGCGGAAAGGTGGCTGTTTTCACGGTTTCGCTTGCAGGCCCACCCAATCGCAAAGTCGATGGGGTGCTGTTGTGGACAGTTCTTCATAGGCGCAGTCCTGAGCGATTTTATGAATGTTATCCGTGTTCGCTGAGGCGTGTAGCGTGCATTCTCCACGGCAAACTAACTTTACGAAAGAATGAGGTGTTTCCCATGAAATCCAATTTGAGAAATGAAATCAAGTCGTACATCGTGCGTTCCGGTTATACGATGCAGGAAGTCGTTGACAGGCTTTCTGAGGATTACGGCTGGAGTGACAGCGTTTCCAACCTGTCCAACAAGCTCCAGCGGGAGTCTCTGCGGTATGTGGAAGCGGTACAGCTTGCCGACGCCCTTGGCTATGATCTCGTATGGCAGAAACGGAGGGACACATGATGCCCGCCGTTCTTACCCGTCGTATCTCCCGTCCCCATCGAAAAATCCGCAGATTTGGAGATGGATGGCAGAGTGGATTTGCAAAATCTGCTCTACCTGTGAGCGGCAGAATTGAAGCAATCAAGAGTGCGGAGAGACTGTCGGTCACACCGCCTTTTGAGGATTTGGGTGCCACACACAAGCCTCTAAAGGCGGCAAGGCATCCGCAGGTGCCGCATTCCCCCTCGGAGAGCTCACGGCACTTTGCAGCCCTCTGGGATGAAAGTGTCATAGTGGGTTATTACACTTCCCGCAGGAAGTGCATCCCCGTCCCTCAGCCGTCTACCGCACAACAGAAAGGAGCTGATTTTTATGGCCAGAAACGACGGAATCGACCGTACTTTTGCCCGCAACCAGGACTTGCCTACACTTGATGATGTGGCGAAAGTTCAGGAACATAACGAACGAGAAAAGGCCAGCTACTCCAACCAGGATATTGATACCGCCCAGACCTACCGGAATATTCACTTCAAAGCTCCCACCGACAGCTATGCTGCCATGTTCGATCAGATGATTGCCGATGGGATTATCTCCACCCGTGGCCTGAAAGCCGATGCGGTGAAATACGGGGAACTAATTTTTGATGTGAACTCCGCTTACTTCCACAATCACGGCGGCTACGAATATGCCAAGCAATTCTACACCGACGCATACAAAGCCGCCGTGGAGATTGTGGGCGGTGAGCAGTATATTCTCTCCGCTGTCATGCACGCTGATGAGCGCAACCGGGCTATGTCGGAAGCTCTGGGGCAGGATGTATACCACTACCACCTTCATGTGGTGTATGTCCCGGTGGTGGAGAAACAGATTCTCTGGTCGAAGCGGTGCAAGGATAAGTCACTTGTGGGAACGGTCAAGGAGACCATTATGCAGGTCAGCCGCAGTAAAAAGTGGGAATCCAAAGTTGCTCTGGATGAACAGGGCAATCCGCTTCTGACATCCAAGGGCAAGAAAGTCCTGCGAACATCGTACAGTGTCCTGCAAGACGATTTCTTCAACTATATGAAAGCTGCCGGATATACGGATGTAGAGCGTGGAGAGCGTGGCAGCACCGAGGAACAGCTGACTGTAACCCAGTTCAAAGTGGCACAGGAGCAGCAGCGGCTGGAAGATGTGACCGCTCAAATCGCTCAGACAGAGCAGGCACTGGACACTGCACAGGCTGCTGTTGAGAAAAAGCAAAAAGAACTGCAATCCCTGCAAAAGCAAACAAAAGAACAGCGTACTGCCGCCCTGACGGTACAGGAAATCCGCTCCATGGGGAAAAAGACGATCACCGACAATATCACTCTGACCCCATCCGAGTGCAGCACACTCAAGGATTATGCGGTCAATGGGATTCTTGCCAAGGCGGAAAACAGCCGTTTGGAAGAAAAACTGCAAAGCGCACAAAAAAGTGCTGCTGTCTGGAAACAGCGGTATGAATCACTGAAAGAACAGGCATGGCCTTATCTGGAAGCTGTCAAGCTCGCACCCGAAAAGGTGCGGGCTTTTCTTGACGCCATTTTAACCCGGACCCGGCAAACAAAGCAGCACGATCAGCCTTCCCGCCGCAAGTCGCACGATATGGAACTTTAATTGATGGAGGAAACTGCATGAGAAAACACAAAGATTTTATGAGCGAACCCGACTATGGCTATATCGACATTGAATCCTGCTTTGACCCGATTTTCGAACCGCCGATAGATTTTCTGGAAGAATGCCGGAAACGCTGGGAAAACCGAATGAACCCTTTTACAGGTACGGTAGAACGAAAAATCGGAAATACCTGGTATCTGCTGGAGACTGTATGTGACGGAAATGAGCCGCTTACCCACAAGGTAAAACGGCTCATTTTCTCGGATAAGGAGGCGCTTTGTTCATGACACAGACTCAAATTCATGCTACAATATCACCATGCACACCGATTCTGTCAGCTGACCCAACCGTAAAGGAGGACGCTATGTTGGATCAGCAGAAAATCACCATCCTGTACTGCCGCCTCAGCAATGAGGATGCACTGGATGGAGAATCAAATTCGATACAGAATCAAAAAGAGTTTTTAACCCGGTACGCAGCCGAGCATGGCTACACCAACCTGAAAATTCTGGTGGATGACGGATATACGGGAACCAATTTTGACCGCCCCGGCGTGCAGGAAGGCTTTGCACTGGTTAAGCAGGGGCTTGTCGGTTGCTGGCTGGTCAAGGATCTTAGTAGATTTGGCCGAGATTACCTGACCGTTGGGCAATACACGGACATCATTTTCCCCAGCTACGATGTGCGCTTTATCGCCGTCAATGATGGTGTGGACAGTGAACGGGGCGACAGCGATGGTTTTGCCGCTATCCGTAATTTGTTCAACGAGTGGTATCCACGGGACACCAGCAAAAAAGTCCGAGTCGTATTCCGGCAGAAAGGCACCAGCGGAAAGCATCTGGGAAAACCGCCCTATGGTTATCGCACCGACCCTACCGATAAAGACCATTGGATCATTGACGAGGATGCCGCCCCAGTAGTCAAGCGCATCTTTGACTTGGCTATTGACGGCAAGGGGCCGGAACAGATTGCCCGTATACTGGAGAAGGATAAGGTGTTGACTACCAAGGCGCTGTATGCCAAACAGTCGGAAAATCATCCTGACCCGAAAAAGCGTAAGAAAATGCCGGAGCGCCCTTACCATTGGATTGGTCAATCGGTTGTGGGCATTCTGGAACGGATGGAGTACACCGGCTGTACCTGCAATTTCAAGACCTATTCCAAGTCCTATAAGCTGAAGAAGCGGATTCCCAATGCCATCGAAGATATGTGTATCTTCCCTGATACGCAGGAAGCAATCGTTTCTCAGGCTCAGTGGGACAGGGTGCAGGAGTTGCGAAAAAACAAACGCCGTCCCACAAAAGCGGAACGGCAGGGATTGTTCTCCGGGCTTCTGTTCTGTCCCGATTGTGGGAATAAGCTGCACTTTGCTACCTGCAAAAGCTTTGACGGCAAGCAAGACCACTATGTATGCTCCAGCTACAAAAGCGGTCGAGGCACCTGTTCTGCCCACTATATCCGGGAAGATGTACTGCGGGAACTGGTGTTGGAGCGCATCCGTGCGGTCAATGCCTATATTCGGCAGGACGTGGATGGTTTTCAAGAGGAATGGCTGCAATGCCGCCGCTCCGATCAGGAACGCAACATCCGTGAAGATCGAAAGCGAGTGGAGCAGGCGAAGAAACGGCTGGCTGACCTGGATGTTCTTCTGTCCCGACTTTATGAGGATTTTGTCCTGGGCGATCTGAGCAAGGAGCGGTACAAGAAAATGACCGCCGATTACGAGGCAGAACTGGAGCGGTTAAAACTCGAAATTGAAGTGACGGAAGAATGGCTGGAAACACAGGAAACCATGAGTGCAGATGTAGATGCCTTTGTCGCTCTAACCCAGAAGTATGTGGATGTACCGGAATTGACACCTACGATAGTCAATGAATATATCAAGAAGATTGAGGTGTTTGCGCCGGACAAATCCAGCGGCAAGCGGGTACAGAAGGTGAAAATCTATTTCAACTTCGTGGATGACGTAGAGATTCCTGTGATTTCCGAGCCTGTTGTTGCGAAATCTACCCTTGGGCGCAGAAAAACGGCGTGACCATTACGGTCACACCGTTCTCTGCCCCTCGCAAAGCTAAATAGTACCTTATCACTATTAAGCCTTGGTAATACAGCGTTTTTCAGGATTTTTTTTGCTGGCTACAAATTGGCTACATTTGCGGCGTTTTTTGTAGCCAGAGGCTCACGGCATAATGCCGTCAAGCTGTCTGGCTACCTCCACCTGCTTGTTGGGGTACAGGTGGCTGTATGTGTCC
>Ga0137307_103161_pt1 | contig 10290 bp, 8 predicted proteins | sample NAcewD2O_March_2_FD_97180 | JGI IMG/M metagenome (GOLD analysis project Ga0137307, IMG submission 97180) | Mouse cecal microbial communities from Vienna, Austria - N-Acetylglucosamine amended D2O_March | ecosystem: Host-associated > Mammals > Digestive system > Large intestine > Cecum | place...
GACAAAACTCCGCTTTTAGCGCGTCCGCTTTTTCGCACAACCTGCCGCGCCGCAAAGCCGTAAGCTTATCGAGTTCGGCAAAGTACGCGCTGTCCGGCTTTATGTCGCCGAGATATCCGCGCGGCGACGGCGTAGATAACGCAAACTCCAAAATATCGCTTACGGCGTCGACTACTCCGTCGTCGTTCCTTCGCGTCGACAGCATTTCGTACATCGCCGTGAAATATTTACCGTTCTCGCCGTCCGATCGCGCTGCGCTCCAAGCCTCCGAAACCGCTTCGCGCACGGCGGCGCGCCGTATAAGATTTGCCTCGCCGTCCTCGCACACCGCGGCAGACGGATCGATGCCCACGCAATAGAAATAGTTTTTTACAAGCTTTTGGCAGTAGCTGTGAAGCGTGCCTATATTGCACACCGACATTGTATCGAGAGCAGAACGCGCCGCCGCCTTTATATCGGCGGACGACTGCGACTGCACGATCGCCGAAAGCTTTTCGGACAGTTTTACGCGCATTTCCGCCGCCGCCGCGCGAGTAAACGTGACGATAAGCATTTCGTCGAGGTGCGCGCCGTTTAACAGCTTGTCGATTATCCGCGCGATCATAACGGTAGTCTTACCGCTGCCGGCGCCTGCCGACACTATAACGTTGCCGCGCGCCGTTATTGCGCGCAGTTGATTTTCGGTAAAGCCGTGCGCGTTTATTATATTGCTTACTTTGTCGAAAGGTATCATAGGTATCCTTATACGATCGGTGATCATTCTCTCGTTTTCGCGTTTCCGCCGCAAACGCCTTTATACGGACAGCGATCGCACGCGCCGTCCGCCGGCGATCGCTCTATGTATCCGCTCGATATTTCGTCGGCGGCGATGTTTGCGTTTTTAACGCATATATCTATCAGCGCGTCGAATTCGCCTTTTTCTATCGTAGTCGATTCCCTGCCGCCTATCTTGAGCGTGCCGTCTTTACTGTCCGTACCGACCGAAGCCGAAAATAATTCGGACGACGCTTTGCCGCACGCTCCTACACCGTCGGCAAGCGAACGGTCGTACTCGAAAAGCACGTCGGTATCCTTTATCATGCGCCCCGACATAGGTTTCTTTTTATCGTCGAACTTGGGCGAAAGATTTACGTAGAACATTCCCGTCACGTTGTAACCGTTGGCTTCCACCGTGTGCGCATACAGCGGCAACTGCATATCTCTGCCGTTCAAGCACTTCTTTTTACTGAAATCCTTACTGCCCGTTTTATAGTCTATAACGCGCGCATTGTTGCCGCAAACGTCCACTCTGTCTATAAAACCGGCAAACTTGGTCTTGTTCTTACCGAACGATATCCTTTTTTCAAACGGTTTCTCCGTAGACGACGGGGTGTACATGCCGGCGTTAAGTATTTTTACGTTTGTTTCGGCAAAGTCTACCGCGTCGTCTATAAGCCGCTCGCACTCGTTCGGCTCTACCGATATATCTTTTTCGTCGATCACCTGTTTTACTATCCTGCCGACTGCCTCGCGCGAACAGTCGTAGTTTCCGTACTTTATGAACTTTTCCATAAAGTCGTGGACTATTATACCGAAGTCGGGCGCGTCGAGCTTACCTCTGCGCCGTTCTTTCAGTCCTATGCCGTCGCTCAAAAATCTCTTATACGGACAATCGAACCAATGCGTAAGCTCGCTTACGGACAAAGTATTCTTTTCTATTTCGCCTATCGAACGCTCGTGCGGCGCGGCAACGGCGTTTCCGTCGCCGACAGCCTCAAACAGCGAAAGCGCAAACGGAGACTGTTTGCGCGCCGCTATTTCGCGCGCCGCGCCTGCGGTACACGCGTATTTTTCGAGTATCACGGTATCCGTACGTTTGTCGCCCGTTTTGACTCCGCTCATAGCAAGCGCGCTGTTCATGCCGACGCCCGTTATTCGTTCCAAGCTATGCGCAAGCTCGAATATGAGCGAGGACGGTTGAGCGCGTCCGCCCGTGGTATACATACACACGGCGTTTCGCGCATTGAGTATGACCGCGCGCAATTCTTCTTTTTCGCGGCGGTTCTGATCGAGCGCCGTCGGCTCTATAATACACCCTTGCTTTTTAAGCGCGATAAGTTCCTTGTCGCCGAGCAGTCCGCTGTCGTTCGTAACGCTCGGCAACAGCCCGTCGTTGAAGTCGGTAACATACAGCATTTTGCACGCCGTCAGCCTGAGCGATTGCGGCATGGTAACTGTAACGCTGTCCTGCGACCTCGGCAACGATTTGACCTCGACTGCGCGCGCCGCGGAAAAGAATATATCGGCGTCGGCGTCGAAATCGCCGTCGGCGCTGCCGAACTCGTCCAACAGCGCCGCAAGCGACAGTATGGGTGCGATCATGTCCGTGCCGTCCTTAAACAGCTTGGCTTGTATGTCCTCGAAATTTCCGAACTCGAGCGTAGCGCGCACCGCATCCGAAAACTTTTTGCCGCGAAAACTTTCTGTAAGCGCTTTTGCACGGGCGACGGCTGTCATTGCGTCGTCGTCCTTGATCTTACCGTCGTCGAATACACCGTAAGTAATGCCGCGCGAAGATATATGATTTTGCAGTTTTTCGGCGATCTCTCCGTCCACGCCCGAAAACGGATTTTTGCAAAGCGCGACCAACGTTTCGCCGTCTGCCGAATTTTTGAGTTTATATATAAGATCGAGCGCGCCGAGCGGCGGCGTGTCGAACAGAGCTTTTTTCTCGTCTGAGTAAACGGGAATGCCGTATTCTCGCAGTATGCGCTTTAAAGCGCGCGGTTCGGGGCATACGACGGCAATATCCGAATACTTGCGCTTTTCGCCGCGCGGCGGCATATCTATATATTCGCGAATACACGCCGCGACCTCTTTATACTCGCTTATTCGGTCGGGCGCGCAGAACAGCGTCATACTGCCGCGCCGCGCCGCGCCGTCGATCGGTCTTACGGCGTATTCGGTGAATGCCCTCGCATTGGCGGCTATCGCGGAAAATACCCTGCGGTTCAGCCTCGTCGTATCGAACTCGCCCACTTTGAATCCTATCGCGAAAAACTCGGCGTTCTTTATGAATTCACTGTCGCACGCAGATATGAGCGCGGTAAGTCGATCGGGCGAATCGAGCCTGTCCGAGCGTATGGAATCGTACATATTCTTTATGAGTTTTATATCGTTCAGCTTGCTTGCGACGGCGCCCGAAGAAGGAACATCGTCGAGATTTGCGTCCGACGCGCCCACTTGTAATATTGCGGCGTACGCCTCGCGCGCAAAATCGTTGAACCGCGCCGCGCGTTTGTAGTAATTAAGCTCGTTCTTTACCGCGGCTATCGCCTGTGCGGTTATCATAACGCCGCCCTCGCGCGACAAAGTTTTTCTGTCGCCTATCACTCGGCGGCACAACCGCGACAGCGTTAGCACCTCGAGATCGAGCGCGCCGCGACGCGAAAACAACGCCGCCTCCACGCTTTGAGTATAGCGGTCGGGCGTCAACACTATGTAATACCTGTCGGGCGCAAACTTGCGCGCATCGAGTTTTGCGGCGAGCGCGGCAAGCGCCTCGGGATAATTATCGAACAAAACCGTTCCCATTAGTTTATTATAGCATTACGCGGCTGACAAAAGCAAGGTTTTTGTGTCGCTATCGCAACTTTATCCGCTAAAAGCTGATAACAGCCGTAAGTTGAAATACGGCGCTGTTTGCCTGTGCAAGCACGCAGATCCGCTTGTATTAAGCATTTCCCAATAACCAAAAGCAAGAAGTTATATCAAACATTTGCCTTTCGGTCGGCGTTGTGCTATAATGACGGCATGAAACTACACCTTAGAAAACAGTTGTGCGCGGGACTTGCCGCAACGCTTGCGATGACGGCTCTCGTCGGTTGCAGTACGGAAACTCCCGAATCGACTTTCGATAATCCGCCGCCGTGGCATGACTCCGCAAATTCGTACGAAAAGCTCGACTATTCGGTCGCGATCTACGACACGACGGACAGCACCGACGAAGACAAACGCGTCAAGATCGCCGACGGCGCGCTGTCGTACACGCTTACCGAGCTTGAAAGCGGATATGTTTCGCTCGCAATGGAGTTTTCGGTAACTTACGCCGCCGACGCGCCTGCGCCCGACGCAGGGCTTACCGACAAGATAACAAGCTATGTGGAATTCGAAATGAACAGCCTTGCGGCACGCACAATGACCAAAACCGTTGAGCTTGCCGACCGTGAGAATACCGTAAATCGGTCTTATACGGTGACCGCCGATTATTTCGTAAATCATACCGCCACGTATATCCAAACAAAGATCGACGGCGCCGCCGAGCAGACCATGTCGCTCACGCCCGATCTGTGCCGCGATAACGAAATGATGTTTTATATCGCCCGTGCGCAGAAGATCGGCGAAGGCGTAACCGGCAATTTCAAAATGGTAAACATATTCGATTCGTTCAATAAGGGCGAGTTCACGCAATACCGTATCGCTACGTCGTGCGGCGAACTGCACAACCTCGACATAGGCGATTGGGTAAAAGACTACGGCGTTGAAGCGGTGACCGACGAGGAAACGGGCGTAACGAACTACCCTATTTCGGCGCGGTATACTAGTCTTGTCATAAACGACGAAAAGCACGGTCCCCCCTATATCGTGCTGTATTCCGAACAGCCGTTTACGTCAGACGGAAAAGAACACAAAAAGATCCCCGTGCGTATCGAATACAGCTCTTACCGCGGCAGTACGCCGTATCGCCATACCGAATACACGCTTAACGGGTGTTCGTTTACAAAATCTCAAGACATATAACAATGCCAAAGCACGGACTTATTCTGGTAAACGCTTATGCGCCCGAGCTGTACACGCGCCAAGTATCTCGACTGAAAGAAGAGTTGGAGCTGCGTTCGGCTATAATGGAAGTTAAACGCAACAACGAATTTTCGGCAAACATAAAAAACAGTCGTACGGATATCGCTTTTCCGTACGATTTTTGCGTGTTTTTGGATAAAGACAAATACATTTCGCACATGCTCGAAAAAGCCGGCGTACGGCTGTTCAATACCGCGCGCGCCGTCGAGATCTGCGACGATAAGATGACCACGCATATCGCGCTTGCCGACAGCGGCATTCCAATGCCCGACACCCTGCCTGCTCCGCTGTGCTACGACAAAACCGCAAAGCCCGACGCCGCAATGCTCGACGCGATAGAACGCAAACTGGGTTACCCCGTAATAGTAAAGGCTGCGTTCGGTTCGCTCGGCAACGGAGTATTCAAAGCCGATGATCGCGCCGAACTCGAATATCTATGCGAACAGTTAAAACTGCAACCGCATTTGTTCCAAAAATATATATCCGCGTCGCACGGCAAGGACATGCGCGTGATAGTGATAGGCGGCAAAGTAATAGGCGGAATGATCCGACGTTCCGATAACGGCGATTTCCGTTCGAATATAGGTCTCGGCGGCAGCGCCGAAGCTTCCGACGTTCCGCAAGACATACGATCCGCGGCGGAAAAAGCCGCAAGTATTTTGAGGCTCGACTACTGCGGTATAGACTTTTTGCTCGGGGATACGCCCATGCTTTGCGAAGTCAATTCCAACGCGTTTTTCGACGCATTCGAAAACGCTACGGGTATTAACGTTGCCGCTAAGTATGCAGAGCATATTTTAAGCGAAACAGGCAAATAATTTTTCCGCATTAAAAAAGCGAGGTCTTAAGATCTCGCTTTTTTATTTTTATCGATTGTTATTATTTCTCATAGCGGCGCGTTGCGCTTTGTGTGCCTTTCTGCATTCGGGGCAACGTGTCGGCTCATGCTCGAAACCTTTTTCAGCATAAAATTCCTGTTCACCGGCAGTGAACGTAAATTCTTTTCCGCAATCACGGCAAGTCAAAACTTTGTCTGTCATAGAGTTATGCCATCTCCTTTAAAGATTCAACTTTTAAAAACAACAGACAAATGGCTATAGACCTTACGCTCTTTGTAAGCAATTTTCAAAACTTGTACAAATATAATAGCATAATTTTATGTTGTTGTCAATAGTTTTGATAATCAATAAAAACTAACGCCCGAAAATCTTTCGGGCGTTATGCGTTATTTATCTTTATTCATTTTTTCGGCAATGTCTTTAAAATCGCACGTTACCTCGGACAAAACGGATACCTCGGGCATTTGCTCGTCCGTATCGGCATACGCATTGTTTTGCGACGACGGACAGCAACCGCTTTGCGCGCAACCCGAACAGCCGCAACCGCACGCCGATCCCGTGCTTTTACCGTCCTTAACGGCTTTTCTGTTTTTCATCATGCGCCACACGCGCCAACCGACGATACCGCCTATAAACAGGATTATGAGAATTATCAATACTATTTCGAGCGCAGTCATTATTCAACCTCCGATTCGTCATGCGTAGCCGCCGCGCCGAGCGCCGATTCGTTTGCGCCCACGTTCGCCGCGGTCGCCTGCTTCGTTTTAAAGTTTGTAACTACTTTCCACGCGAGCAACGCGCACAGCGTAACGAGGATAAGCGTAACGGCAAGACTCATTCCCCACATATAAGTATTGAAGTTGCCCAGCCAGAAAACCACAAAGCTTACGACGTACGCGGTCAACAGCCAGAACCCTATCGCCTGCCACGAACGTTTGCGTGATTTAAGTTCGCCCATCGCCGCGCCTACAGCCGCCATGCACGGCACGCTGAACAGGTTGAACGCCATGTATGCGAACATAGCCGCAGGCGTCATAGATCCTATCATTGCGTCAAACGCCGTCTGATCGGCTTCGGACGCAGCGCCCTCGAGAATAGCGTCGCCGTCTACGCCGGCAAGCGTGCCGAGCGTTGCCACAACCATTTCTTTGGCGATAAGCCCGGTGAACGCCGCCACAACGAACCGCCACGCGTACGCATTGCTCGCTTCCGTAGTAGCAAATCCGTTGGGCGCGGCAAACACGGGATAGAACAGGTATTGCAAGCCTTTACCGAGATACCCGAGTATACTGTCGTCTATATCGCAGTAACCGCCTTTGCCGAACGACGACAAAAACCATATAACGATTATCGAAACCGCAATGACAGTACCCGTACGCACCAACAGATGTTTGGCTTTATCCCACAGATGGATCATTGTCGATTTGAACTGCGGACGGTGATACGCCGGCAATTCCATAATGAACGGCGGCGGATCGCCCTTGAGCGCTGTCAGCTTGAGTATAATCGCCGCGATTATCGCGACGGCGATACCCATGAAATACATAATGAATACAACAAGATCGCCGTAACCCGACCAATACGTATTAGCCATTATTCCGGCGAAAGTCGCCCAGATCGGCAGCTTAGCGCCGCATGAGAAGAACGGCGAAAGCATAATGGTCAGTCTGCGTTCTTTTTCGTTTTCGAGCGCTTTGGTAGCGATTATTCCGGGCACGGCGCAGCCGAAGCACATCAAAAGCGGCATGAACGCTCTGCCGGAAAGCCCGAACCGACGGAACGCGCGGTCGAGTATGAACGCTACGCGCGCCATATATCCCGTATCTTCGAGAATGGAAAGGAACAGATACAGCAACAACACCTGCGGCACAAAGCTAAGCACCGAATCGATACCGCTTAATAAGCCGTCGCACAAAAAGCCTTCCACCCAAGTGCCTTCGTAGCCCGCGGCTGTCAGTCCGTCGCGCGACACATCTATCAGTCCGCCCGTACACCAACCCAACAGGCTCTGCAACCACACGCCGAGGCTCGGTATTCCCACATCCCCCGGCTCTATCATGAGCGCCGACGCAAACAGTTCGTTAGTCACTTCTACGCCGAACCACGAATTAAGGAACAGTATGTCCTCGCTGAACGTTATATGGAACACGGCAAACATTATAAGCACGAAAATGGGAATAGCCCAAATGCGGTGCGTCAAAACCTTGTCCGCCTTGTCCGAGCGCGAAAGTCGCGCCTCGTGCGTCGCGCGCTTTAAGCACGGCGAATAATATTGAGATATGTACCTGTATCGCATGTCGGCAACGTATGCCTCGTAATCGTCGCCGTACTCGTTTTTGCCGAGCATCGGCTTTACCTCTTCGAGCGACTTCGCTATCCCGGGGAAACGCACGCACTCCGCACTGTCGCCCTCTACAAGCTTAGCCGCATGGAACAAAGGATTTGCGATATTCTCTTTTGCTATCGTGTCGCGTATACGCTCTATAAGCGGATAACAATCGCACGACGCGAGAACGCTCGCGCCCTTGCGCTTTGTTTTGCCCTCGTCGAGCGCACGCGCCATAAGCTCCTTAATGCCCTTGCCTTTAAGCGCGCTTATAGGCACAGTCGGCACGCCGAGCGCTTGCTCCAATCCTTTAATGTCTATCTCATCGCCCGAACGCTCTACCGCGTCCATCATATTGAGCGCAACGATAACGGGCACGTCCGCCTCGAGCACCTGCGTGGTCAAATACAGATTGCGTTCGAGATTGGTCGCGTCGACGATGTTGATTATAAGATCGGGATTTTCGTCGATCATGAAATTGCGCGAAACGATCTCCTCGGGCGTGTACGGGGAAAGAGAATATATGCCCGGCAGGTCTACGACGTCTATCCTCTCGCTTGTTTGTTTTTTGAGCCCTTTGTATTGCCCCTCGCGTTTTTCCACCGTTACGCCCGGCCAGTTGCCTACATGCGCAGTGCTTCCGGTCAAACGGTTGAACAGCGTGGTCTTACCGCAATTCGGGTTGCCTATCAGTGCTATCTTCATGCCTATCTCCTCTTGCATTTATTTTTATCGGCTGCACTTATCCGCCGATCTAAGATATCGATCGATATACCGACCGCTATCAATCGTTTATACATCCAATACCACACATTCCGCTTCGGTCTTTCTGAGCGTAAGCTCGTAACCGCGCACGTTCACCTCTATGGGATCGCCGAACGGCGCTTTTTTGCGCATGACGATACTCGCCCCGGGCGTTATGCCCATATCGAACAACCGCCGCCGTATCCTTCCCTCGCCGGTCACCGTCTTTACCTTGCCCGATTCGGACGGCTCAAACTCCGAAAGTTTCTTTTCCATAACAACCTCTCCTTAAGCTTTTACGGTTAGCCGTTGCGAACCGCAAAACAAAATAAAACGCCGATATTGTTGCGCAAAAAATATTACGCAAAACAGGGGCGTTTACGTACAAGAATATTATTTGCCACGTCGCTGTTTATGGCGATACGCGAATCGCGCACGCGCACTATCATATTGCCGTCGGCAAACGACAGCGGCGTAAGCTCCGCACCCGACATAATGCCGAGGTTTTCGAGATGCCGACGCGTTTTGGCGTCTGCGGCAACTCTTACTACCAACATTGTTTCGCCCTGCGGCGCTTGACCCAACGGCATAATATCAACTCCTCGCATATCAGTCGGTTCGCAATTTGCAACTTAAGTTAGCAATGTGCAACCGCTAACATAATTATATGCCTACAATTTTCCTATGTCAAGCGTTTTTAGGGCAGAAATCGAAAATCGTTAAAAATTTTTCAGGCGCGCAACCAATTATATATCTCGTATTTATCGGTAAGATGTTTTGCCGCCGTAACGGGATCGGACAGATCGGAAGCGGCAATATCGGTTCCGCTCGTTGCCGTACGGATCGAACTGCCGTTATTAGTCCCGTGCGTAGGATCATTTATAAAATACTCGTAATTTTCAATATAAGTGGCGTCGCCTGTCGGCGCAATTGGATTGCTTTCAACAATCGGCGGCACACTTGTCGAAGAAACCACGTCTATACTACTTCTTCCGACCATGTTAAAGAATTCCGTTTCCGCAGAAACGTTACTATATGTGTTTATGCCGTTATTATTAAATAACTCACGGTTGACCTGCGCAGTAGATATCGACCGATCATTATCGAATGCGTATTTTTCACCCGTCAAAATATTAACCAATGCACCGTTCTCTCGTTGAATATACTCAAACGGTCCGCCGTAATATTTAATTCCGCCGTTATCCGTATATGGTAGCATGCCGCTTGGTGAATACTCCAACAACTCCAATGTATTGCGCGCTAAAATCGCATACCCGTCATCTTTATATTGAACGTAAAAATAATCGGGCGATTCGTCATAATTATACAAATATTCTACCGAATAAATATCGTCACCCACTAAATTCAATTGGGAATATCCAATTCTGTTATCAGCACTTTCGGCTTTAGCTACTAACTTTGGAATAAAAATTCCTATGCAGAGCGCGATAAGAAACAGAATTCCCACTATAAGCAGTCTACTATTCTTTAACACCGATTTTTTCATATGTTACCTCCATTCACTGATAAAATTATTGTCAT
>Ga0137307_103165_pt1 | contig 10279 bp, 10 predicted proteins | sample NAcewD2O_March_2_FD_97180 | JGI IMG/M metagenome (GOLD analysis project Ga0137307, IMG submission 97180) | Mouse cecal microbial communities from Vienna, Austria - N-Acetylglucosamine amended D2O_March | ecosystem: Host-associated > Mammals > Digestive system > Large intestine > Cecum | place...
TCAATCCGGCCGTCAGCTGTAAAATAAAACAATAATTTATTATTATCAAATGTATATTCTGCCTCGACGAGCTTCATTTCCAGCTCGTGTTTCGCAATCTTTTCCTGACAGATACGATACGCCTCTTTTTCTCTCTCTTTATTTCTCTCTTCTGTCTTATCATCCTCCGGCGTTGCTATGCGGATGACCGGCTTTAGCGGCTGGATCACGCTTTCCTCTCCTACATCTTTTGGAGCGATCAATACGGTTCCGTATTCCACACCTCTTGCTGTCTCGACGATTACGTGCGTACCGACCTCCATCATCCCCTCCTGTTTTCCGGGAGCAAAATAATAGATTTTACCGGCACTGCGGAATCTGACGCCTACTACCTTTATCATGTCAATTCTCCTTTATTGTCAGCAGTAATAATTCCATCACAAGATCAAAATTAACATTGGCGTTCAGACGCTGCTTTGCTTTTTCCAATGCTTTTAAAATTTTCTCTATTCCATAATAAGAACTCTTACTTGCCTGTTTTTTTATGTCATAAACCTCATCCTTGAAAATCAGGTTATTCACATCCATTGTAGCTTTATAGACCAGAATATCACGAAACCATATCATCATGATATCAAAATAGTCATTGATCTGTAACTTAAATTCACTGATCTGCTTCACTGCCTCTGCCAATTCATATAATTCAATTTCCCGAATACGTTTCATTAACTGTACGGCAGATGTCTTAAGCTCATTAAAATTCTCCGAAGAAGCCAGAGCAATTGCTTTCCCTACATTCCCCTGAGCGAATGCAACACAGACGTCCGCCTGATAATCAGGCACGCCTCTCTGCTCCATTAAATATTTTCGAATCACAGTATCACTTACTGCCTTGAGATTCAAGGCTACGCATCTGGAACGGATCGTCGGCAAAAATAAATCTGCATTTGTAGTCAGTAACAGAACCACCGCATAGGCAGGCGGCTCCTCAATTGTCTTCAACAATGCGTTCTGTGCCTGCACATTCATCTTCTCTGCTTCATCAATAATATAAACCTTATACGGACTGCTGTAAGGCTTTACACCGATATCATGATTTACCTGCTCCCTGATATCATCCACGGAAAGAGTATTCGGCTTCTCATGCTGCACATAAATGATATCCGGCTGATTGTGGTTAACCGCCTGTTTACAGGAATGGCATTCTCCACAGGGACTGCTGCCTCCTTTTTCACACTGCAGTGTCATGGCAAACGCCTCTGCCAGCATCCTCTTACCGGATTTGTCCGGTCCGTTAAAAATATATGCATGGCTCACCTTCCCCATAGAAACTGCATTCGTGAGATGTTCTATAATTTGTTCATGTCCTATAATATCTGTAAATCCTGCCATATCGAATTACCCCTTCCTTCTATTATCGGAAAGAAAAAATATATTTATGTAAATATATCCAGCAACAACCCCCGGATTTCTCCGATTCGATTTAAAATCCCGATGTGATCCTTTTCATCCCTCATCAGCTCCTGCGCCAGTTCATCCAGATTCTCATCAATCAAACGGATGATACCGTATACCCGGTGGCGTCCCTTCCTGTCCAAAAAATTTTCTCTGGAAAATTTGTGGGAATGGCTTACGATTTCGTTCATAAAATCCTTCACCAGCCCTCGGTATTTTTTCATATCGCGGATATCCATATGCTGTGCAATCACTTTTCCCTGCTTAGTAATGTCCTCAAGCAATCCGTTTAACTTTTCCTGAAGCGCTGCTTCCTCTACCGCGCTCGATAGAGTAAACTTAAAACTGCCGTCTCCGTTGTCCGCTTGTTTCACGGGAGCAGCCTGATTTACCGGAGCAGTCTCATTTACTTTTATTTCCATATCATCACCTTCACTAAGACAATCCATGTCTTCTATTTTTCGTTTCCGGCTAATCCAAAATTTTTTCCCTGATATAAGAAAGAATCTCCTGTTTCGCCGTCTGCAGATCTACATTGATAAAACGACGCTCAATATGGGCTGCCGCAATTTTCTCCTCCGAGAAATCCATTTCATCCGCCAAAAATCTACGGCACATTTCTGTATATTTCGGTTGGTCCTGCATTCGCTCTCTGTCTAAGGCGCGCTGCAGGCGAAGCCCGTCGTCTACTTCTATATATATCGGCAAAACAAATGTTTCTCCATAGTATTTACGAAGCATCTCATAAGACTCTAAAGTTCCGATTACAAGATAATTATTTAATGTAAAATCAATCTGCCCGTCATCTACCGTAAAGTAATTCCAGATTCCATATACTGTGTGATAGGAACGCTTCTCAACCACCTTCTGCTGCCGGGTTAAAAGCTCTAAGCCATTTTCATCTGTAAAAATGTACTCCACTCCATTTCGTTCGCCGGAACGAATCGGACGTGTTGTATATGGAATAATTTTCTTGAGCAGAACCTCCTTTTGCTCCAACAGCATTTTATATATGGTATCTTTCCCGGACGAGCTTTTCCCCATAAGACAAAATATCTTCCCCATGTACGCTCCTTTATCTACAAATTATTCCTACTCTTAGTATAATGTATTCTGAACTAATTGACAACTTTTATCCGAAGATTCCCACTGACTCCCTGTACATTCAGACCAAGCCGGAAGCATTCCCGGATATTCCCTATAAATTCAGCCGTAATCTCCTCTCCGGGAACCAGCAGAGGAATTCCTGGCGGGTAGAGGGTGATAAAGTCACCCGCCGCATATCCCTTAGATTCACTTAACGGAATTTCAATCCCTTCCCTCTCCCATGCATCAGCCAGTTCAAAACGCTTTACATTCTTCTGATATACCTGCTCAATAAAATTCTTTTGTTTTTCGGATTCCTTTCTTCCCTGTATTTCTTTTCCCTCTGCTCTTTTTTCAATATCAATAAGCGCCTGAAGCAGACGGGCAAAACCCTCATCCGTATCCATCAGGGAAGTCATTGCCAACACATAGTTTCCGCTGCACATTTCCATTTGAAGATGGTAATCTTTCAACAGCAAGTCATACAATTTCTTTCCGTCAAGCCCCAGTTCTTCACCTGTTATCAAAAGCTTGGAAAAATCCCATACCACATCCCCTTTTTTTTCATTATTCAACATTTTTATTTTCTGCAATAGATTCGTCTGCCGGTAAAAATCCGAAAGCCTTTCTGCATAGGAAGCAAATAGCTCCTCTCCCTGTTCCTCGATCATACGGATACAAGATTCTATTCCTGCCATCAGAACATAGGAGGGGGAACTTGTTTGATAAACGGCGAGAAATTTTTGGATATTTGTTTTACTTACCAAAGAAGTATTTGCATGTAAGACTGCCGTCTGAGTCAGGCATGAAAGCGTCTTATGAAGGCTCTGTATTACAAGATCGGCTCCAAGCCTGACCGCTGTCTCCGGAAAATAAGAATGAAATCCAAAATGAGCGCCGTGCGCCTCATCCACAATCAATGGAATGCCATAAGAATGAACGACTTTTGCAATTTTTTCTATATCGGACACTGCTCCGTCGTAGGTCGGCGAAGTGATAACGACTGCTTCTGTTTCCGGTTCTTCTTTTAATGCGCATTCCACCGATTCCGGCGTAATCATTCCCTGTATTCCGGCTTCATTGATAATTGGATACAGATACCGCACGGGCAGTCCCCTCAGATAAGCAGCATGATAAACCGCTTTATGGCAATTTCTGGCTATCAGAATTTTCCCGCCCCTTTTTACTCCCGCACTGATTGCCGCAAGAATCCCGCAGGTGCTTCCATTTACAAGAAAATAGCTGTTGTCTGCCCCATACAATCCGGCAATACGTCTCTGAGCATCCAGCAATATCTCCTTTGCATCATGAAGGTTGTCAAAGCCTTCTATTTCTGTAATGTCAATCCGATAGGGATTGACCAGACTCTCCATCTGCCGTTTATGACCCGGCATATGAAACGGATAATAATCACTTTCTGCATATTTCTTCAACCGCCTATCCAGATACTTCTCTTGCACAATCTCTGTCAGGCTAATTCCTTTTTCTCTCATTTACTTCCTCATTTTCAACAAAATGTTTTCACTTTTTTCGTATTTTTCCACATTAAAAACCTTGAATTTACACGGTTTGCGCAAAATATCCACAATTTATCCACATTATCTACAGCTTATTCACATTTTATTCCAGAAACCTGCCCAGCTCAGGCATCCAATCCCCAATATATATCATGTCGGAACACATCATTATAAAAATGGGAGAAAGAAAAACCTCCAATAAATCCATGACCTCTTCCCATTTTGGAGACTGCCTGTTTTCCCGTTTTAAATGAGCCTTCCATTTTTTCTTCATATAAGCATAATTCCGATATCCAAGTAAAATAGATAACTTCTGTTCATTTATGGAAATCCCCTGTTTTTCACATTTCTCCGAAAACTGCAGTTGTATTTTTCTTCCGTCTAACGGTTCACTCTTTAAAATCATATAAAGCTTTTGATAAATGTTCATATCATTGATTAGTTCCAGCTTTTCCACAATTTCAAGCATACAATCAACCGCCAGTAATTCCATCGGATAGGCTTTTAGCTCTAGCTGTCCATTATTGCGCATGAACAGACGGAAATGAATAAAATGCGGGGAGAGATTTTCATGATTCAGAGTACCGATTTTTATCTGAAACGGAATCCGGATATTTTCTAAAAATGCAGTGATTTCGATCAGATTGCATAATTCATTTTCTGTAATCTTATACTCCCATGTCAGGCCCTGTCTGTCATCCGAAGCGCATAGGGTCTGCATCATCTTCTCCGCCAGCTCTCGGTTCCAGGCTTGTCCGGGAACACATCCATCCTCTTCCTCTATAGAATCCTCTTTCTGGTAAAAAAATTCAGGACCCTCCACAAGCCTTCGTTTATAACGCTCTAATCCAAAGCTTCCGGCATTTTGAATCCACAGGTACGGTGCAAACTCCGATTCGGAAATGCGAACCAGAAATTCCTCTATCACAAAGGCAAGGGCAAGATTAGCAAATGGTATTTGAAGCTCTTTGCTCTTTATCTTAATCGCAGTAACATTTACCATTGACTGACTCACTATAACCACACTCCGATTCTTCCTTGGACTTTTGCAACGACTTTCCGCTCTCTGGCGTATCCCATGAGCTTCGCTACATCCTTCTCCGGTTCTTCAATAAATCTACGCAGAACCTGCTTTATCACATCCCGCTCTAAACGCTCTTCGTATTTCAGACATTCACAAATCAACCGTTCCTTTTCATAAATCTGCATTGTTCCCTCCTCAAATGGAATCGCAGCAACACCGAGCTTTAATACCTCCGGCTCCGTATAATAGGGATGAATGACAGGATAATCTATCTTGAATCTTGACTTGGAAGTATTCTTACTGACTGCAATACTCCAGGTAAACGGACGCTGATTGATATAATCATAATAATAAAGCGCCGTATCCATTGTAAAAATGGCGTCGGGAAAAAGTCCATAGATTATGCTCTCTTCTGACTTCTCCTTATAATTCATAGAGTAATATCCACTCTTTACGTGATCTAAGATTTTATCTGCTACAAGCCCCTGTATGTTGCGGTATGTCAGACCCAGCGGATATAGCTGTGATGCCTTTACAATTCCTCCATTTTCTCTCATCACCTTTTCTATTTCCGGCAATATCTCTTCTTTCTTTTTCTCACGCATAATTCTTCTCCCTTTTGTATGCTGTATTTATTTTAGTATAAGTCTATTTTTGCCACTTGTCAATTTTACAAAATACTGTTTTTATCATTATTTTCTGCGCTTATCTGTCCCAAACAGTAACGAAAACCGAAAAACTTACATTTGATTTTCTGCAAAAAGAAAAGAAACGACATGAGCTCTTCCGAATACTGTCGTTTCTTTTCTGACTTGTCCAAATTATATTTTAAACTTATTTACCTTTTTCTCCAGCGCTTTCTGTGTCTATACTTTCTGGTATCCTTAATGGTGCGGTACTTTTTCCCGCGGAATGTATTTTCCCGATTAAAATAACGATGCTTGATAATATAAAAATTATCTGCAAATTCCTTCAGCAGAAAAATCAAAACTGCTGCCGCAATCACTCCCAGCACAATCAACAAGATATTTTTGATATTAAACTTTTTATGACTCCCTTCTGATAATACATTTTCCGTTTCTGTCTCCGACATTCCGCTCTGAAAATGAAAGGTTTCTATTTTAGCGCCCGTTCTTACAATATCCGCTCCGCCTACTTCACGCTCTGCAAAAGTGTAGCTTAACCTTGCAACAACATCTTCATTTGTACTATCATAAGTTATTTCCGGCTCTGCCTCTGCAAATTCTGCCGTTTTAGGAATTACGATTACTCCCTCTCTGTCAAGCTTTACATAATCGGCGTTGATATTCAACGCACCGGCATTCCTTATCTCCTCATCATACCTTCTCTCATTTTCCGCTACATTCAGCACTTGAAAATTATCAAAATAATAATTAAATAGATTAATAGAATCTTTCCACTGAGCCGGAGAACCGGTGTTCATGACAACGCAAACCAGCGTCATTCCATTCTTTTCTGCATATGTGACTAACGTATGATTAGCCGCCTCGGTCCATCCGGTTTTCCCTCCGGTACAATACTCATATTGGTACTCCCATGATTTATAAGGATGAAGCATCTCGTTGTGATTTTGTAAATAGGTCACTTCATCATGCTTGTTCGTGGGCGGAATCTGATAACGCGCAGTTCCGGTTATTATCCGGAAATTCTCATTCTTATAAGCTTCCCGCGCAATCAACGCCATATCCCGGCAACAGGTATAATGATCCGGATCTGTCAATCCATGTGGATTTGCAAAATGAGTATTTTGACACCCAAGCTCTTTTGCACGTTCATTCATCATTTCCACGAACTTGTCAAAGCTGCCGCCTACATGCTCTGCAATGGCATAGGCACACTCATTAGCAGAATTCAACATCAACGCATAGAGACATTGCTCCATTGTCATCTCTTCTCCAATGTCACGCCAGATACCTGAACCCTCCGTCTTATAGACCGCATCTTCGGAAAATGTCACTATTTCATCCATAGTGGAATTTTCCAATGCCAGAAGCGCAGTCATAATCTTGGTGATACTCGCCGGATAATGCTGTTCATCCGCCATCTTTTCATAAAGAACGGTTCCTGTTTCTTCTTCCATCACAATTACACAGGGTGATTCCGTTTCCGGTCCTTCTGGCCAGTAAACTGCAGCATCTGCAGTCACAAGGCCTGCTCCAATCGAACTGACGGCACAGATAACAGATAATGCCAAAAACTTTAATCTTTTTCCCTTATTTTTTCTCATTCTGTACTCCTACTGGGTAATTTTATTACTGTTCACTCCCTTCGGTCGTTCCAGTAACGTAACTTTTACTACCTTTAGTATAGACGGAACCTATTTTTCGTGCAATACTTTTTCTTCAAAAAGTCGTAACAAAATTGTAACAGTTCAGTTTATGGCTTCACTTTTGTGAAAAGTTCTTTCTTTTCAACCCATTTTATTGTAAAATTCTATTATATCATGTAACCAACCGTCAGGTTGATTACAAGTAATACGTTTCCTTTATTATATCTTGTATATATTTCTCTAATATTATATTTTCAATAGACACAAAATTTATTCGGAGGTTATTATGAGACTTAGAAATATACCGGCTGCCGCAAATGCCATTGCAGAAAGTGAATATTGTGTGTTAGATTACACAGAACATAAAGGTGAATGGAAAGAGATTTTTGGTAATTCCCATCCTCTCGCAATGGAAATCGGAATGGGAAAAGGTCGTTTCCTTATGGATCTTGCAAGGCAGAACCCAGAAATCAATTATCTGGGCGTCGAACGTTACGGCAGCGTACTCTACCGGGCACTTCAAAAAATAGAAGAATACCCCCTGGACAACATCCGTTTTCTGTGCATTAACGCAGAGGTTCTTCCGGAAATTTTTGCAGAAGGCGAACTGGATAAGATTTACTTAAATTTCTCTGATCCTTGGCCAAAAGACCGCCACGCAAAGCGCCGGCTGACTTCCAGAGAATTTCTCGCACGTTATGACAAAGTACTAAAAAAAGACGGTCATCTTGAATTTAAAACAGATAACCGTCCTTTATTTGATTTTTCTCTTCAGGAAGTGGAAGCGGCCGGCTGGCGTCTGGATTCCTATACTTATGACCTGCATCACGATGAGAAGATGAATATCGGAAATATTATGACAGAATATGAAGAAAAGTTTTCTTCCCAGGGCAATCCCATCTGTAAAATGATTATTTCCAGATAAAGATTGCATTTCTTTTATTTTTCATCATCAAAGAAATGCGACCATTCCAGCTTCTCACCCGGCTCTAATACAATAAAATCATCATCCCAGTTCCCCGACAAAAGTTTTTCGATAATTAAGGTGGAACCGGGAATTTTATTGACATCTAAATGAACGTTTTTTACCGTCAAATTCATAAGCTTTACTAATTTTCCGGCATGCTTCATGACTTTCTCCACGTCATAAGCTCCTGTATCAATCACATCAACATCCGTATAGTCCTCGTACAAAGTTGTCAGTATTTCTTTGCCATAATCAATCCCAAATCTCTTGATAATTAAAATCGTCTGATAGTACAAGGATTCCTTATCCAAAGTCCAACCCCGCGTCAAATAGTAATGCCCTGCTAAATTAATCTGCTCGAAGTCTTCTTCCTTGTATGACCTTTTTAAAAGAAGCTGTTGAATGCAATCATGAAAACGCGGAAATACCAGCTTTGTATGTTCACTGACAAGCCCGGAAGTACCGTTTCCGCATAAACCAAATGTAAACAGGATTTCGTCTTTGTCCTGATTACTGTTAATCAATTGCTGAAGCCCTTTGCGAAGAACTTGAGGATCTTGATGCAGTGAACGTTTTGTCCAAATTATTTTTGAAGTGTAGCCTAATTTATCGCGAACGTATTTCACTTCATCCATTAACATTCCGCAAGATATTACAATTTGTTCCCCCATTTCAACTCATTTCCCTCTCCTTTATTTTTTTCAAAATATCCTTTTGCGCTCAGAAGATACAAGACGATACCTAACGCAAATATTAATAAAGATATTATTTGTGATGTAGATAAAAATCCGATACTTCCGCGATAATCATTTCGGAAGAATTCAATGATAAAACGTCCAATACTGTACAAGAATAAATACATGGCAGCAACTTTTCCATCCTGCGGCTTTCTCTTTGCATATGCCATTAAAATAAATGCAAAAAGGAAATCCCCTGCACTAGATATTAGCTGCGTTGGTATTAGTTTAACGCCATTCGGCGCAATCTCTGAATTATGAAATACAATTCCGAATGGAAGCTCTGTTTCTCTTCCATAACAGCAGCCTGCAAAAAAACAGCCAATCCGACCAAATCCCTGTGCCAATGAAACTGCAGGCATGACAAGGTCAAAGTATTCCATGAAATGTACCTTTTTTATTTTACAATACATATAGTTGACGATTACGCCGCCAATAATTCCGCCATACACTACATAGCCGGTTCCAAAATCCCACAGAAGTGACGGATTCTTTATTATAGAAGGAAGTTCTACAATATAATATAAAAGCCTTGCACCAAGCATCCCTCCAATTACAGCTCCCCATAGGATACCAAATATGACGTCCGTATCAAGCCCTTTTTTCTTTCCTCTATAATCAGTCAATATATATGCACTGATAAATCCAATTCCCATCATCAGCCCGTATAGATGAATGTTCAATGATCCAATTTGAATTTTATTTAACATATTCTATTTTCAGCAAAACCTGCCTGCCTCCTTTTTTCTTCCTTATATACTATAATTGAAAATCTCTCCGTTGTAAACTTTCTAATTCTGATATTTTTCTTAATATTTAATAAGGTTATAATTTTTCAAGGAAAACATATAATAGAGTGAGAAATAAATAAGAACGGTTTGACCCATGAATATCAACAATAAGATTTGTCTTATTCTTTATAGAAAACCTTGCCTTCGCCGAAAAATATTCTGTTTAAGTCATTCTTTCCGGGAAGTCAGCAAATGTTTAAAACATAAACATAAAAAAGACTTTTAAGCAAATAAAAAAACACCGCCCCCACGGCTTGAATGTCGCAAAAACAGTGCTTTTAAAATGCGCCACCAGGGGTTCGAACCCTGGACACCCTGATTAAGAGTCAGGTGCTCTGCCAGCTGAGCTAGTGGCGCGCTTACTTGTCTAACGCAAGATTTATTATATAATATGTATTCCAAAAATGCAAGCAAAATTTTATATTTTTTTAAA
>Ga0137307_103168_pt1 | contig 10255 bp, 12 predicted proteins | sample NAcewD2O_March_2_FD_97180 | JGI IMG/M metagenome (GOLD analysis project Ga0137307, IMG submission 97180) | Mouse cecal microbial communities from Vienna, Austria - N-Acetylglucosamine amended D2O_March | ecosystem: Host-associated > Mammals > Digestive system > Large intestine > Cecum | place...
CGTAACAAATCATCTGCTGAAAGAGCAGACGGAAATGCTGACAGAGGACAAGGAAAAGCTGTTGTCTGAAAATGAAAAATTAGAAAAACAGCAGAAAAAGTTACAGCAGGAAATCAACAAAATGGTGCAGTCAAAGGAAGTCATGGAGCGTAATATCCATGCCTATGATGAAGATGTGAAATGGCAGTTGGCAGAGCCGGGGGCATTGATGAGCGCAAAGAATTATCGGGATAAAAAAGCACTTCCGCTTGTAGAAAGATTGAAAGATGTGGTAAAAAATCTAACTATCAAATGCGTACAGCTTACGGAGCAAGGCAAGAAGCTGACCGCCAAAGTGGATGGGCAACAAAAGCAGATTAGCCGCTTGACAGATAAGGTCATGGAGCAGAGCGACACCATAGACCGATTGCAGGAAAAAGCGTCTGATTTGAGGCGTTTGGAGCGTCATTTCGGCAGGGAACAGGTACAGTCGCTAATAGAGCGGTCAAAGGCATTAGAACAGGCAGAAAGGGCAAATAAACACCCGAAACGTGCCTTTGAAATGAGCCGATAGGAAAGTGAGGATTGATTTGGTATGACGGATATGGAGAAGAAAGTCATGGTGCGGCTGTGTGCTAAAATCGTGGCAGAAACAGACCTTTACGAAACAGACAAGGAAGTGCAAAATCTGATAGACTGGGTATGCCTTTCGGAGCAGATAAAAGAAAACAATAATACAATCCGTAATCTGACCGGGGAATATAAGAAGATAGAGTCGGATTGCCGGGAGGGAGTGCGGGCGCAGTTGGAGCGTATGAAAGAACTCTGCAAAGAGCGGAATAATCTGTATGAAAAGCAGAACGATTTGAAAGGGCAGAAATACAAAATAGAAAAATCATTAGAACGATAAGAAATGCGGGGTGTGGCGATTGCTGTGCCCTGTATTTTATGGTTGAAAATAGAGGGCAAGAGTGGTATAACTAAATCGTGAAAGATATAGACAAAGTGATTTGCCGAATAATTTTAGCAGTGATTAATTGGAGGGTATGTATATGAACAGATGTAAAAAGATAGCAATATTGGTATGTACTTTTCTGACAGCATTAAATGTTGTTGCTTGCGGACAAGTAAAAGAAGATGAAGTTGTCAATACGGGTGAATCTCCTACAAGACAGCAAGAAAGCAATGTGCAGACAGTTGGAGGTACAGATTTAGAAATAAAAGAAGATGAAACTGCAAATGCAGATGAATCTTCTGGAAATCAGCAAGAAAGCAGTATGCAGATAGAAGAAAGCACAAATTTAGAAACGGAAGAAGATAAAACCATTGGTGTAGAAGAATCCAATGCACAAACGGGTGAGAATATAGGTACAGAAATGACAACAGAAGAATTATTAGACTTGTTTATCAACGGTTCAATAAGTGCAATCAGTTCCGAGGATTTGACATCGGCACTCTATATTACCGATTTAGATATGGATTCTGGTGAATGGGATTCTTATTCCATTGGTGAAAGAGTCGATCTTGACAATGATGGAGAAAATGAACTGATTATTTGCGGACCTTATGGTGGCATATATCTTGATGCGCGTGATAATAAGGTCTATGAATTTGCTGTGGGAGAGGGTGATGCGCTTGTGCTTTCTTATGTTGTTTATAATGGCTCCACATGGATTATGCACAGCAACAGAATGAATACAGGATATGAAGCATACCATATGGAAAAATTTGAAGGAGCAGATAATTTAGTTGCAGAAATGAATTTTTATGAAGAACTTGTTGATGAAGATAATGTGGAGGGCAAAGAAAAATATACATTGAATGGAATGGAAATATCTTATGATGAATATTTTGAATTATGCAGCAAGATTTTTGCAACTGAAGTAACTACAACTAAATGACAACTTTCATATTTGTTGATTGGGGTAGTGGCAAGTAGTGAATTGATATATTCTTTGTTAATGTTCTTTATACATGGTGCTAGCACCATGTAATTTAAGGACAATTAAGGAGAAAATTAGAGTTTGGCTTATGGTTTGTGTTTGTTACGCATTAACTCTTTTGAAATCTTTATTTTGCAAGGAATTTTAGACTCAAAAATGGGTTGCTAATTTGACGGGATTTGCTATAATAAATGCGTGGCAACATTTTGGCAACAGAAAATCAGCAAGCCATAATAAATGATGTAATTGATATAAAAATAGGTGTGTATTTGCATAAAACTTAAACAAATATAGTTAACAACAAAGAACACGCCGAGTTCGAATAGTCGATTTTGATGCTGGAAGCCTGTGTTTATACGGGTTTTCAGCGTTTTAATTTGTCTTTGGTTCTATTCTGGTTCTAAAATCGAAGTACTTTCATGTATCTTTAACATCTTGCGAGGCATGTATGCTACAAAATGAAGATACGGTAGAATCATTTAGAACCAGAAGATGAAGACTGAACTGGGGGATTGATAAGACAAAAACGTGTACTTTGGGAAGTCAGATGCATCTTAACCTGTATCAGAGGAGCTTCTGAAAAATGATTGCACTTTTACAGTTGTCTGTTTATAATATTAGGAAAGGAGACAAAATATAGATGAAAAAGACACCTGATTATGACAACGTGTTCAAAACGATGAAGATGAAACACAAAAGGCTGTTTATTTCTGTCATCAATGATGTGTTCAAGAAGAATTATCCCACAGATATGAATGTAGAGGTTTTACCCTCAGAGGGATATCTGACTGAAAATGAAACACCAGATGGCAGCAAGGAAGTAGAGGAGCAGATCTCGGATTTCCTGATTAGGATTGGAAGTGATGTGTATCTTCTGGAATGCCAGAGCTATGATGACGGCTCCATGGCGATCAGGATAGCGGAATATGCTTTTATCGTTGCAAGGCAGTTTGCAACGTGGGACATCGGGCATGCAACAATACCGATGCCAAGGTTTTCTGTTATCTATGTCAGGAGGACGGACAGGACGCCGAAAACAACAACGATCACCTTTGTGTTTCCAGATGGTCAGATAGTTGATTATCGGTCAGATAACGTAATCTTGGAAGAATTGACGAAGGAGTATATCGTTGAAAGAAGGCTATTTCCATACATACCGTTTTATATTGCTCGGTATGAGGAAGCAATTGCATCCGAGGGGGTAATTGACCAGGCGGTAGATGATCTGATATATTTTAGGGATGAACTAATTCGGCTGCATCAGGAAAATGAATTATCAGATGGAGAGGCCATAGACCTCATGGCATTGGTGAATACGATTGTTACGCACATAACAAATGGAAATGAAAATGAAGGAAGGCTGGTGAATATTATGGGAGGAACGGTTCTGGAACTTGAATCGGAGAGATTGATTAAATGTGGTAAGGCACAGATGATTATTGAACTCGGACAAGAGGAAGGAGTTGAAGATGGTATTATCATTGATAGATTACAAAAAAGGTTAGGATTATCATTAGAAAAGGCGAAGACATATTTAGCGGAGTATGGAAAGTAGCCTTTGTAGAATCATGTAACATAATATTGTTCTGTCAAATAAAAGTTAAAATACTGATTTTAATAACTGTATAATTTGTAATTATAGGGAGCATTCCGGGTAGCCGGGATGCTCCTTTATTTCATTTAAAAGGAGGATAAAAATCATGAACAGACCAATGACGACAGAGGAACTATTTGACAAAATTCAGGACAGGCTCAAAGAGAAGGGCAGACTTCCGGACATTCTTGACTACGGACTGGCAACAAGTAGTCCGGTACCGATCAAAACATATGAATTTGATCTGGTCAATAAGCTTGCCCATGGGGGAAGTGAGGGGATCTATCTGGATCTCTGGATCGAGTATTATGTCAATAATAAGCGGGAAAAGAAAAAGCTTGGTACATTTAAGACACTGCATGAGGACGATGATGCGATGCATGTCATGGCGGGGCTTCTTGCGGATTTCATCATTGAGGGCAGTGCTTATGTCAATGAACACCTTGATGATCTCACATGGGAGGGGGTGGATGTCCATGCGTTTGATGAAAACGGGAAACGCTACAGCTGGGGGTATACCTGCTGTGACATGGAGGCAGCACTGCACAGGAAGGATGAACTGTTGAAAAAGTATCCGCAGGTCGCTGTGAGGGACAACGCGACAAGGAAAGAAAAGATGTATCATTAAACTAATTTTGAAAGGGACATTTTTATGCAGGGGAGAGTAAATGAAAAAAGAAATAATGTATTTGATACAAATGAGATCTTATGGCTGTTAGACGGCAATGAAGATATCACGGCGTTGGAGTTTGTATGCAGATATATTTTAGAAGTAGAACCTGAAACTATTTCAGATGTGTTTGAGAATAATGATTGTACGGGTGAAAGAATGTGATGGGAATAACCGGACAGAAGGAATGGTATGAACAGGTTTTGTTCATAGAGGCAGCGGACACGTATAAGGAGTTTGAGCAATGGGAAGATATGATTACACAACAGAACGTTTTGAAAAAGTCAGCGTATGCGGTATCAGGTGTGAATTTAGCGATATACGCATTGACCGCAGTACTGTACCGGAGGGGAAATATCAGTATGAGGTTGCCGGGGATGATGACAGCGGCGGTGATCCGGCAAGAGTCAGGGGGGGGATCCTGGTCAACTTCTTTGGCACGCTCATCTGCGCCCAGCCGTTGCCGATCGGGAATGACGGTGTCTTATGGCTGGGGGAAGGGGATTTTGTATGGCTGTAAAAGTTCCTTTTTGCGCTCCATAAAAAGGAACTTTTTCGGGAACACAAAAAAAGCCTTTATATGACTGGATTTAAGGAAAAGGATACTGATAGAATTTCTATATGCAGGGAGGCGGTAATGTGATAGACATTGATTTTGATAACATAAATGAAGAATCTGTTTATAAAGCTTTTCATGTTGATGGGAACGAGTCCGAGGCTTTGAATGACAGTTATCTTGAACTATTTGAACTGATCGGGCGTGATGCAATGTTAAAGTTGTTTAAATATTTTCGTGGTGACAAAATTGACTGTCCTATGAGACTGTACCGACCAGAATATATAGCGGATCTTGCCAGGCAGGCAGCAGACCGGCGCGAGCGTGCCAAGATCGCAAGAGCCGGGGGATATACAGTAAAGTTCATCGAAGGAATGCTGAGTAAACGCAGAAAAGAAAATGAAATTGAATAATATAGTAGCTGCCATCAGAAAATGAAAAATTAAAGGTCTGTTGGCAGCAGACTATAAATGAAAGGTTTATCCAGTCAAACAGATACGATCCCTTGTGAAATAATAAGATTATGGAGTAAAGAAAATAGGAACCCTTAGGGGGAACATGATTTACTTTCTTAATTTGTCTGCTAATTGTGAGAGTAGCTCAACTTCGGAATCATCCAGTCCGGTAACATCTATGCTTCTTTTTTCTGTTAAACCCAGCAGGTAATCTGTGGACACATGGAATATTCTGGAAAGTTTAATCAGTGCCTCGTAACTTGGATATCGTGTTCCGGATTCATAAGATGATACAGCGCTGATCGCTAATCCGATTCTGTCGGCTACCTGTTTTTGCGTTAAGTTGTTTTCTGTTCTAAGAGTCCGAAGTTTTGTCCCCATATTCATCAACTATGCCACCTTCTTTCATTAATAGTGTACTAATAAATATTTCCGAGTTGGTGAAATAAATTTCACTAATACAGAAATATTTTGCTGAAATAAAGGTGTGTAAGTGCTTTTTTTATCGTGGTAATACATGTGGTAAGTACTTCTGTCACCTATAACGATACGGCTGTTGCACAGTCGACTGTCCGGCTGCTGAATGCTGTCCATAACCTTTCCAGCTGGGCGGTTCCGGTCTTTTTTATGATCACTGGATTTTGTGTGCTGGGAGATGACAGGGAGTGTACGTGGCAGTGGACAGTTCGCCATGTCATAAAATTTTTAGGGATCCTGTTCACTGTCGGCTGGTTTTATGCCCTGCTGGAATATGTCTATATGGAGAGAACGGTATCCCTGCGGGCTGTCTTCCTGTCACTGGTGGACGTCCTAAACGGCAATACGTGGACACATATGTGGTACATATATTTTATTATTGGGATCTATTTCGTCCTTCCCGTCATAAAATCCCATGTCCTGCAGGATCAAAAGAATGTGTATTATCTTTCCGGGCTCTTATTCATATCGACAATATGGATACCGGCAGTAAATAACTGGCTGGGTCTGTCCATTGACATGCGTCTGCCAATGTCCGGATATTTGTTTTATGTTGTCATGGGAGCGCTGATTGCCCGGTGCAGTTTTGCGGATATGAAATATCTCAATGTAATACTGGCGGCCGTGAACATGGCGGCGGCTGTATATTTATGGAATCATGGAAAGGACGTGGTCTATCCATATACATCGCTGCCTGTCTGCATTATGGCCCTGTGCATATTTATACTGATAACCAAAAATCACACAGGGCTGCATATGGGACGGAAATGGAAGGGAATAACAGAATGTACACTGGGGGATATATCTGATCCACCCATTTTTCCTGAATCTGATGATAAAGATGCTGCACATATATCCCCTGCACGGGACCGGATGGGTCACGATTCCCGCAGTGTGCATTGCCCTCTATTTCATATCATATGCGACAGTGTATGTGTTAAAGAAGATTCCTGTTGTGAACCGGATTTTTTAACGGGGTTGCTGCAGTCACGGACCAGATTAAACCATTCCTGGATAGATACTTTCCCAGTTAAGAAGATCATCTCATCAATTTTCAATGATGTAAAACAGATAGGTTATTCGTCGCTTACCTTTGAGTTTCTGGTATCTGGAGGAATGAGTATCATCAAAATCCCACTGTTTGAGAGGGACATGAATGGACTTCTGATCGTATATTCCTGAATTTGTGTTATATATTTTTTATGAAAGGACAAAAGAAAAATGTTCTGTGGAATCGTTGGAGTCATGATTCCGGAAAGGAAGGGGGAACATTAATTAACTATCAAGAGAAAAATCTATGTATAAACTCATGATACATAGAAGAAAGGAGGTTTTCCATGGCATTACTTAGTATTCTCTTCATTATCTGCATGGTTATCGGAGCTGTCATATGCAATAAGATCCAATAGCTGTATATGAAAATGATAGGTGTGGATTACATGAGAGTAGGGAAAGGTAAAATATTTGCAATAGTACTTGTTGGATATCTGATATTCAGCATCATATGTGGCATCTTCGGAATAAAAGCTTAAACTGTTTTTTAGAAGTTATGTAAAAATGGGCAGGAATATATAGGGTGGTTACTCTATATATTCCTCTATTAAGTCTGGTAAGAATTAATTCCATATCTGACAATTCTTATAATCGGAAATTCACTATGTGTAACAGAAATATATGATTTATATAATGATTATCAGAATCTAAATAACTGGTATGGTGTATATTCTGGATATTTTCTTTGTCTAATGGAGAAATTCTGGAAATGAAGGACATTATCAGAAGGAGATAGAATGGATATACGTTGTAAAATACCAGAATATCTGGTTGAATGAGGATATTAGTGGAGAAAGTGTGAAACAAATAGGCAGTGGTTAGAGAAAAAGTAAATTGCATAGCAGATAAACCATCATTTTAGATGGCTTCAAAAAGTAAATATAGACACAACACTTTCTTTGATTCATTCACAGGAATGGAAAAATGGAATTTTGTGTAATAGCTTATGTCAATTGCTATTTAAGAAGGGAAGGATCATATGGAAGTCGGAATTTACAAAAGAGAATAATGTATTGAAAGAAACGAGCGTGTTCAGAAATGGACTGGCATATTTCATATTATGCGGTAATGAAAAAAGTACTTATAATATCATTGATTCAGATGGTAATATCACCTTTACAAGAGATTTTACAGAAGATTTTAAGATTCTGGGACATGGAGACGGTTTGTTTCTTGTTGCGGAACATGTGGTCAACTTCGATACGGATGAATGGCAGATTGGTGCCATGGATAAAAATGGAATTATGGTTGTGGCATATAAGGTATATGAGACAGACACTGCTCCAACACCGCCCATGGCTGTAGATTTACCTGCGGATCATTCTATAGAAATGCAGGACATAGAAGTTTCATTAAGTCAGCTGGAAGCGGAATATTAGGCATGGCTGGAAGAATGCTGGGATTATACGGGAGAGACAGGTACAGAATACTATACAAAGATGAATGAAATCGAGGAGGATTTTAATGATAGACGGGCAGAACTCGAAGAACGCAGACGGCAGCTTATGGCAGAATATACAGAACAGTCTGAAAAATATGATCAGTATCAGGAAGAGCTTGGCAATTATGAGATTACCATGAATAATTATGTGCCTAAAACAATGCGTTTTGATATGGATTCTAATAATCCTGATTATTATAGATCCTGCGAGTATCTTGGAGATAATATTTATAAACTAAACTTTGGATATGGATTTGAAATGTTAAATATTGATACACAGAACATTATTAATCAGTGTAACTACTCTGAGGATGAAGAACATATTGAGTATTTCATTACCGGATTTGAAAATGGTTCTGCCACAGTCCTGTATAACAAATGCACTGATACAGATTCCGAGACAGTGAAAGGCCCTGCTGGACGGCTGCTTCCTACAAGTTTATGTTCTATATATCGCATGGATGTAAATGGACTGATGACTCTTGAAGTGACTAATGCCTGGACGAAATATGTTGTGGAGAATATTTTGGTGCATGATAACATATTTAGCGAGGGTTTATTATTTGTTCCCTATGAGCAAAACCAGGATAAGACTGTTTACACTGATCTGGAGTACTATGCCATAACTGGGGACAGAGAGGCTGCCGATGAAAACGGTTTTATCCTTCAAACAGGAGCTTACTATGATATCGAGGGTAGGATTGTCATTGATTTTCCGGAATATCGTGGTAAGAAAGATTATATATGCAGTCCGTTTTATAACGGATATGCTGTTGTACTGGTAAAAGGAGAAGATCAGCTCGTATACTTCACTGTAATAGATAAAACTGGAACCCAGATGTTTGATCCAAGACCAGGTTTTATGGATGTCTGCATAAGTAAAGACGGAAAATATTTAGTCGCTGTTAAAGAAGGAATGCTCACGGTGTTTGACGTAAAAGGAAATCCATTAACGAGTATAGATTATCATGAAATAAGGCCGATAGAGAGAGTGGATCATGCTGTAAGTGGGAGGTATAATTATGACGAAACGTCCTATGATGTAATTGATGGGATGATCAGATTCAATGATTTTTATGTTAATATTGAGGACGGGACGGTACTTGGCTCTACATTTATGGCAGGTAATGATTTCACTGTCACCAGACATTAGAATAAGAAATTGAGTTTGTGCAACATTAATTTATGATGCTTGATAGGGTGTTATTTTAATCGTCTTTGTTGGTTAATATCTGTCATGAATGGAGGAATTGTTTTGAAAAATAAGAAATTGATTCATAAGATAAAAACACCATGCTCCCAATGTCCTTATGCATTGGAAAAGGTTTATACTTTGATAAATCCATGTCCTCAATGCAAATCAGAAGGATATCAGATGTTTGAACGGTTCAAAAAAGAACAGACAGGAAATTCGCTGTCCGTGTAAAGGATTAATAGGAGCTGTAAGGAAAAGGGGGCACATGCCTCCTTTTATTAATGTGCAGCATTATGTAGAAGAGTATCAGGGGAACCATGACAGGAGGCGGGGCAGGAGCGAATATCACTTTCGTTCAATGATATATTCTAATTATGGAATAAAAAAAGAAACGGGGTGATACGGATTGTCGAGGAAGAACATATTCAACGTGATACTTCTGGTGCTTTCGGCGGTGTTCATAGTGGTCAAAGGCATCAGCGATAATGCCTACCTGTCAGGCATTATTGATGAAACTGAATAGGATAACTTTAAAACAGGGGGCTTCCTTTATGGGAGTCCCCTGTCTGTTACTATTCCGGAGACAGGAAAAAATCAATCAGAAAAGGAGATGTTAAAAATGGCGGCAAATGTGGAAAAAATGTTTTACACGAGGGTAGCTCCCTGGCACGGGCTTGGTGTCCGCGTCGAAACAGCATTATCTTCACAGGAGGCACTGCAGGCATCCGGGCTTGACTGGAATGTTATCCAGAGACCGATCATGACCAGTGCATATGAGCCAATCCTCGGCTACAAGGCAAATATCAGGGATACAGACAATAAAGTTCTTGGCGTGGTCAGTGACCGTTACAGGGTTGTGCAGAATGCGGAAGCCTTTGCGTTCACAGATGCA
>Ga0137307_103169_pt1 | contig 10255 bp, 9 predicted proteins | sample NAcewD2O_March_2_FD_97180 | JGI IMG/M metagenome (GOLD analysis project Ga0137307, IMG submission 97180) | Mouse cecal microbial communities from Vienna, Austria - N-Acetylglucosamine amended D2O_March | ecosystem: Host-associated > Mammals > Digestive system > Large intestine > Cecum | place...
AATGGGGAGTTTCAATTCGGCAGATAAACTATTATTGCGCCGATGGCCGTATTCCCGGTGCTGTGAAGGTGGCTACAATTTGGCTGATTCCGAAAGACGCGGAAAAGCCTGTGGATATGAGAACGAAGCAAGGAAAGGAGCAAAAAAATGCAAAAGATACTTTATGTTGAAGATGATTTGAGCCTGATTGATGGATTGCAATATACTTTGGAAGCAAGTGGATATATGGTGGACAATGCCAAAACTGTAAAGGAGGCTTTGGCCCTATTCCGAAAGAACACCTATGATTTACTTTTGCTGGATGTTACGCTCCCAGATGGCACAGGCTTCGATGTTTGCAAAGAGGTACGGAACAGCTCAACCGTTCCCATTATATTTTTGACAGCTTCGGATCAGGAAATCAGCATTGTCCGAGGACTTGATATGGGTGCCGACGATTATATCACCAAACCGTTCAAGCTGAATGAACTTCTATCCAGAATTAAGGCAATCCTGCGCCGTTCCTTGCAGTTTTCCAAAGCAGATACCCTTTTGGAAGCTAATGGCGTTCGTGTGGATACGGCAGAGCGGCTCGTCTGGAAAAATGAAAAACCGCTTGATCTCCCATTGGTGGAATACAAATTGCTGTGTCTGTTCATGCAAAATCCCAATCACCTTATGCCGCGCGAAATGATTCTGGATCGGATGTGGGATGGCAACGGTAATTTTGTGGACGATAATACTCTATCTGTGTATATCCGGCGGCTGAGAAACAAAATTGAGGACACACCCAATCAGCCTAAATACTTGCTGACGGAACGAGGTATCGGCTATAAATGGGTCGTTGAGTGAGGACAAGGTATGGGCAAATTAGGGAAAGAAACAAAGAATCTACTGTTGGCAATCACCGTCATCTGCCTTATTTCATTTCTACTTGCCGCAGGACTTTCGTTTTTACTTGCAAAGGACTTCCAACATGAGATGTTGCTCCATGACTATGGTGTTTCCGGCTACCAGCTGAACCATGAGGATAAATTGCAGATTTCAGCTTTTACTGCTCACCCCAACGAAAGCGATATAGAACGAGGCAAAGAAGCGCTGGCCTCTATTGGATACAGTGAAGCAACATCTATGCAGCTATTGCCCACTGTTCGGAAATATCGCAATCAGACGATGCTGTATCTATTTTTGCTGCTGTTGTTTCTGTTCGGTATGGTATATCTGGTTCTGCTGTTTTATCTGCGACGCCAGCATAGAGCTATTGATGATGCAGGAAGTAAGATTCGAGAATTTTTGGATGGCAATTCTATGTCCAGAATTGAATGTTCCCAAACCGGTGATTGGTATAGCCTTTTCCATGATGTCAATGAAATGGCGACTATTCTCTCCGCCCATGCAGAGAGCCAGAAGCAGACAAAGGAGTTCTTACAGGACATCATTTCGGATGTATCACATCAGATTAAAACGCCGCTATCTGCTTTGAAAATGTACCATGAAATCATAAGCAGTCATAAAGGAGAAGCCGAAACGGTGGCGAACTTTTCGGAAAAATCTCAACGAGAGATTAAGCGAATGGAGAACGTCATTTATACACTGCTCAAACTGGCGCGCCTGGATGCGGGAATTATACAGATGGAAAAAGCAGAAGAAAATGTTTCAGCTCTCATGCAAGATGTTTTGGAACGATTTGAAACATGGGCAGAACAGGATCACAAAGAGATCACCCTTTCGGGTAAGGATGATATTTCTTTTAATTGCGATGCACTATGGATGTCGGAGGCGATTGGAAATATCGTCAAAAATGCTTTGGAACACACACAACCGGGCGGTCACATTTCGGTGCAATGGACACAATCACCCCTGTTGACTCAGATCGTCATTACAGACGATGGCAAAGGTATCCACCAAGAGGACTTATACAACATTTTCAAACGCTTTTACCGCAGCCGCTTTTCGTCAGATGTGCATGGGATAGGATTGGGCTTACCGCTGGCTAAATCTATTGTGGAGGCACATGGGGGAACTATTTCTGTAACCAGCACACTCGATGTTGGAACTACCTTCACATTGAACTTTTTCAGCCTTACAAATGAGTAAGATGCAGGTCACTTGGAAGTAAGCCGAAGGGGGTATGATGTGACCATAAGGAGGTACTGCGTATGAATATTCTTGAAGTACAGGACTTGTGCAAAACCTATGGAAAAGGTGAAGCAGCGGTTCAAGCGTTGCGTCATGCAACATTTTCGGTTCGCAAAGGTGAATTTATTGCCATTATTGGTGAATCCGGCTCCGGCAAAAGTACGTTGCTGAATGTTGTGGGTGCTCTGGACAAAGCCACTTCCGGCAAGGTCTGGATCGACGGTCAGGATATTTTCTCAATGCCGGAGAAAAAACTGACCGTGTTCCGGCGGCAACACATCGGTTTTATCTTTCAGTCATTTAATCTGATCCCGGAACTGAATGTAGAACAGAACATCACTTTTCCGTTGCTGCTTGACTACAAGCAGCCAGACCAGAGGTTTGTCAACGAGCTGCTGAATGTTTTGGGACTGACCGAACGCCGTCATCATCTTCCCAGTCAGCTCTCCGGTGGCCAGCAACAGCGTGTCGCTATCGGCAGGGCTTTGGTTACACGACCTGCACTGATTTTGGCGGACGAGCCGACCGGCAATCTGGACAGTAAAAATAGTCAGGAAGTCTTGGCTCTCCTGCAAACCATGTCGGCCAAGTACCAGCAAACCATTTTGATGATTACCCACAACAAAAATCATGCAAGTGCGGCAGACCGCATTTTCAATATGTCTGATGGTGTGCTGAAGGAGTTGGGGGCGAGCCGGAAATGAAACACTACCTCGACTTGGTTTCTATCTCCAACAAGGTTCACCGCAGGCAAAGCCGCATGACACGCATTTGCATTGTGCTGGCGGTTTTCCTGGTTGCAGTCATGTTTGGACTGGCCGATATGTATTTGAAAAGCATGACGGATGAAACCCGGCATCAAACTGGAGATTGGCATTGTAAAATCACAGCTATTGACGAAAAAACATCCGAATATATTGCTGCCCGCCCTGAAATAGACTTGTCTGGCTGGCAAGGCAACATTCCCGCAGAAATCGGCTGCACAGTGGCAGATCAGCCCGTTTCTGTTGCAGGGATGGACGAGACAATATTTTCTGAAATTTATTTAGGTTCTGTCCTTTCAGGTGAGTTCCCTGAGATAGCTGGACAGGTAGCTGTTTCATCTACATTAGCACAAACAGCAGGAATTTCGGTGGGAGATACTCTTACTTTGAACTCTCCTGATGGGAGTACAATGCAACTGGCGATTACGGGAATTATGGATGATGATGCCGCCAATATGATCTCGGGAAGTGCCAGTGCAATCCTTTTGACACCTGAAGGGCTGTCAAACATTCAAACTGCGGATCTAAGCGGCAACTGGCAGTATGTCGTTCGGTTCTCGCTGCTCACTAATGTTGGTTCCAGCATTGCTGATATTCAGCAGCAAAACGGCATATCTGATGCACAAATCACCCAAAATGAAGAACTGCTCAGTATGCTCGGGCAGCTGCCGGGTTCCAATATGTCGCAGATATACACAATGGCATTTCTGCTTTCTTTGGTGGTAATGGGAACTTGTGTTATGATGATTTCCAGTAGTTTGAATAGTAATGTCGGCCAGCGCATGGAGTTTTTCGGTTTACTGCGCTGTTTGGGAGCCACTCGTCGCCAAGTATTGCGCTTTGTGCGCCGTGAGGCTTTACAGTGGTGCATTACCGCCATACCCATTGGTATCGGGTTAAGTATCGTGGTGGTTTGGGGACTGTGTGCAGTCATGCGGCAGCTCAGCACTGTATGGTTTGGTTATATGCCTATCTTTGGCATTAGCTGGCTAAGCATTGGTGTGAGCATTGTATTGGGACTTATTACCGTTCTATTGGCGGCTCGGACCCCCGCAAAAATGGCAGCAAAGGTTTCCCCATTGGAGGCTGTCACAGGCAATACACAGCAGGAATCCTCGTTCCGCCATGCGGCAAACACTCGGCGGTGGCATGTAGAGGTAGCACTTGGTATCCATCATGCCAAGGCCAAACGGCGCAGCTATATTCTGATGACAGGTGCATTTGCAATCTGCATCACCTTGTTTTTAGGGTTCTGTACGCTGGTTCCCTTTATGGAAAACGCATTTATGCCGAAAGAATGGTCGCCCGAGCTTTCCATTGTCAGTGATACAAATACTTGTTCCATTCCGGCGGATCGAAGGGATGCCGTAGTGCAAAATTCCGCTGTTAGTCGAGTGTTTGGCAGAATGTTTGCTTATGATGTTCCTGCCCAAATTAGCGGCGCAATCCATAACAGCAATCTAATCTCCTATGAAGAAAATCAGTTCCGCTGGGCGCAAGATCAACTAATTGCAGGTTCTATAGATACTGTAACGAACACGCCGGGACAGGTCTTGTTTGTGGCAAACACAGGAACAGAAGTGCAGGTGGGAGATACCATTACACTGACAATAAACGGGAAGGATCAAACAGTTACGGTAGGGGGTGTTTTGTCTGACAGCCTATTGGCTCGTGCAGAGGGAACGGAAACACTGATCTGCTCCGAGGAAACTTTTTCGCAGCTGACGGGTGAGACTGGATATACTATCCTGGATGTCCAGTTCCGCTTTGGTTCTGATGAAGAAGATGTTGCCGAGGTTGAAGCATTGTTCGGTGAAGGAGTCACTTTCACTGATGTCTTAATCCAAGCACAGCAACAACGTGGACTTTATTATGCTTTTGCAACATTGGTATATGGTTTCCTGTCAATCATTGTAGCCATTACGATTTTCCATATTATGAATACCATCAGCATGGGAGTTTCCGCCCGAACTCGTCAATATGGAGTAATGCGTGCCATTGGCATGAGTAATCAACAGCTTACACGCATGATTTCTGCGGAAGCTGCCTCGTATGCCATAAGTGGTGTCATATTGGGATGTATTTTCGGATTGCTGTTTCATTGGTTCCTGTACTCCAGCCTTATCACTCGCACATTCGGAAATCCCTGGAGTGTTCCGTGGCTGGAATTGTGCTTGATCGTAGGCGTGATTCTCGCAACCACGGCGCTGGCTGTACGAGGCCCAGCAAGAAGATTACACGCTATGTCGATTGTGGAAAATATCAGTTCACAGTAAAACAAACGGAAAACTTAACACCATCATAAATCTGAAAGGCTGTCCCGCCAAAACTGGTAGGACAGCCTTTTTGATTTGCCTTACACATGAGTAAGCTGGAAGTCATTTAGAAGTAAGGTTGATTTTCTAAACTGAGAACAAATAAAAGTGTTTCTGCCGGACGACGGCAAAGAAAAAAAGCCGTCGTAAAGCAGATACATTCACGCGCCTATGAAGCGGCGGCTTTGATTTTCAGAGCCGCCGTTTCTTTTCGTCTATCCCAATCTAACGACGACCTAACACCATGTAAATCCACGGCGGCATATAGGAGGATTGCCGCCGTGTCTATTTTTGTCTTTTTTCACAGTACCCATGACCTGCACCAGCTAAAAAAAGCCTGTTCCCAGCAGCGGAGCAATGCGGTCAGCAGTATGCACTATACCATGTAATTGAACAGCAAAATATACTCTATTACGCTCGTATGGCTTTATGCCGTCCGGGCGCTTTTTTGTCCCTGTGGAGCCGGAACATCGGGTCAGTTGAACACTCCCCGCACCCGCACCGGCAAAATCCGGGCTTTGCAGGAAAGCGCTGCACTATTTAGCTTTTTACAGGCAAACGGCATCCAGTCTATGCAGCAGCTTCATGAAAAAATCGCTGATATGAACAGCCGTTACTATGACCTGCGGGGAAAGATCGTCAAGGCTGAGCGCCGGATCGCCATTCTTACCGAACGCGGGGAGATGTGGGAACAGTACAACCAGTACAAGTCCATCCACAAACAGCTTGCCAAAGTAAAGCCGGAAAAGCGGGAACAGTTTGAGCAGCGCCACAGCCGGGAACTGATCCTGTATGATGCAGCAGCCCGGTATCTGAAAGAACTGAAAGACAGCGGCGAGGGGATCACCCCGAAGGCATGGCAGCGGGAGATCGACCAGCTGACCGCCGGAAAGCAGACGGACACGCTTGCCATGAAATCCATGAGGGAGGATTTGAAAGCAGTGGAACGGCTCCGCAAAACCGCCGAGCAGCTGTCCCGACAGGAAAGGGACAAGTCTCACGACCGTGGGCCGGAGCGGTAAAGGCTACCGCGTTTTGGCGTACCCCTGTCAAGTGTGTCGCGTTTCACGACATACCTTTGCATACAGAAAAACCGCCGTACAGGTTTCCCCATACGGCGGCAGACTGTTTATTTGCCGAACAAGTCGCTGTGTGTGCCGGTGCGGGCCAGCGTCAGCACCAGAACATCATCCTCTATGCGATAGACAAGCAGCCAGTCCGGGAGAATATGACATTCCCGATGGCCTGCCCAATCGCCGGACAGGTCATGGTCGCGGTTCTTATCCGGCAGCGGTTCGCCCATTGCCAGCAATGCTACGACCTGCTCCAGCAGCTCGATCTTCAAGCCACGCTTGATGGCTCGTTTGTAGTCTTTTTTGAAACTGGTCGTGTACTTGACGGTATATTTGGTTTCTTTCATCTTTTCAGGTCAGCAAACAACTCGTCAAGGTCATTATAGCCCTTTACAGACGGGTCTTTTGCAATCCTTTCCGCTTCCAGCATGGCAGCAACCGTTTCTTTGTTCGGCTGTTCCAGCCTTACCTCAAAGGGAATACCGCCTTCACGAAGCGACTGGCGCACAAAGATGTTAAACGCCGTAGTCAGGTTCATGCCAAGTTCCGTAAACAGTGCGTCCGCCTGCGCTTTCAAATCTGCGTCCATGCGGATACTGATGTTTGTGGTATTTCCAGGCATACGATCAACCCCTTTCTGCTGGCAATTATAGTATATGCCATTTGCACGAAGAAAACAATACTTTGCACGAATATTTAACAATAAATTCATTCGAGGAGGTTACACGCTTTATGAAAGAAATCATTTATGAAGAACAACAAGACTGAACCTATCCCTGTCATGGATTACCGCCAGTATCGCAGAGCGCGGAAACTGGTGCATGAGTGCTGTAACTACATCGACGGAAACTGTATCGCTCTGGACGATGAGGAGGAATGTGTTTGTGTCCAGTCTATTTCCTACTCCCTGTTGTGCAGGTGGTTTCGGGCGGCGGTATTGCCGCAGGATAAGGAACTGGAAACGGCGCTGTTCCACCGGCTAAATGCTAAGAAATGTGCCGTATGCGGGGCGCTGTTTACCCCCCCCCGGTTCCAACCGGGCCAAATACTGCCCGGAATGTGCCGCACGCATGAAGCGGATCAACGCCGCAAAGCGCAAGCGGAAACAACGGGAGAAATGTCACGCTTTAGGGGCTGAAAAACCCTTGTAAATCAAGGCTTTTTTCGGGGGTGTCAAAGGCAGTCTGATAGACGGATTTTTAACACTTGTAAATAGAATAATATGGCAGAAACCGCATAACTGCGGCTTTTTTTATGTCAAGTTTATAAAATTTTAATGTTGTATGGTGTTGTGTTTCACGTGAAACCATGGTATAATGGAGGGTATGAAACTTTGGTATGACAGAAAATCAAAAGACCCGACCTATTTCGTCCAGCTGGGAATCAGGAACGGCAAAAAGACAACTACAAAAAACATTGCAAGGATCGGCAGGCATTCAGAGCTTCTGAGGATAACCGACGACCCTCTCTCCTATGCAAGGGAGCAGGTCGCTAAATATAATGAGGAGGCTAAAAACAACAACCAGGTTTCTCTGGAGCTCAAAATCAACTTTGCCGAAAAACTTAAGGCCGACAACGCCACAGTCTCTTCCAGCAGGCAGCTTAACATTGGCTACTTCTTTCTCCAGCAGCTTTACCACGACCTGGAGATCAGCTCCTTTTTTGATGCTGCGACAGCCGACTCGAAGATTACATTTGACCCAAACCTGGTAAACAGGTTCCTTACCTGTGCCCGTATCCTCCATCCGGATTCCAAACTCGGTACATACCGGCACCTGGCAGACTTTTACGAACAGCCCCGGTTTGATTACATGCATATCATGCGGACCATGGATATCATGGAGGAACATTATGACGAATACATCACCCACCTGTTTGAAAAAAGCAGAGACATCATAAAAAGGGACACTTCCGTCTGCTTTTATGACTGCAGCAACTATTATTTTGAAACAGAAACGGAAGATGACGATTATGTGGATGAGGTGACCGGGGAAACGGTCAGGGGCCTGCGCAAATATGGCCCCTCCAAAGAGCACCGCCCCAACCCAGTCGTGGAGATGGGGCTGTTCATGGACAGGGACGGCATCCCACTTTCCATGTGCATCACTTCCGGCTCCAACAACGAACAGACCACCGCCATTCCCCTTGAGAAGAAGCTTACGCAGATGTTCAGGGGGAAAAAATTCATATACTGTGCGGATGCAGGGCTGGGATCCCTCAACATAAGGAATTTCAATTCCATGGGCGGGCGTGCCTTTATTGTTACCCAGTCTGTGAAAAAACTTTCCGACACCTTAAAGGAAGCAGTATTTAATGATTACGGCTACAGGCTCCTTTCCTCTGATCTGCCTGTAACCATTCAGGACATGAAGGCTTTTGACAGGTTTGATAAAAGGAATAAAGAATTATATAACGACAGGGCTTACAAAATCCTGCCGGCTGACAAAGCTTTCGACCTGGGGATTTATGAGGAAAAAATACTGAAAAACGGCAGGGTAAGGATGGTAAAGTCAAAAGCCACCGTGAAGCAGAAAGTCATAATTACCTTTTCCAGAAAAATGATGGAATACCAGCGCCGTATCCGTAACCGCCAGGTAAAGCGGGCGGAAAAAATGCTTGCCACCCTTGACCCGGACACCTACAAAAAGGGGCCCCATGATGTCACCCGTTTTATTAAACGCACTTCTTCCACAAAATCCGGGGAAGAAGTGACAGACCTGTATGAACTGGACAGAAGCGTTATAGAGGAAGAGGAAAAATACGACGGCTATTATGCCGTGGCAACAAACCTTGATGACCCTGCAAAAACCATAATCGAAATCAGCTCCAACAGGTATAAGATCGAGGACTGCTTCCGGGTGATGAAAACAAACCTTTCCGCACGTCCGGTATACCATCAGAAGCCGCAACGTATTGTTGCCCACTTCATGATCTGTTACACTGCACTGCTGGTCTACCGGCTGCTGGAAGCAAAGCTGGACCGGTATGGGACACATTTTACAATTGAAAATATCATTGAAACACTGAATAACATGGAAGTAGCAAACATAGAGGATATGTGTTATATGTCAACTTACAATAACTCGCAGGTCTGTACAGCCCTGAATGCTGTTTTTGATCTTGGCTTGGACAAAAAATACTACCAGCCCAAAGAACTGAATAAAAAAATCAAAAAAATTTCCAGGTAGGCTTTCCATACAACATCCATGATCATGAAAAAGATGGCGCAAACCCAGTAAAATCAAGGGATAGCGCCATTTTGCATTTCTTTAAGTGTTAAAGATGGGATTATAGCAAATTTCCGCGGATTGACAACCAATATTTGATAAATATACAATTCAGGCGATTCCACCCGTTCATTATACATACACTTTTTATCAAAGATCACTCATAAATCACTGAATACATTCTTAAGCTACAGACCGTATGAAAATAACCGTATATTGCCATTTCTGCGTTATATGCTATACTATTATCAAAATCAAACTAAAGGACTGTGACAGCATGGCAGATGTAACCCATGACCAGACATTTGACTGGCGCTGTCGCTCCCGGGGATAAAATAATGCAGCACTAAAATCTTTTTTATTACACATACACTGGATCAGAATCATTGTCAGAAAGATAAAGCTTTACATAAATTTAACTGGTCTTTTGATAATTATCAATCCAGAAATATCAGTATACCACTCAAATCGTACAAAACAATAGATGAATCCTCATTTACAGGCTGCCGCCAAAATCTCTAAGAATTTTCACGTGATTTAGTCGCATATAATGACCATACCCTGTATAATGTATTCAAATGGATATCGCAAAAGCAAAGCACTGATTATAAATCGTTCTGAAAAGGAGTAAAATCATGACACCAGCATTACAACCTAAATTGGAAACCATAACTCTGGAGCAATATGAGGCTCTACCAGAAAACAGAAGGGTGGAGATCTTTGATGGTGTTATCTATGATATGGCCAGTCCGTCACAG
>Ga0137307_103172_pt1 | contig 10250 bp, 9 predicted proteins | sample NAcewD2O_March_2_FD_97180 | JGI IMG/M metagenome (GOLD analysis project Ga0137307, IMG submission 97180) | Mouse cecal microbial communities from Vienna, Austria - N-Acetylglucosamine amended D2O_March | ecosystem: Host-associated > Mammals > Digestive system > Large intestine > Cecum | place...
TACATAGAACGCTCTTTAGCTGTGACTTGGAAAATCCCAGAAAATTATTTTCCTCCTTTGGAATCAGATAAACCACATTCCCATAGCGTTCGATATTGCACATGGCAATGTCACCCTGCGATTTCACCAGATTCTGAATCGTCTCCTGCTCTGCATAGGCACGGTACAAAAACTGCTCGTCCTCTTCCTGCAATTTGCGGTGCTCCAACAAGTAATAAAAAATCTCCTGACTCTGCCTGATTTCTTCTGCCTCATATCCCATACGCTATTCCTCCTCACCAATCACACGCACCAATACATTCGAACAGCGAATCACCTTCCTGTTTCCGGTCTCATCTGCAATTCCCTGAAAAACTACTACTGTCCCATCCTCTACCCGGTAAGTCTCAATCCGCCGGATTGTCTGAAATTCCTGATATTTCTCCACCAGAGACAGCAGCATCACATTCAGCTGGAATTCACCAGACTGCTCTTCAATATACTCGCTCTGCTCTTTTTGCAGCGCCGGAATATCAATCTCTTTGCTTCGAATCAGTTCCACCATGATTTCTTTAAAAATTTCCACGCTTGGAATCAGCTCTTCCAGTGCATCCAGGTTCTTCTCTATCTGTTCGGAAAGCTCCATCAGGCAAATTTCCCCCTGACACAATGCCTGTCTCAGCAGATAAGCCAGACTCGTCTCATAACGCTTTAATTTTTCCTTTCTTTTCTGCTCCTGCTCACGCTCCCACTCTCCCGCATCAAATTCCAGCGTTTCTTCCACATCTGTTTCCGCACTTTTCCGAAGAGGCTTTTGCAATTGAAACGCTTTATTCAGATTATAAGTCTTTTCCACATCTTTCGAAAACAATGGTCTCAAAAAGTATTCTAACCGTTCCAATGCCTGAGGCTGCTCTAAAATCTTATCATACAGCTCCCTGCGAAGCGGAAAGCGCTGAATCAGAGACATCTGGGATAAAGCTTCCAGCTCCTTCGTGTACAGAGATTTCAAATCAAAATGGCTGTTCAATATCTTCTGGTGTTCGTCTATCGTGCGGTTCAGATACTGTTCAATTTCCCGGAGATGATTTAATTTTTCCTCCTCCTTCTCCGTAAACCTGCGCACATTGATATTTGCCTCCTCAAGCTCTCTTGCCCTAGTCTTTACCAGTTCCCGGTAATTCTGGAATTTCTGCTTGGTGTCACTGATCGTTTCCAGATTTTCGTTCAAAATCTCTTGATAATCCCGAACGGAATAATTCAGGGCATTCCTGCGGATTTTGCCCATTGCTTCCTGTATTTTCTGGAGCTGGATGCGCAATAGGTTAAATACATTTTTAATCTCATCCGCCGCCTTGTCATAGCTCTGCTTTTCCAGATGCATCTGAAAAATCATCTCATGGATCGTCAGCTTCATATTATTTTCAATTTCCAGCGTGGATAGCAAAAGATTATAACCGTCGTCGGTAAGATAATAAGAAGTGCGCTTCACATCTTGATCGCTATAGACAATCCGGTTTGCGACATAACTGATATTCATAATCTGATAGGCATTCTGTTCAAAGTTAAAGCCGTCAAAATACATCACCTTTCCTTCATTGGAAAGAATCACATTCACAATAAAGTCCCCTAGACTGCGGCAGTCCTCGTAGGTCATATTTTTCTGAAAATATTGTGTATTGACAGTATCAATGTATGCTCCGATATCATCCATCGTACAGTGCTCCTCTTTCAGCGACTGTTCCATAATATATAGAAGCACTGCAAAAATCATATTAAACTGCTGATCCGTCTTCTGAAAATCATACTTCTTCCATGTCGCCTTCTGAAGGCTGTTCTGAACCAGCACCGCATATAGCCCCACATTTTTCATTCTTCTGGGAAAATGCCTCAAAAATTCATACTGCATAGCTTCCTCCAATCTAAAAGTCCGAAACATTTAAAATTTCCTGAGGAATATAACGCCCCGCCTCAAGGATTTCCAGAATTCGCCCGACTGTTTTTTCCGAAAAATACGAAAAAAATTCTTCTCCTATTTTTCGGTTCTGCCGCTCCTTCATGTCAGGCAGCTCTGCAATCAGTTCCGCCTTTTCAAGCATTTTCTCATATGCCGCCACAAAAGGAACCGGTCTATGCCCTTCTGCGCACTGCCGCTCAAGGCTCTCATAAATCCCGATTCCCTCATAATCCAAATCTCCAAAATAGTAAATCTGATTCCCCCTGTATTTCATATACGGCTCGGCAGAAAGCTCAAAATCCCGAAAAGATTTCACAATCCTCTTCCCTCCGCCATAAATCAGCGTCCCAATCTCCCCGCCCAAAATTTCAGGCTTTCCGTCCAGCAGGGCTTTGCGCATACTAAAAAAGGTATCCTTGTTCTCTAGTATCAGCATAATCTGCGGCGTCCTTCTGTTGTTGGAATAATAAGAAAGCGGTTCCGCCGTCTCGTACATATTAAAAAAAACTGCGTCTATTCCGCAGCGTTTCAATATTTTATATCCTTGTTCCTTCGAAAGGAACTTTTCTCTGTTCCAGATTTCGAAGCTCCGCTCATTCACTGATTCCGGCTGTTCCATCAGTTCCCGGTTCAGCCGCAGATACTCATTCAGCCGCAATACCCATTTTCTGTCCTTTTTATACTCCTCGGGATGCGTCAGATAATATTCTATGGAAATCATCGGCTCAAGCCGAAACTTCAGCTCTTCTTCCAGCTCTCCATATGATTTATCCTCTTCTGTCATCCAATAGGACAGGCAGAGTGCGGGGCTTTTGCCGTTTGTTCCGGCGCTTTTTACAGGCTTAAGCTTTCCCGCATCCAGCAGCTCCATAATATATGCACAGCATTGTCCGTAGGTAAAGCTGCTGTGCAGCTTCATGAGTTCGTCGAGTGAAACCCGCTTCATGCTCCGTCTCCTTGTGCTTTGATTCTTGCGACTTATTGTCATTGTGATGGGACAAGTATAACATAGGCAGGGGGAATGTTGCAAGAGGCAGCCGCCACTATCGTGAGTAGTATAGCTTATGAGAATCCCGCACTGCATCACTCTGAGCTTTTGTAGAAGCTAATACATGCGCTCTTGCATATAAAATTACTCTACTCCTTCAAAAATCTCTCCCAGCGCCATTTTTATATGAGGAAACTCTCTTAGGCAAATCTCTGCTTCCGCATTATAATCTTCTTCTTCTTTATCGTCCTGAAGGATATAACTCTGTTCTAATATATATCTGCCTTCCTCAAGATAATATATCTCAACAGCGCCTTGCGGAGAAACGATCCAATACTCTTCTACTCCTGCTTTTTCATAGATGTCTTTTTTCTCTGCCCTATCTCTCTTAGCGGTGGAAGGGCTCAGTGTTTCTACAATAAATTTAGGTACTCCGCTATATGAACTACCCTTCAAATGCTTCCGGTCACAGATCAGCATTACATCCGGACACACATAATCGTCATTTTTTTCCGGATGATATTTGAAGTCTAAATTTTCAATAGAAACAAGACATATGCTATTTTTCAATCCCTGTTTGATGATTGCGTAAATATTGCCGTTTATAATCCCATGTCGGTATCCCGGTGCAGGCGACATATTATAAACTATGCCATTTATCTTTTCATCCTTCTTATGTTCAGATTCTGCCAATCCCATATTTAATCACATCCCTTCTTAACCCGAACTATGTCATGACAGCGAACGCCCATTCGGGCAATATCATGTTTGATGACATTGTACCATGCTTATGAGGATAATAAAAGAATTTTTGTTGTAACAGTTCAGATAGATCTGCGCGTTTACTGCGCTGACCGTGCGAAAACTTGACGGAAGCATGCATTTATGCTAAGTTAAAGTAAATTCTCCAGCAGATATCGGATAACGCTTTTTCTCTCTGTCACCAGCTTTGTCTCCATCGCCATTCCCTGCATGAACCGCACGTCCTTTTTTCCGCCCTCGTAAGTTATAGACGCCTCTACTTCATAGTATCCGCTTCCGTTTTCCTGATTTACCTTCATGTCCTTAGAAATTTTTTGAATCGTTCCCTCGATTTTTCCGTACTCCGAGCTTGGATATGCAGGAATCTCGTATTTTACTGTCTGATTTTCATGGATTCGCCCGATATCCTGATTTTCCACATAAATAACCGCGCGGTATCCGTCTCCTTTTGGCACAATGCTTCCAAGTGTTTCCCCGGCTCCCACATAATCCCCTGCCACTTTATCGGCGGTCAGATTCAGATAACCGTCTGTCTGAGCTTTTACGCTGCACTCTTCGATTCGGCTCTTTACGGAAGCTAACGTCGATTCATATTCCGTCAGCCTGCTTTTACAAGCGCTTAACTCTGCATATACCGCATTTTTCTCGTTTACGACTATTAAATCCGCATTCAATTCCTCCGAGCCATTTTGCAGGTTGTCCAAATGGGTCTTTGCCTCGCTCCGGTTCATCTGTAAGCTTTCCAGATTTTTTTCGGCGGAAGAAAGCGACTGCTCTACCGAGGCAAGCATATCTGCCTCCGCTTGGTTTAACGCCTGTCCCTTTTCATTCTGCAATGCTTCTATTTTACCTGCGCTTTCATTTCCTTCTTCTGATTCATCGAGCTCTTTCAACTGCGCAATCTGTGAGTCATACTGACTTGCCGTAAGATTATACCGGTTGATATATTCTTCTACCGCAGCATGGTAATAAACATCTTCCGCCGCAAAGCTGTTTACTCTGCTCCGGACATCTGAGAGCATTTGATTTAATTTACTCTTGTCACTGTCCGCTGTTTGTATAGAGGTATCCAAGCTATTGATACTGCTCTGGTACTGGGAACGCTGCGCAGAGGCGTCGCTATGTACCGTATCGCAATTCAACTGCACCGCCCGATAACGCGTCTCATATTCTTTATAATAAGGATTTGTTTGATAATTCTGCAGTGCGTCTTCATCACCATCCAACGCCTGCTGATATGCATCCAACATCTCTATCTTGCTTTTCAATTCCTCTAATTCCTGTTCACACTGTTCCTTTTGCTGCAAAAGTTCTCCTGAATCTACAACAAACAGAATATCTCCGCTTTCTATGTAATCACTGTCGCTCACTCTGCATTCTGCCAGTTTTCCCGCCGACACGTTGGTAATTGTCGCCGTCGCATCACTGCTTTGCACAATTCCATTTGCATGCGTTACAACGTCTATTTGACACACGCACATCCACACAGCCGCAAATAGTAAAAGTGCCGCCAACGTGTAAACGATTCCTGCAAAGACCGGACTTGGTCTAGTGCCATACACCTCTGTGCTGTCTGACATTTCTTCCATATCTATGATAATCGGTTTCATATTATACCCCGCCTTCCAGTGACTGATGTTCTGCTAATCTTGCATATCTTCCTCCCATGTTCTTTAATTCCTCATGGGTTCCCTCCTCCACGATATGCCCTTTATCCATGACAAATATCCGGTCGCAGTTCTTGATTGTGCTTAATCTATGCGCAATAAATATTGTCGTCATCTCTTTCGAAAAGTCTCCAATTGTCTCATCCAATGCCCGTTCCGTTACTGCGTCCAGATTGCTGGTCGCCTCGTCCAAAATCAATATATCCGGTTTCTTTAACATTGCCCTTGCAATCGCAAGACGCTGTCTCTGCCCTCCGGAAAGGTTTGCGCCGTTTTCGTCCAGTTTTGTTTCATAGCGCATAGGCAGATCATTGATAAATTCATGTGCCTGCGCCTTCTTTGCCGCCTCGACCACCTCCTCCATAGATGGAATGTCCATGCCCAGCGTCAGATTTTCATAAATGGTTCCGCTGAACAAAAAAGTTTCCTGCGGTATGTATGCAATGCGCTCGCGCAAAGTCTCAATCTGTATATCTTCTATATTGTTTTCATTGATTCGGATTTCCCCCGCTTCCGCCTGATACAGATGCAGCAGCAGCTTTGCCAGCGTCGTCTTGCCGGAACCGCTTTCTCCGACAAATGCAACCTTCTGCCCCCGCTTGATTTGCAGGTTGATATTTTCCAATACCAGTTTTCTGGTTCCATAGCGGAAATTTACCTCTTTCAGTTCTATATCTCCTGCCAGACATTCGGGAGCAAGCTTACGGTATTCTTCTTCTCCTTTTTCCGCGTCCAAATCTAAAATTTCGCCCAGGCGCTCCGCAGCTACTACAGCAGTCTGCATCTGCGGCTGAAGGTTGATTAAACTTTTGACCGGATCCAAAAAATAGAGCAAAAGCGACTGGAAGGTGATAAGCTGTCCCATTGTCAGATTTCCATGTATGACGTCTACCGCTCCGACCCACAGAATGGCGACTCCTCCGACCAGTTCCACAAACACCTTTAGGGCGTTTTGCATATTTCCGATAAAGCTGAGACGAAACACACTCTTTAACAGCTTTACGAAACGGCTTTCCGTCTCGCAGTTCGCCTTTCTCTCCGCATTAAACGCCTTCACCGTCTGCATTCCGTTCAGGGATTCCACTAGATACGAGGTAAGCTGCGCATTATCCTCCATCTCATGACGGTTCCATTTCTCATAGCTCTTCTGAAATCCGATTACGATAATCGTATAAAGCACGACCATGATAACTGCAATCCCAAACATTTTCGCATTCTGCATATATAAAATGACGGCTCCCGCCACCGCCATAACCGTATCTATCATAATCGTCAACGTTGCTCCGGAGATAGCGTCCCTGACTTTCGATGCATCATTAAATCTCGATACAATCTCTCCGACCTTCCTGCTTCCGAAAAAATTCATAGGCAATTCCAAAACATGGCGGTAATATCCCAGCAACAATGCAATATCCAATTTCTGACTCAGATACAGCAGAAGATGGGAACGTATCGCTTCCAATACCACTTTAAAAATATTTAAAAGAATTACTCCCACGGACAGCGTTGTCAATGTCGTAATCAATCCGTCCGGTAAAACATCATCTACTAACGCCTTAAAATAAAAAGCTCCTAAGATTCCCAATATCGTGTAAATCAAAGAAGCAAGAAATATATGAAACAACAATTTTTTCTGTGGCAGCAACAAGTGAAAAAACCTTGCAAACAGCCCTTTTGTCTCTTTCCCCTTTACAAAGCTTTCCGACTTCACCAAAAGAATCAGAACCCCGGTCCACTGGTATTTCGGCAGGTTCTTCCCATCGGCCGCTTCCCCAAAAAACTCCTCCGGCGTAAGCTTTACAATGCCTTCTCCCGGGTCTGCAATAACTACCTGCTTTTTGGTGATTTTATGGATTACTACATAATGCATCAGATTTCCATTCACGATTACATGCGCAATGCAGGGCAGAGGAAATTCTGAAAAGAAGGCTTCCTTATTTCCTTTTACTCCCTTTGCCGAAAATCCAAGCTGCTCCGCCGCCTTTATGACACCGAATGCATTCGTTCCTTGCTTATCCGTCCCGGCTATTTCGCGGATTTTCGATATTGATATCTGATAGCCGTTCTGCTTCGCTATGGTCGCAAGGCAGGCTGCGCCGCAGTCGGTGATATCATGTTGTTTGATACAATAGTATTTCATCGGTTGTTTGTTCTCCTTCTATTTCTCATAAATCCAAAGTTTTTTACTTGCCTACAAATATTCTACTTTTTTATCCACTTCACCACGTCATCCCATATGTCTTTTGTCTTTCCAACTCCGAAGCCTCCCAAGAAGCCTTCTATGGCTAAAGCGATATATATTGGAATGATAAAAATACTCTTTATAATTTTTTTCGATACCTTTTGCATAGTTTCTCCATTCTTAAAAACATCCCTCATCTCATAAATCAAAAACTATTTTCAAACTTTACATGCTTATCAATTACTTTCGCAAACTATAAAATTATGCTATGTATGTTTGAGGAACTCCTATAATCATTGATGATTTACGCCCTTTCACTTATCACTTATATTGTTAAAAAGATGCCATGTTATAAACACAGCACCCCATGCTTCTAAACATTATGCCGAATTTAAGATAAGCTATTTTTACAATTGTCTTTTTTTCTTATCATATAAGCAGCAAACATAAATGCCCATCCCAAAAGTAATAACGATAATGTTTCTTTGTCGAATCCATCTGTTGAAAAATAACTTAATAGTAGTATAGCATACGATATATATATCAGAATGCCTAACACAATTGAACTCAGAAAAAACTTATATCCTCTTTTATTTGAATGCTTTTTTCTTATTTCCCAAATATCAAAGACAAAAAAATAGCCAAAAAATGATATTCGTTATAATGTGCGCAATAATCATATTAATATCCTGCTATAGCTGTTAAGGCTCCACCTGCAACACCGCATATAACAACTACTGCTCCACCACCTGAAACAAGAGCTCCTGCTGCAATCAAACAGCCTCCAACAACCGAAAGCCAACCTCCTCCATCAATTTAAAGCAGCTTTCGCCGCTCTATATCAACCATTTGCAGGACTGACGTATTTCTCCTCCCTGCAAAAACACCTTACCATTTTTCCTGTCTTATCACAATAGACCTGTGCTATTTGGTAGCTAATCGGTGCTATTTGACATATTTTTGCCCTTTACAAATAGTTATACTCCACCTTCTCCTAAAACTGATTACAAAATATTAGGGCTGATTCCCACATATACATCAATAATACTGTTTTCGATATCGAGCGCATCTGCTTTCTTCGGAACACTGTATCCTACCGTTATGGGCGTCAGTTCCTTATCTGCTATGTACTGATTCAGCTCACTGCAGGTCTGCGGCAGATAATCGGGATTCCCATTATGCCTTGCAACAACTGCATTTACAATCTTTAACTGCTCCTTATAGCGATATTCTTTCACATCATCCATGCGTCTGTCTACCGGAAGCAGAAGTTCAACGTCCATTTTTCCATTATCCATACCATATGTAGCCGTAATCGGGAAACTCACTCTTTTTGCACCCGCCTCACGGATTACCATGTCCATATCTCTTCCGACTTCTTCCAGTTCCTGATTTGTCACTTTACCCCGGAAGCAAAAAAGATGTTCTGCTTCCAAGGTCTGGTTCTGTAAAATTTGACTCATTACAAATCTCCCATCATTTTTGTAGCCACTTGATAATTGCATTTGCAATTATTATGCCAGGCATTGCCGGTGCTGTTTGGATTATGCCGCCGCCGTTGATATTCTTTAAGTCATTATTTTCTAATTTCCGGAACATATCTGCTTTTTTCATTTGCTTCTCCTTCCTACCATAACTTCTTGATTTTTTCCACCAACCAATTAATCCAGATTGATTCATCGCTTTTTCCACCATCTAGATTTTGTAAATCTTCATCATTTAATTCCAACCAATTTTCAGCTTCTATTTTCTTCACCCCCTTACAAAATCACCATAACATTCCCACTTTAAATTTTCAATAGACCTGTGCTATTTGGTCGTTGAACGGTGCTATTTGACATGTTTTTACATATTTTTCTTTCTTTTTTTCTTAATATCGACTATAATCATTTTATAAATTTTGATATTAGGGGGAATTGTTATGACCCAGTTACTTCGAATCTATTTAGAAATTCTTTTTAATGTTTTTGATAACCTGTTTCTATTTCGCATTGCCGAAAATTCACTGCAAAAAAAATATCAGCAAAAAATAAAGCCGCTTTGCTGATATTATCACTTTGCTACTCCATACCTGAAACAATTCCATTTTCTACATTATTATGGAATTGTTTCATTATCTTATTTATACTGAAACAATTTTACCCCGATATAAAAAAAATGTTTCTCGTTTATTTTAAATATAAAATTGTTTTTTATCTTATTACCCCTCCAATCACTTTGCTATATTCCTTTATTTTACAAGATGGCAAGGTTCTTTCTGCGTCCCCTACCTATAGTTCATACAAAGTCACAATCATTCTTTTCCTCACATACATTTTTTACGTTCTCTACACAAACTCCAAAAAAATGAGGGATTTCCATACCCACTACCAACTTTCTTTCAATCTGGTCATCCTAGGCATCAGCCTAATGCTTAGCTACGTTACGTTATATATCTGCCGGGAAAACAGCGCCACATATGCCTTGCCCGCCATCTTTTCAACCATTGCTCTCCTCATCATCGTGTGCATTTCACTCTACGATAAATTTCTTGCCCTCGTTGCAGAAAATACCCGGCACAAGATTCAATCCGAGCTTGACCGCATGGAGAAAGAATACTCCAACCAGATTGAATCCAACTTAACCGAGCTGCACGCTATCCGTCACGACATAAAAAACCACCTTATTATCATAGACGGATACGCCACGCAGCAAAACTACGAAAAAATCCACGCT
>Ga0137307_103176_pt1 | contig 10239 bp, 9 predicted proteins | sample NAcewD2O_March_2_FD_97180 | JGI IMG/M metagenome (GOLD analysis project Ga0137307, IMG submission 97180) | Mouse cecal microbial communities from Vienna, Austria - N-Acetylglucosamine amended D2O_March | ecosystem: Host-associated > Mammals > Digestive system > Large intestine > Cecum | place...
CCCATTGTAAAGGCTTGAAATTTCGCACTTTTGCGATTTCAAGCCTTTACATTTTCAAATTTTTCTTACAATTTCAATCCGTTATGTGTGTTTTTACTCTGATTCTATGCCGTTTGCGGTCTCGCTTGGTATGTTGCCCCGGTATGGGTTTCAGGGTCTGTTTCATGCATTGAGAATTGCCAGAACTTGGTCGGGTTTATCCAGAAATGATTCAATACAGAACGGAGAAGCGAATTTCAACGACTGCCCTACAGAGGGGGAATTGTATTCAAGAACCACGCAAAAAGCATCATGCAAAGGGCGAACGGTCAAATAACTGTTGATTGCGCGGGCTTTTTCGGTCAGATGCTTTGCAGCAGCATTTAGATACGCTTTGTCAATTAGTTTATCCCGGCTATTTTTTGCCGCTTTTGAAGCCTCGGAAGACTCCCACACATTGCGGCGTCTCCAGTTGCGCTCGCTTAATCGGTAAGCCTGATTCTCTATATCCTGCATGGTCTTTTCGTTCGCGTTCTTGATGGTGATAACGTTAGTTTTCATATTTGAATAATTTTCGCTACTTTTGTAGCATAACAATTAGATATCGCCCGCTGAAAATCTGTGAAGAGGAGTAAGGCGGGCTTTTCTTATCTTCCCCTTTTGTTATACAAAAATAGTGAATAATTTCCACATTACCAAATAATTGCAGAATTATTTTGCTAAAATATTGGCTAAATTTTATGTTATAAAACACATGTTTTTCTATAAAATTTGTACCAATATATTTGTACATATCAGAGATTTTTTTTGTAATTTTGTGTATGGAAAATTAGAACTCCCGCGACAGGAGGATAAAGTCGGTCACTTTTCTTATGAAAGCTATTTTTGTTACTGAAAAAGAAGCACGCGAGTTTATTAACAACAATTTCGGACAGGATGCAATTCTGAAGGATTGCGAGGTCAGCGATTCTGAGCGTTTCGATATTGACGAAGTTCCGTATCAGTGGGGCGGTTCTACTTTCGCCTATGAGGTCAACAACGGCGAGGCTTATGTGGGATTTATGGAAGAGCCTGGGGCTGTCTATTCTGCTGTTTTTTGTGGTGTCTCCGAATTGGCTTTTAGCCTCTATGAGGCGCGCGAGATTGCAGACCGCATGAAAGACGTGGCTGAGGATTGTAATGTTGCCGGCGTTATCAGCATCCGCAGTAAGGGTGAGGGCGAAATCGACACCGTAGAGGTCGGAATCTTCGATGATGAAGAACCGGAGGGTGCGGCATCGGATTTCGTGAAGGCTTGGAAGAAGCTGGAAATCGGGGCAGCCATCAAGGAGGCTCGCTCTGCTCAAAGTATCAGCATTCGTGAGCTCGCGCAGCTCACAGGGATGTCTAAAAATAACATAGTGCGCATCGAGGCAGGTCTATATAACTATACCATCGATAATCTCGTGGAGATTCTTTCGGCTCTAAAAATGGATTTGGATATTATTCCCTGATGTTGCAACCATGGTAATAAATTTTATTAGCTATCGCTTTCGCGGTAGCTTTTTTTATTATCTTTGTGACATAATTCACTATCTTATGAAAATGAATGTCATTTTAATTGTCGTCGGTTCCGTGTTGCTCGCGGTGGGTGTCTTCCGCTCCATCGCAGAGCGGAAGAGGGAAGCTCAAAATGTCGTGAGGTTTGAAAAACCGTCACAAAAACCTTTCGTTTATAACATCGACATGGATTCTTTGAATCATGCCGGAGATGCCCCAAAAGATGAATCTCCGTTCCCGGAACCGGAACCGACACAGAAGGAAAAGCCGGAACCGGCGGATATCTCTCCGGACAATCCTCAGGCACAGGTTGAGACCGGAAAGGTTGAAGAGACAACAGGCCCTAAACAGAAAGGAAACCTCTTCGAGGGTCATGTCGCCGATATTCTTAAAGCCAACGGAATACGCCTCAAACAATGGAATCAGGGAACTACATCGCCCGAGGGTGCTTTTGCGGAAAATGAGCTTAATCCTGATTTCTTCGTGTCTCAAAAATCTGACCGCGGACAGCTCGATTATTGGATCGAGTGCAAATACCGCGCGAGCCTTCACCGCGAGGGGTTCAGGCTCAAGGATTACCAGCTCTCCAGATACGAATCCATTCAGCGAAGCTCCAAACGAAAAATCATTGTCGCCCTGGGGGTAGGTGGCGCACCTGATTCTCCGGAGAAGTTCTACCTTATCCCGCTTGACACTCTTTCAAGATTCAAACGTGTCGGTCATAAGTTCCTGCCGCATTATATCATCGAGAACCCGAGGCAGAACCTTAGGAATCATATGCACGATTGGTTCTACAATGATGTTTTTAAAAAGAAAAATTATAATAAATAACATGATATGAAATTCTTAAAGCTTCTCACACTCTCCGTTTTGTGTATATCTTCCGTTTCTTGCACTCCTAAATTTTCCTCAAAAGTATATTATACGGACTATCAAAGATATTCTGATGCAGGCTTCTTCATTACTGAGTCTAACACGGTTTCATTTGACTATGTTCCTGTTGGTTCTGTTGTTGTCAGACAAACGGCAGGTGTCATGTCTGATACCGAAATAATAAGTCAAAATGTTCCGGAAAAACGGGGATATGATGAGTTATACGGAGAACTCGAAAAGAAGCGGCATTCAAATTCTTGGAAACTTCCAAGTGATTACACAGCGTTAGATGCCGTGTATAAAGTCGCTAAGGAACAAAATGCAGATGGTATCATTAATCTGAAAATAACTATGCCCGAGGTTAACAATGCCGATATAATTGAACTTTCCGGCATGTTGATAAAAAGAAAGTAGCATATTCTTTGCGCATTTGCAAATTTTTTACTATATTTGCAATGCGAAAATCAATGAACGTTCTTTCGTTCCCTTAGAGCATAGGTTAATGCTCGGACATATTACGGGCTTTTTTTATGCTCGTGCATATATACAGCTACGGCTGTCGTATCCATAATAAATACCGCTCTTAGGGGCACGTTTATTGGTTTTCGCGAACGGGATATGACAGCCGTTTCTCTGTCTGTAAGCGAAAACCAATAAACGTATGAAAGCGATTTCATTTAAGCCTGCCGGAACGGCTCAAAACTTCCGGATTGCCGAGGTTTTTTCAAAGTTTTTGTCTAACTTTGGTCTGCACTTAGCCGCCATCAGCGCGATAGTGTGCTATGTCGCTACGATTTTAGATGCCGATATCATCGCGTCTCTGGCTGCCTTCGCAGCTCTCGCCGGCATCTATCCGCAAACTAAATTCGAGAAAGGAGGTAGATCATGAGCATTTATTTTGTTGATCATGTCACAACTTACCGGAAGCATTGTAAGACCGGGAAAGGAAAGATCCTGGAGGGGCTGCTTCCTAAGTTCAAGAATATCCTTATGATGGAAGAAGCTTTCAAGGATTTCAAGACATATCTCTCTCAGTTCATTCATAAATTGAACGAAGATTATCCTAAAACTAAAAAGTTCATCGTTGAGTACCACAGCGGGTTCTATATTCGTCCGGAGGGATCGCGATCTTTTGAAACAGATTATGTGGCAGTAATCGGAATCAAGAATGTTAAATCAATATGTTATACTTCAGATCTGCAGAACATATTCCGGAACTACAACGACTCTTTAGACCAGAAAGGAGGGAACGATGAATAATCATGAAGATATTGTGCCTAAGTCAAAAGACTCAAGGTATGAGACGATGGAGGGCGAAAACGTTACTTCTTACTTCGCTTTTGAACCGGATCCGGATATGGAAGGCGGTCCCGTTTCTTTCTGTGTAGATGTCAAAACAAAGTCTGACCCGGTAAACGGTACGCTGTTCTTCTCATCTCTTGAGGAAATCGAGGAATGCGCGAATATCTTGCTCGATTATGTCAGAAAACATAAGAAATAATTTCTTTCCCGCATGTAACATTTTTTGTTGTTTGATTTGGAGATCCGGCATTTACCGGGTCTCTTTTTTTTTGTCTTTTTCTTATCAGTTGCGCATCAATACTTTTGCCATAAATTATTTTTTATGGCAACATATAACGCGACATCAAGAATTAACCTTGAGGTCAACGGATCTCAGGCTAACAAGATTTTCAACCAGCTGAAGAAAGAGGCGGAACAGCTTAGGAAAAAGATTGACGAAGCCGCTCTTGCCGGTGACAAGGTCGCCATGAAGAAGCTGCAACAGGATCTGAACAATAACAAACGCCTCATGCAACAGCTTTCCACGGAAACCGCTTCTGTGGAGCAGACTCTGTCGCGCCTCGACAGGGCGTCCCCAAAGGAATTAAATAAAACCCTCAATTCCCTCCGGAAACAGCTCAACAATATCGAGCGCGGTTCCGAGGCATGGAACAAACAGGTCGAGATGATCAAACAGGTAAAGGAGGAGATTGATAAGGTCAATTCTTCTATGAGGGCTCCGGAATCACGGTGGTCAAGGATGAACCGATGGCTCAATGACTGTCAGACGGCAATTATGGGTATGGCTGCAGCTGTTACGGGTTTGGCAATGGCTGGTCGCAAAGCTGTCGAGTCCTATGCCGAGATGGAACAGGAGATGGCTAATGTACGTAAATTTACCGGAATGACGGAAGAAGAAGTCGCTTCGCTAAATGCGGAATTCAAAAAAATAGACACACGATCTTCTCGCGAACATCTTAATCAACTTGCCCAGGAAGCCGGACGTCTCGGCAAGACTTCTCCGGAAGCCGTTCTCGGATACGTCAGGGCTGCAGACAAAATCAATGTGGCTCTGGATGACCTCGGAGAGGGGGCGACATTGACCCTTTCTAAACTTACCGGCATTTTCGGGGATGAAAAACGCCTCGGAACTGAAAAGTCACTGCTTGCCGTGGGCTCTGTTATCAATGAATTGTCTCAGAATTGCTCCGCTTCGGCACCATATCTTGCCCAGTTCGCATCACGCATGGGCGGTGTGGGTGCACAGGCTGGTTTGACAGTGCAACAGATCATGGGCTATGCTGCTGTCCTTGATTCAAACAATCAGACTCTCGAAGCTTCCGCAACTGCATTGTCACAGGTGATGGTGCGAATTTATCAGGATCCAGCCAAATATGCAAAGGTTGCTGGAATGGACGTGAAGAAGTTTACGCAGTTGGTCAAGGAAGATATGAATCAGGCGTTCATTTTCTTCATGTCCTGCCTTAAGAAAGCCGGCAACATGGATGTCCTCTCCCCCATGTTCAAAAATATGGGTGAGAATGGCTCTCGTGCGATATCTGCAATGTCGACTCTTGCTTCACATATCGATGAGGTAGTGGCTCAGCAGGAAGCCGCAAACAAGGCATTCTCTGAGGCTACTTCTATCGATAATGAGTTCAACGTGCAGAATAATACTGTAATGGCTGGACTTGAAAAGGCGAAGAAGAGAGTCAATGAAATTGCTGTGGAACTGGGTGAGAAGCTTCAGCCGGTGATGAGCCATATTATATCGGGATCTGGAATCATGCTCCGGTTCCTGAGCCAGTCGGTTGATTTTATCATTGCCAACAAGAAAGAGATCGCTTTCGCTGCAATAGGACTCGCTACTTACAATGCTGCTGTGCTCGTATACAATGCCCGGGTCTCCATGGCTGCGAAATCTACTGTAATATGGAATGCCGCTGTTAAGTTCTGTAACGGTGTCGGTCCGGCTGCTAAACTGATGTTCGCAGCTCTTGCCAACGGTATCCAGTATTTTACAAATGGACTTCAGGTTAATTACGACATGCAGATGCGCTGGCAAAAGGCTATGGCTGCTATGAAGATGACTTCTTGGATCGGTCTGATCACTACGGCTGCATCTGTCCTTTTTATCCTCGGTCAAAGATATTCCGATATGCAACGCAAGATGAAAGAAGCAAATGAACAGCGCAAAAAACAGATACGGGAAATGACAGACATTTCAAAGGCTGCTTTGGAAAAATATTCCGAGGAGATCTCAAAACTCAAATATCTGTATGATGCTGCAAATAATGAAGCTAAATCCAAGGAAGAGAGGATTAAGGCTGCAAGACAGTTAATCTCTTTATATCCGGATCAGTTCGGACAAATGACCACGGAACAGATCATGCTCGGGAAAGCTAAGACCGCATATGATGAACTTACTAAATCCATCATAGCAAATGCGAAGGCAAAAGCTGCTGCAGAAAAGGTTCTCGAAAATGAGAAAAAGATCCTCGAGCTTGAGCAGCAACTTGAGGAAAATCGGAATACATTCAAGGAAGCTTCAGAGGAGAAAAGGCTGATCGATGCCAGAAATCGCGCTCAGGCAGATCGTGCAGGTGCGTCTGCTTCATCAGTAGCCGGAGCCATTGCCATGCAGGGAGGTGGTGCTCAGGAAATGTATCGACCTGAATCAACTTCAGACCAAAGAAGCAAGATGAAGACCGCAGCTGCAGGGATGAGGTCTAATAAGTCGGATATTCAGGAACTGAGAAAAGCTAATGAGAAACTTTCCAGAACATATGCGTCATCTAAAGCATTTGCAGACACATATTTCTCCGATGACGGATCAGACCCGGAAGATCAGGAAGAACCGGGAATAACACCGGGACTTTCTGATAAGGAGAAGAAGAAACTTGAAGCTGAAGCGAAGCGCGCCGCAATAAAGGCTCGCAAGGAGTTCAAGGAGGCTCTTAAAAGCATAGAGGCTGAACGGGACAAGGAACTTGCCGGCATTCTCGCTGAGCGTGCTGTGGGTGATCTGGACTATCGCAAATATCAGGAACAAAAGTATCAGATTGAAGATAAGTTCTTTAAGGACTCGATAAAGTTGTATGAACAGCATAACCTCAAGGAGGATGCTGATCATGCGGAATTGCTCAAGAAACGTTTGGAACATGAGGCTCGATATAATGAGCAGCGCATTGCATTGAATAAGGAAGCAATTCAGCGCATCGCTACCGTCGAGGAAAGGGATATCAACGCACGCTATGCGTTCAAAAGTAATAAGACTCTTGCCGATGAAATGAAACTCAAAGAAGAGCTTATGACTGTGCGTTACAATGCTCTTGCCGATGAACAGAAGCTATATGACAAAGGAACTAAGGAATATGAGGAGATGGAGCGGAAGATCCAGGATCTTCTCTATTCAGATATGATGGATAAGAAAAAACTTCTCGCTGCAAAGGCTGACGAGTTCCAAAAGAAGTATGATAAGCTTTCTGTCAAAGAGAAATATGATCTCGAGATGAATGCACTCAAGACTCTTTATGATCAAAAATATATTTCTGAGGCTCAATATCAGAAATGGAAAGCGGCTCTGGAAAAGGATCAGTCTAAAGATCTCAAGACTGAACGGAAGTCTCTCCCGGGTGCGGTTCCTGAAAATGACGGAACAAAGGCGCAGGAGATCCGCTATAATTTCAATCAGCAGAAGTCCAAGCTCGATGATGCATTGAAAAACGGCACTATCGATGCCGATGAATACGCCACACGTCTCTCAAGGATCAAGGCAGACATGAATGCTGCACTTGTGGACCCTCTCAGGACGGCACAATCAGAATGGGTGCAGATGCTCACGACTGCTTATCAGGCTTGGGCTGATTTCGCTCAGGCTATCAAGGATCCGGAGGGAGACCCGTTCCACGCCATAGCGAACGGTATCACGGCTACAGCTGGAATAGTGACCGCGATCATGTCTCAGATCACGGAGTTCCAGAAAGCGGAATATGAGATCCAGGCAGCTGCAGTAGAAAAGCGTTATGACCGGGAGATCGCGTTTGCCGAAGGTAATGCATATCTGGAGAAGAAACTGGAGAAGGAAAAGCAGGAGGAACTTGATCGTCTGAAAGCTGAGCAGTCGAAGAAGAATTTCCAGCTGCAGGTGATAGCCACCATCGCCCAGACCGCGGCAAACGCCGTTCAGGCTTATTCCGCAGGTCTCTCGATTGGTGGTCCTGCCGGTCTGATCATGGCTCCTGTTGCAGCAGCTTTGGCTGTTGCTCAGGGTGCCGTTCAGATAGCGTTGCTGAAGAAACAGCAACAGGCGGCTGCGGCCGTAGGTTATTCGGAAGGCGGTTTTACTCGCCCGGGACGAGTCGATGAACCTGCCGGCATTGTGCACGCCGGGGAATGGGTGGCTTCGCAGAAGCTCGTGAATTCCCCTAATGCAAGACCGCTTATCGAATATCTGGAGTATGCACAGCGGAACAACAGGATCGGTTCCATATCCATGCAGGATGTGTCCCGGTCTGTGGCTGCTCCTATGTTCAATGCTTTCGCTCCGGAGAAACATAACCAGGTTGTTGTTCACCAACAGCCGGCTGTCATTCAGAATTCCGGTTCCAAGGAATTGTCTTCGGCTATAGCTGACCTTGTGAATCGTCTCGACAGTCCCTTTATCACTGTCAATTCCGTTACAGGCGAGGGTGGCATAAACGAAGCGGAAAAAAGATATAACCGTATGATCAGAAATAAATCAAGAAGACTCAGATCATGATTAAATTGTTTGTAGAGGGGCGCGAGATTGCGCTGCCTTCTGATATTTCTTTTGAATTTACTTCCGAAAACAGGCTGTTCTCGAATGCGGATGGGTATTCTTTCGACATCGAGATTCCACTCAAGGAGTCGGCAGTGAATTCCGAGGTTTTCGGGATTGTCTGGCGCATGGATGCGGATCTCGATACTCTTAAGTTTTCTGCAATGCTTGTGACTCCACAGGTTACTATGCAGGGTATAGTCGCAATAGTGTCTGTTAACGAGTCTACACTTTCCATACAGTTTCTTGAGGGCAGAAGCGTGCAGAATTTCGAAAAGGATCTGGAGGAGATTTATGTCAATGAGATTGAAATCGTTCCGTTTGATGTTCCGCTTGCCTCTGCTCCTCCGGCTCAGCATTGGATGTCTTATGATCAGGGAGCCGAGGCGGTAGCTATACCTTGGGTTAACGCTAATTCCGGCATCGTGCAGAATAATGTCGTGAAGGAGAACGGCATCTGGAAATGGGATCCGGACAACAGGGGGCTGTCTTATATGCCGTATATCACTGTCCTTATCCACCGCATTTGCGACAAAATCGGGTATTCCTGTGATATCCGGTCTCTGGAAGAATCCAGGTTCCGGCATCTTCTTGTCTGCAATGCGCTTCCGGCGGCTCTTGCTGTGTCTGATTACACAGCTGCTTTGCCGCATTGGACTGTCAACGAGTTCTTCGAAAATCTCGAAATTATTCTCAGAGGTGAGTTCGAGATTAATAATGTCGCCAAATCTGTATCTTTCAGGTTTACTGAGGATATCCTTGCCGGTATCGCACCGGTCGATGTCGATATGGTTGTCGATGAGTTCTCGGCGGACATCGATACCATGAATGACGACAAATCGGATCTTGACCTGCTCAAAAATATTTCTTTCAAGGATAATGGTTCCCGGTTCTGGAAGATTCATTCCTGCGACTGGTTTGTGAATCTGAGGAAAAAGAACCCGAACAGTTCCTCGGGATGGATCATGCCTGGATCCGGTTATATTGTCGGAGATGACGGACACAGATATCCGGAAGGGGAAAGAATATACAAATGCCTTGTCGAGTTCGACTCCATGGAGGAGTTCGTCTCTAAATTCAAGGCTTACGAGTTCTTCGGTTTCCATAGGAACGACATTGTGCAGCGGAATCTTTATTATATCCGGGAATTCGATGCTTATTTTATATTCCATTCCACGGATTACGTGGAGATCCCGGGCAAGGGATGGTTCCACCATTACGAGCTTATTCAGGTTAATGTGTTCGGGGATTATATCGTGGATCCGGATGACGATGACTCTGTCGAGATCCAGACTGTCCCGGTGCCTGTCGATATGGCTGAGTTCAATTGTGCTTTCCTCTACTTTTCGAATTCGGACGATTCTTCAGTCTCAGGAGATGAAGTACTCAATTTCGGAACAGACAAGGATCTGTGGGATGGCAGCGGCAACCCGACGCAGGAATGGATCGATATCCAGAAGGCGGTGCAGCCTCTCGTCTATCAGAGTATCGAAGCCGGAGAAAGTTCCAAGTCGGAGTATTTCGATAAGCTTTACCTCGGATTCTGGCCGGGGTACCAGCCGTTTCATGAAGTAATAGGGTTATGCCCTGTCACTTCTAATGTTGTCGTATATGATTATTTCAAATATATGCCGTTCCCGGATTTCTCTCTCCGTCTAAACCATGGATTTGCCCGGGGAGTGGAAGGTTATCTCTCTGTTGATCCAAAAAAACTCTACAAGTTTTCTTTCTTGTCGGATTCCCTTCCGTCTCCCCGTGCAACTTTC
>Ga0137307_103178_pt1 | contig 10234 bp, 10 predicted proteins | sample NAcewD2O_March_2_FD_97180 | JGI IMG/M metagenome (GOLD analysis project Ga0137307, IMG submission 97180) | Mouse cecal microbial communities from Vienna, Austria - N-Acetylglucosamine amended D2O_March | ecosystem: Host-associated > Mammals > Digestive system > Large intestine > Cecum | place...
GTAATATGGATTAACATCTTGAAGGCATATTGCATAAACACAATCGCTAAAAGTCATTCTTGGATATCTTTTATGTACAATTGCAACCTTTCCTATGCATCCTCGTCCAACTCTGCCAATCAACAATTCCTTTTCATGTAAAAATGCGTCATCAAAATAATGTGTATCATTATTCACAAATCGTGGTGTATTATTATCAATATACAATTTTTTAACATCTGTAGTATGTATGTACCTTTTTCCATCCTTGCAAACAAGTTCTTTATGTTTTGTAACCGTTTTTCCTCTTCTACAAGAATAGATATATTGCTTAAAACTCGTTTTAGTATACTGAGAGTTATTTTCAAACACTCTATTTTTCTCCTGTACATCTTGATATTCTATATCCCAACGATTACTCACCTCTATATTAGCTCGCACCAAATTACGCGCATTATAATTACTATCTAAATATTCTATACAAATTTCACCTTGCATATTCTTTTCACATTTATTTTTTTTCTTCATAAGAATCAAACATGTGTCGGCATCTATTTTTTCAAAACATCCATCAAAAATCTTAACTATTTTTAAAATTTTAACTTTTTTAAGTAACTCCATTCTAAATTTAGCATAAGAATCGGACGACAAAAAACCATATGGCAAAATTATACATATATATCCGTTACTGCGCACAATATCTATATATTTTAATAAAAATCTAATTTCTATAGGCAACAAATATCTTTGCGCATCCTGTATTAATACATATTTTTGATCAAAATAATTGAATGGTGGATTCGCAATTGCTAAATCAAAACCCTTTCCATTCACAATATTATTATATTTGTCCCATTTATCCAGTTTACAAGACAGACTATCTCCATGAAATGTATTAATATATGGACTTTTTGTCCGAATCTTTTTTATCAGTATCTTATCTATATCCACACCATATAACTCTGCATTATTCCATCTTTCCCTTGCCTCTTCCAATAGCCCGCATTCCCCCATTGAAAGATCTATAACATTGGTTATAATTTCTTCCGGAATAATACTAACCATATATTTTGCTAATTTTTGAGGGGTAAAATATTGCTTATAATCTTTTACCAAGTTCATCTTTCATTCATTTCCTTTTTGTTTTTAAAGTTACACACAAGAGCTATTTCTGTTCTAAAGTTCCTTCTTTTGCATATTTCAGTGCATCAACCTGTTGGAAATTGTGCTTAATAGCCGTATCTCCCTTTGCAAACCCAAGAAGTATATCAGACATCCGTCAGCCCTGCTGACATACTTCATATAGATGACCATGTGCATGGTAGGTAAAAAGAAGCGAGTAAACTCGCTTCTTTTTTCGGTTCCCTCTTTATGGTGGAGACTCACCGCTTTTTTCAGTTTTCTCTTTATGGCTGAAACTCGCCGCTTTTTTCGGTTCTCTCTTTATGGTGGAGACTCACCAAACTTTGATTCTATTATACACATTACAAACTGGAATCGCAACATAATTATGATAAAAAACTAAAATATCAAGTTATTTCCCGCAGCAGCTCCCTGACCCTGTCGGCTGGGATGCCCTGTTTCTGCGCATACTGCAATAAGTTTGCAAGCCCTTCTGCAACATACCGCTCCGGCTCGTTCTTGGCAATAACTATAACGGCCTGGAAGGAATCGAATTTTTCGGGTGCAACAACTGCCATTTCCTTTTTAAGTTTTTCGTAGGAACCCTCGAAAACTGTCACAGACTTGGCGCCAATCTGAAACATCAAATCCTCAACTGCCTTTCTCTCGACTTCCGTAATCGTTTCAGGAATGCCGCCCACAGCGATGTGCGGCTTGAAAAAATGCCTTTTTCCACATGCCTTTTTCAGCATATGCCTGAACATCCTGTCCGCCATACTATAATCTGCTATCATTCCCTGACGCAGCGGTGACTGTACTGCCACGCTTTCCAGATTTTGCGCCGCGAGCGCTTCCGCCTCATCCCCAATCCCGAGAATCCTTCCATCAGACGGAGTGTATGCCACAAGGGACTTTTCTTTCAGCACCAGTCCCTTCTCCTTGACATAGATTTCAATATCGGCGGGCTCGTATTTTGTATCGGTCATATTAATCCCCCATTCTTGCCACTGCCCGCGAATTTGGGCGCAAGCACAAATTACTAATCCCCCATGCCGCCTTGAGCGGCTCAAAATCGAGTAGGGGAATGACCTTTCTCCACTACTCGCGCGCCGGGCGTCCGTCAGCTCGCTGACATTTTTCATCTGGACGCCCGTGTGCATAAATATGAAAAACGCTGCTTTTGCGTTTTTCCTGTATGAAATTTTAATACTTCTTAGGTAGCGTTTTTTGCTGCCTTAGAAGTATTTTTCACACTGCTCCTCCCACAACTTGATGAATGCATTCCTCATGATACTTGTACATACTGTCCTCATCATTTTGTTTCATTTACTTAATCCAATCCCCTAATTGACATACGTAATCTTACGTGTTATGCTAACATTACACCAAGAAAGGATGATTCACTAAGATGCCAATGACACCAAAGGAAATGATTTCCCTTCTTCAGCAAAATAATTTTACCATAGTCAGTCAAAACTGCTCTCATATAAAATTGAGAAATCCTCAGACAAACAACCAGGTCATTGTCCCCTACCATTGCAAAGACCTCAAAAAAGGTCTTGAACAGAGCATATTAAAACAGGCGGAACTCAAATAGCACCAGTCATTCAAGGAGGCACGATTATGAATAAACTATTTTATCCGGCAATTTTCCACAAAGCGGAAGAAGGTGGATTCTGGGTCACTTTTCCCGACATCGCTGAATGCTTTACACAGGGTGACGATATGTCGCAGGCTTATGAAATGGCTGTGGATGCCCTTGGGCTGGCGCTTACATGCCGTGAACAGGAACATCTCCCCCTGCCTGCCGTCTCTGACCCTACCACAATCAGCACGGAACCTGACTCTTTCCTTGTTGTGATTGAATTTGACATGTTCGCTTACAAAAAACGCACAAACTCACGAGCAGTTAAAAAAACGTTAAGTATTCCAGAATGGTTAAACGAGGCAGCAATGTCCATGGATTTGAACTTCTCACAAATCCTTCAGGAGGCCCTGATCTCAAAAATACAGGCAGCGAAGTGAATTCATTTCACTTCGCACAAACCTGCATCAGATATTCAGCACATAGACCATATCATACCACTGCTCCCCGCCCCACGCAGACTGCGAGATTCCCTTATTCTGATAGCCCATCCTTGTGTACATCTTCACCTTGGGCTTCAGGCAGGTCAGGGCTATCATTTTCCGCCCGTTCTCATGCTCCCTTCGAAGATATGCATACATGATTTCCCTTGCCAGTCCCTGTCCGCGGTACGCCGGCAGCACGTCAAGCCCGAGCAGCATCACATTTTTTCCATCCGGTTTATGAAGCCTTATATCCGTGAAAAATTCGTCCCGGAACGCATACTCGTCCGTTGCAATGCCGTTCAAAAAACCTGCAAGCTTTCCCGTCTCCTGATCGACTGCGACGAGAAACAGCTCCGGCGCTGCTGCCACGCGTTCAACAATCTTTTCCCTTGTGCACGCTTCGTTGGGCGGGAAGCAGATTTTCTCGATTTCCGCCGCCTGTTCCGCCTCCTCCGGCAGAATATTGCGGAGCACAAAGCGCTCGTTGAGGCTCTTGTCACACAGACCATATTCCGCAAGAAGCTCCTGTGCCTTCCTGCGTCCCTGTTCGGTCAGGTAGAGGTATTTGTCATACCCGCGGCGGCTCCTGGGCTGGATAATCAGCTCCTCGTCCGAAAGCCTGTCCAGCATCCCGAAGTCATACCCCTTCCAGCTTATCTCCCTGTATCTGCAAAATTCGTTGTTATCCGGTGTCCTTGTCAGGTACATCAGCATCAGCGAAAGCTCCTCAACCGCTTTCTCGTAACTCTTTTTATCATTCATGGCTTTTTGTTTCCCTTCATTTTATAACATTAGTATAACAAAAGCTGTTTTGAAACGCAATTCCTTTGCCGCATTATTCCCTGCACTCCGCTGCCTGTATCACCAGTTCCTCCAGCTCTTCCACGGTTCCCCGGAAGACATTCACATCTATATATTTCTGGTCGCCTGTGTACCCGTCGAGCATGGCGGTGTCCATGTACTGCCAGAAGCTCCACCTGTTGCCAAACAGGACTGCGGGCGGGCAGTAAACGCTGCGCACCCACAGCGGATAGTCCCCAAAATCATCCCGGATATAATCGTTATAGACGGTAAAGGTCGTATAGATGATGGGTTTTATCTGGTAGTGCTGTTCCAGTGTGTCCAGCAGCGCCTTGAGATTTTGCACCACCTCCGCGCGCTCTGGCGGATTGCTCCTTTTGTTCCCATAATATTCCACGTCCACGACCGGCGCAAGCTTTCCATCGAGGTTTCCGACCGTCTCAATAAAGGAATTCGCCTGCTTGTCACCCTCACTGTCAAAACTAAAAAAATGATAGGCGCCCAGGTACAGATGTGTCTGTTCTGCCGCCTGCCAGTTTTCCACAAAGCGGTCGTCTATGTGGGTGCTCCCCTCGGTCGCCTTAATCACGGCAAAGTCAAGATTCTGCCGTGACAGGGTTTCCCAGTCGATTGTCCCCTGATAGTGGGAGACATCCACGCCATGCACCGCATACGTGTCAGCAAGTATCGGATTAATCTTGATGTCCTTGCGCAAAATCAGTATCCCCATCGCAAAAAACACCGTGACAAGCAAAAAAAATCCAGCCGTCCAGAATATTTTCCTTCTGCCGGATTTTTTTGTGCCGGATTTTGCCTGATTTTGCTGTCCTTCTATATTCGTCATCTCATCTATATTCTTTTTATTCTGCTCCATATGCACCTCTGTTTCATGCTGATAATCCCATTATATCCACCATACACTTAGCATAAAACAAACTTGCATCATTTTTGCATCATCTTTTATCCCTGATAACGTATACGCTCCACAATCGACTCCTTTTTGACATTCCTGCTGTTTCGCCCGGATCCCTTTTCCACGGACTACCCAGAACCGTCCAAAATACGCAATATGTTTTGGACTACTCTGGGTATTGTTTTATGCGGCTGGCAGCGCTATGATTAATACAACCCTTACTTCGCAAATCATTAAAACAATTTCAGTCTCTATGAAGACTGACCGCATCAAGCCATGCGGCGCTGCAATGCGAAGGCAGCGTCATTTATATGGCTTGATGTTTTTTGTTTATTTTGCGACAGTTCCTAAGTTTTTTCCACTGCTGTACCGAAATATTTATTGCATATGGTTGATATACCCATCTGATTCTCAACCGGGGCAGATATTATATCATTGGTTTCTTATTTCATCAATGCCCAGAGCAGTCCAAATTTTTTACCTCCTTTTGGACTACTTTGGGCATTGTATTATATTTGCGACAGCGTTATGATAAATACAATCCACACTTTATAAACTATATCAAACCAAATTCAGTCTCCGACCAGGCTGGATTCATTAGACCTCGCATGCACTCTTGTGGTCACAAATACAGGAGTGCATGGATTTGCCTATAAGATTTTATATAGCATGAAGTTGTGGGATGGAAACCAGTCAAACGATTTAAGAAAGAAGGATGCACCGATGAAAAAAATAATGAAAAAGCCCATGAATGCCCTTTTATCCCTTGCACTAACATTAATACTGAGCGCAGCAGTTGTCGTTCCTGCTACAGGCGGCGTAATTTCACCTATGAGTGATGATTTACCAGTTCTTGAATTTTATATCTAATTTCCTTTCAGGCAGGCAGGAAATTTTTCCCTGCCATACGCTGGGCACCTGTCAGCTATCCGACACTCTTCCTCTGGGTGCCCATGCAATCAAGTAGGGGAACAACCTTCTCCCCTACTTGCACGCCGGATGCAGGCAGCTTTAGCTGCATATTTCCTTTCCGCGTCCGTGTACATAAAAAACTCCATGTATCCGCATAAAGCGAGGTACATGGAGTTTTTTAATCTATTTACATTTTTTACTAATTATTGTCTCCCGAACAGTGCTTTTACTCATCTGACACAATGTGATACATCTTTTGAGAAATTTTTCCCCCTGATAGCCCTGCCTGACAGGAATGTCATTTTTGATACGCTGTTCATAATTCCACACATTATTGTACAGGTTTGCTGCAAGCAAGTTCATCCTATAGCAGTGTATGCTTTCTTTCATGGTGCGCAGGCTGATTTCGTCAGACCGGTCATATTCCCCTATATCGCCATATACATTGGCAGCATTTGTCATAATCGCCTCCCACACGGCAATGTGCTCCGAAATACCATCCTCCTCGATATGCCCGCATATTTTGAGCAGCGCATCATAAGCAGGGCACTCATTGAAGCTGCCCGAATAAATCGCCATATTGAACAGGCACAGTATTTCCGCATTGGTCATGTACAACTCACAGTCCTTCATTGCCACTTCATATGGTATGGTGTATTCCAATACCCTTCGAAACTGTTCGACCGCATCTGCCCCTGTAATCTCCCCTTTTCCATATTTCAGGTTAATCTCTATCCGTTCCCGAAACTGCCTGTTTATCGGATTATCCATGGATATGTACTGGTTCAGCTCATCCAGCAGATTCGCTGTCCTGTCAAAGTCCCGGTTATTGGCACACCGGATTACCTCGTCGACAACTGCAAATGCCCGCACATCCTTGGTGACAATCTGCCACCGCTGATACTCCCCGGACAGGTTCAGCCGCTCAAAAAGCTGTTTCACAATCTCCATCTGCGGTTTTGTGCGCCCCGCCTCAAGCCTGCCGATTGTCTTTTCCGAGCAGATGCCCTCGCAGAGCTTCTTCTTGGTAAGCCCGAGCATCTCACGGCGCCGCTTTATTACATCACTGACACAGTATGCTTCCTTTTGCTGGTACAGGTAGCAGGAGGTCTCCATCCTCCTGTTTGTCCCGCACAGGTCATGCACGAAATCAAGCGCGTCCAGCCATTCCGTCATTGTTTCGACTGTTTCCTCAAGCACCTGCTTTGTCCGCTCGCCCCTGCTGTCCCTGACATCCTGCAAAAGCCTTGTCATCCCTTCCTTCCTGATTTCAAGAAGCTCCCAGAGATAGTACATCCTTCCTGCCATGCGAAGCTGCTCGATTCCCTCATTGCTGAGGCGCAGCAGTTTATTCCAGTCCCTGCTGCCGTCATCCATGCTCTGGTACAGGCAATAGACGACCTTGGGATAAATTTTCACATAGCTGTATGTGTCAAAAATATCGCTGTTGATATACCTCAGGATGTCCTCACACCGCCACGCAAGCCTGTCCGGATGACAGTACCGCTCATACTCCAGTATCATGTCCAGCTCCTGTACGGAAAGGCACAGTCCATTCACGGACATCCCGTCAATGTCCGAAACGGTCAGCTTCACTGCCTCCTCGCACAATTTTGCAATCACCGCCCGATTCTCACCGCGCTTCTTCATCATCTGTGCCTTCATGACCAGCTTGAACTGTCTTCCAAGCTTTCCCTCGTCCTCACCGTCATCATCCGCATTATCATAATAAGACAGCAGACTCTCCGCCATCCGAAAATCAGATTTCTCGATGGCGCTCACAATCTGCTGTCTCCGCTTCCAGACAATATAGTCCTCACGAAACAGAAAGTTTTCATACCCGTCACTGCAAACGCCAAGTCTGGCAAGAATCCTGTCCCGAAGCTCCTTGCTTAATAATCTTTCACCCTTCTCCACCCTTCCCATCATACTAAAGGAACAGATGCCCCTGCACAGGGATTCCAGTGTAATTCCCTGTATCTCCCGCGCTTTCCTGATAAATGATGAAAAATCCCACAAATCCAACGCTTGCAGTTCATAGTATTTCTTATTACTTTCCATTTTTTTCACTTTTTTACAAATACTTCTTTAACACATCAACCTTGTCCAGCTTTTCCCATGGCAAATCCAGGTCGTTGCGGCCGAAGTGGCCATATGCTGCTGTCTGCTTGTAAATTGGTCTTCTCAGGTCAAGCATCCTGATGATGCCTGCCGGACGAAGGTCAAAGTTTTCACGAACGATTTCAACTAATTTCTCGCCGTCAAGCCTGCCTGTCCCAAATGTATCGATATTGATGGATGTAGGCTGTGCCACACCAATCGCGTATGAAAGCTGAATCTCACACTTGTCCGCAAGCCCTGCGGCAACCAGGTTCTTTGCAACATATCTCGCCGCATATGCACCGCTTCTGTCCACCTTTGTGCAGTCCTTTCCTGAGAAAGCGCCGCCGCCGTGGCGAGCATATCCGCCATAAGTATCCACAATAATTTTCCGTCCCGTAAGCCCTGCATCACCGTGTGGCCCGCCGATTACAAAACGTCCTGTGGGATTGATGAAAAACTTTGTGTCGTCATCAATCAGCTCCTTTGGAAGAATGGCATCGAACACGTGCTTCCTGATATCCGCGTGGATCTGCTCCTGCGTCACGTCCTCGTCGTGCTGGGTGGAAAGGACAACCGCCTCAAGCCGCTTGGGCTTTCCATTCTCATCATACTCTACAGACACCTGGGTTTTTCCGTCCGGTCTCAGATAGTTCAGGGTACCGTCCTTGCGAACCTTTGTAAGCTGCAATGCAAGCTTATGCGCAAGGGAGATGGGATATGGCATATACTCCTGTGTCTCGTTTGTCGCATAGCCGAACATCATCCCCTGGTCACCGGCACCAATTGCCTCTATCTCGGCATCGCTCATCTTATTTTCTGAATTGTCCCCGGACAATTTGGCTTCCAAAGCCTTGTCAACACCCATGGCAATATCGCCTGACTGCTCATCTATCGCAGTAAATACAGCGCAGGTATTTCCGTCAAAGCCATACGCTGACTTATCGTAGCCGATTTCCTTGACGGTGTCGCGCACGATCTTCGGGATGTCGACATATGCCTTTGTGGTAATCTCACCGGTTACCAGCACAAATCCGGTACAGGTCGCTGTCTCACAGGCAACACGGCTCATCGGGTCCTGCTCCATCAACGCGTCAAGGATGGCATCGGAAATGGCATCACACACTTTGTCAGGATGTCCTTCTGTTACTGACTCTGAAGTAAATAAAAGCTTCTCCATTTGTACTTTCCTCCTAAAATGAAAAAATTCCGCTTTATTCTGTCTGAATAAGCGGATTTCATGAATATCACTGATAATCAAATCCTCTTATTGTTCGACCTATTTCATAATAGTGACTCGCTCAGGTTGGCACCTTCCATATCGGGGTTGCCGTGGTTTCTCAGGTCCTTTGTACCTCCGCCACTCTGAATAAGAGATTCGTTCAATATTGAATTGTCATATCAGATATATCATATACTGAATTATTTCCCCTGTCAATAGGAAAAAACTTTTTTCATGAATCTGTCAAAACGCCGGTTTTGTCAGGGACGGAACCAGCGTTTTTCAATCACGAATGTTATTGTTTAACCAACCTTTAATTTGAATTTCTGGAAGTCTTTTTCAGTCTCCACTTTCTCTATCTGTGCGCCAAGGTTCTGAAGCTTCACTTCAAAATCCTCATATCCGCGCTCAATATACTTGATATCGTCAACCGTACTGTAACCTTCCGCCGTCAGACATGCAAGCACAAGCGCTGCCCCTGCCCTGAGGTCGGGCGCCGTGAGCCGTGCGCTGGTAAACTGCTCCACGCCTTCTATAATTGCCGTGTTTCCCTCAACCTTGATGTTGGATCCCATCTTCGCGAGCTCATCCACATACTTAAAACGATTGTCAAAAATACTTTCCGTCACGATGCTGGTACCCTTTGCCAGTGCCAGCGACACAGATATCTGCGGCTGCATATCCGTCGGAAAGCCCGGATATGGCAATGTCTTCACATGGGTATTCTCAAGCCGCTTTGATGCCACCACGCGCACTGCGTCATCCGATTCCTCAACCTGGCACCCCATCTCAATCAGCTTTGCCGTCGTCGACTCAAGATGCTTCGGTATTACATTTTTAACGGTGACATCGCCCTTGGTAATTGCCGCGCCAAACATAAACGTGCCTGCCTCTATCTGATCCGGTATGATGGAATACTCGGAAGCATGCAGCTTCCGCACCCCCGATACCCTGATTACGTCCGTGCCGGCGCCTTTGATATTGGCGCCCATGGAATTCAGGAAATTTGCCACATCAACGACGTGTGGCTCCTTTGCTGCGTTTTCTATCACGGTTTTCCCTTCTGCCAGTGCAGCCGCGAGCATAATGTTAATCGTGGCTCCGACAGACACGGT
>Ga0137307_103183_pt1 | contig 10225 bp, 8 predicted proteins | sample NAcewD2O_March_2_FD_97180 | JGI IMG/M metagenome (GOLD analysis project Ga0137307, IMG submission 97180) | Mouse cecal microbial communities from Vienna, Austria - N-Acetylglucosamine amended D2O_March | ecosystem: Host-associated > Mammals > Digestive system > Large intestine > Cecum | place...
CTATAGCGCGTCCTGCTGGTGGATATATTATTATGATAAAGGGAAAAGGGTAGGCTTAGTAATTGTCTGGGTTGCGTTCGAACTGGCCGACAGGTGCTCCACATACAGGACATTTGGCAGGCGCTTCTTTTCCGGTATGTACATATCCGCAGACCAGACAGTGCCATTCGGTTTCTGTTTCCTGAGAGAATTCCGTTCCGGATGCCAGACGTTCAAGCAGTCTGTTGTAGCGTTTCTCGTGTTGGACTTCCACTTTGGCCACCAGGCGGAATTTTGCTGCTATCACAGGAAAGCCTTCCTGTTCGGCTACTTCTGCGAAGTTAGTGTATAGCGAGCTCCATTCCTCACGTTCGCCTGCAGCTGCTTCTGCAAGGTTGGTTTTTGTGTCGGCTACGACGCCGGCAGGGTAGGCCGCTGTAATTTCAGCAGTGCCTCCTTCCAGGCAGGAGAAGAATATGTTGGCGTGTTCCAGTTCGTTTTCTGCTGTTTCTCTGAACACGTCAGCAATCTGCTGATAACCCTCTGCTTCCGCTTTCCGGGCAAAGAGAGAATAACGTGAACGTGCCTGGCTTTCGCCTGCAAATGCGGCAAGAAGATTCTTTTCTGTCTGAGTGCCGCGGATTGATTTTGTAGGATTCATGATTTATATTGTCTGTTTGGATTGTTGTTTTATGCTTGCCACGAAGTCTGCTCCGAATTGTCGGCATCGTTCCAGTTCGTTGCCGTCTGGTACCCATAATGTCCTTATCCCAGGGGTTACGACGTTGAATCCGGATGCCGACAAAAGTGTGTCAAGTTCTTTGACTGCTTCGCCGCTCCATCCGTATGATCCGAAAGATGCTCCGCTTTTATTTTTGAATTTCATCCCTTTGATCATCTCCATTATACCGCTCATGGCGAATGATATTCCGGAATTAATGGTCGGACTGCCGACAATCAATGCCTTGGAATGGAATACTTCGGTTATGATGTCGTTTTTGTCATGGTGGGATGCATTAAACAGTTTTACGGTGACATCGCTGTCGGTTTTGTTGATCCCTTCCGCAATATTTTCTGCCATGACACGGGTGGAGTTCCACATTGTGTCATAGATTATGCTTATCTGGTTTTCCTGATAGTCGCGACACCATTGCAGATATCTGTCAATGATCAGCCGTGGATTACGTCTCCATATTATACCGTGGCTTGGCGCGATTATGTCGATGGGAAGGCCCATTGATAGGAGTTCATCCATCTTACGCCTTACCATGGGATTGAACGGCACAAGTATATTGGCATAATATTTTTCGGCTTCATTGACCAGAAGAGTCATGTCCACCTGATCGTCAAACAAAGATTCCGACGCAAAATGTTGTCCGAATCCATCGTTTGAAAACAGCACGTTGTCGCCGCTTAGATGTGTGAACATCGTGTCCGGCCAATGGAGCATGGGGGCTTCGATAAAGGTCAGGGTAGTGTCACCCAACGACATAGTGTCGCCGGTGTGCACATTTTTGAAGTTCCAGTCACCATTATAGTGGCCGCGGAGTATGGCTTCTCCGCGTGCTGTGCAATATATGGGCACGTCTGGTATTTCTCGCAAAAGTTCTGGCAGAGCGCCGCTATGGTCGATCTCGTTGTGGTTCATGACTATGAAGTCTATGTCACAGAGGTCGATTTCGCGTTTCAGACGGCTTACGAACTCTTTGTCGAACGGTTGCCAGACCGTATCTATAAGTGCGGTCTTTTTGTCTCGGATCAAGTATGCGTTATAACTTGATCCGAGATGAGTCGAATATTCGTCACCGTGAAACTTGGTGAGCTGCCAGTCGGTTTTGCCCACCCACGTTACGTGATCGGAGACTTTTTTGCCCATTTATATTAATCCTCGGGTTCAAACATATCTTTGCCGACTCCGCATACCGGACATGTCCAGTCTTCAGGCAGGTCTGCAAAATCGGTGCCGGGCTGGATGCCACTATCGGGATCTCCTACTGCGGGATCATATACGTATTCACAGACGGTGCAAACAAATTTTTTCATAATTAATTATGGAGTATTAATGGTTTTAATTATTTTTTGATTTTGATCATGCGTGTGCGGTCCAATATTCCGGTCGCTGCTCAACGGGAATTGCAGTGTCAGTCTGGTTATCGGGAATTGCAGGACTCGGGTTGTAGATGTAGGCGAAAGTCAGATAACTTTTCATGATGTTTGAGTTTTTCGGTATGTACAATGTTGTTGTCTGTAATTAACAACATTCTCCGGGCGAAAAAGTTTATCGGGTATCTGACTTTTTATCTTTCATGCAGAAATTGTTATTGCTTTTATTGAAGCAGACTTTCTACGTGGCCTATCAGGTCTTGTTTGTCTATTTCCCCGCTGTGGCGCCACACTTGGATGCCGTTATGGTAAACGATGAAGGTAGGAATGGTCTCGATTTTGTTGTCTTCTGCTTCTTTTTCATTTTCGTCAATGTCGATAGTGTACACAGGGACTCGGTTGCCAAGAAGTTTTTTTACCTCCTCCATGACTGGGATCATTCTTTTGCAATGAGGACACCATGTTGCAAAAAATTCCACCAGTACCACATTGTTGCTGTTGATGATAGAGTTGTAGTCCATAGTCAGATTCTGTTAAATTAAGATATTTTGCTATTATAACATGCCGTCTGTAAATATGGTTGCTGGTGAAATCATTTTTAACAATGACAATTTTATTTTAAGACAAAAGATATGTCATGGCAATTTAAACCTTAAAATTGTTTGCATTTGAAAATTTATGTGTATATTTGCCGCCGATATCGTATCATGAAAACATTATCGTGAAAAGCTAAACAGTCTATTTAATATACTCATTTTCCCAACAATTTAATTTTATGAGAAATTTTACTCTTCTGATGGGCTTGCTCGTCGCAGGCTCCGCAGCAGCTGAAAGCTACACGTTTGTGAAGCCGGAGTTGTCGTCTGCCGCTAAACCCAAGTATTACAAGATTGCGTCTGACCGTGTTATGGACCTTGGCGCAGTTGATCCTGAAGCAGCAGATACGATCACTACGGCTGAAGGCCTTCTGGAAGCTAAAAAGAGTCAGTACAAGTCTGCCGGCGCAGTTGCCGACAATGAAGGTCTGTTTGTTGACCGCCCTTGGCTCGGCCTGCATGGCACCACAGCCGCATTCTCGCTGTATGATTCTCTGGTGCCCTCATACACCATGTACTGGCGTTTTGAACGTGACGAGAGCAACTCTAATCCCAATGCTCTCCGCATCGGTAACCTCGCATCCGATATGGCTTTGAATGCCAATGCCAACCCTATGGCAATTGAAACCGGCGGTCCTATCGTTTATGTAAACGATCTGTCCGGTATGGAATATAATGCCAAGAAGTGGGTCCGTGAAGAAAGCGGTTCTTACGTAATGGTTGAAGTGGAAGATTCCGTTAGCACTTTTGCTGAAAACAGCTTCTGTTTCTCCAAGTCTGCCAACTTCCGCAACGGTAAGGATTGCATTGACGTGAACAACTACTACAGTCAGCCTGCAGCATCAGATCCTCAGGTTGTATATATGAAGGCTGTATGGAATCCTTTCTCCGACGGTATCGGTAACATAAATAACGGTTCTATCTTCTATTTTGTTGAAGCTACTGAAGCTGAAGTTGCAGCAGCTGAAGCTGCTTACCTCGCATCAGGCGACGGTCAGGTCTTCATCGATGCTGCACGCAACAATGCTCTCAATGCCTTCGGTGTAGGTTTTGAGAACGTTCCATCGCTGTATGAGGCTGCCGATATTGCAACAGCCCGTGAAGCTATCGAAGCTATGGATTTCCAGGCTTCCGATTGCAAGAGCATTGCCGAACTCAACACCATGGTGTCTGAAGTATATGCTACAGCTGACAAACTGATGGAGCCTGTGTTCAAGAATGCAGACAAGAAACTCGTTACTTTCGAGTGCCGTGAAATCCGTCCTTATGAGATAGTAAACGAATATGGCGAAATCGAAACCATTGAAGAATATGCTTTCCTTGGCGCCGGTCACTTCAAATTCTCGGAAGTAGACTCCATGGGTAACTACAATGACACCATTGTGCCTATGAGCCTTGTGCCCATTCTTCCTGATCCTGTGACTTATGAACCGTCCGATTCCTGCCATTGGGCTCTGATATATGTCGGTGGTTCATATTACAATCTGTATAACCCGACATTGGGCGTATTTATTTCTGAAGAAGTCTCTCCTTTGAACCAGTGCTGGCATACCACATGGCATGCAGAAAACGCAGGCCGTTTCCAGATCATCGGTATTCCTGAAGAAGGAGCTGAGCCTGATGTTGTAGGTCTGTACATGCCTTCTGCCGGTGAACAGGGCTATATACATGCCGCCGGTGAGCAGACCCACAGCAATATCGTAAGATGGTCACGCAGTAGCGGCAGCAGCAGCGATCTCGGAGCTTCTGCTTCTGACTGGTCTCTGTCTGTGATCGGCGAGAATGTAGGTCTGGAATCTATCGTTGTGGACAAAGTCGAGAACAATGTTAACACAGGTATTTATGACATGACCGGCCGTCGTATATCCAAAATCACAAACAGCGGTCTGTATATCGTAAACGGTAAGAAGATGCTTATCAAGAAGTAATTTTCTCTGAAATAGAATAAAAAAGCGGTGTCGCACAACAGTGTCGACACCGCTTTTGTTACATTATATACAGCTGAATTGTAAATTTTTGCGTAAATTTGACCTCAGCAAGATTTATTACCTATTTTTAATACTATTTCATCAATGTATTTCAGTAAAGTTTATGCCGTCCTATCTTTAGCTGCGGCTTGCGGAGCGTTTTCCGTAAGTGCTGAGACGGTAGTTACCAAGCTTAATCCACATGCTGTAGAAGTGGATTTCGACGGTGGTGCGCAGATGCTCGTCGATTTTTATGGCGATAATATTTTTCGTCTGTTTTCCGATCCCGATGGCGGTATTGTCAAGCCGCCGGTAGCAGATCCTCCGGCGCAGATTCTGGTGGATTCACCGCGTGCTGACATGGGGGAGGTGACAATTACCTCGGACAAGGACAGGATTTACGTCACTACATCTAAAGTGAAAATCACACTTGAAAAGAAATCTCCGCTGTTTTCTGTGACTAATCTGTCAACTGGTAAGACTGTCGTAGAGACGTTATCTCCTGTGGAATTTGACGGTGGTATGACAAAATTGTCCGTGAAAACCGGACCGGGAGAGTATTTCTATGGCGGTGGAGTGCAGAACGGACGCTTTTCTCATCGCGGCAAGACAATAGAGATACGCAATACTAATTCATGGACTGACGGTGGAGTGGCATCTCCAACGCCATATTATTGGTCGACCGGCGGATATGGCATGATGTGGCACACATTCGCTCCCGGATCGTATGATTTCGGAGCCACAGATCCCGGAGTAGTTTCGCTTAGCCATGAAATACCATATCTTGATATGTTCTTTATGGTGAGTCCTTCGCCGGTGGGATTGCTCAACGACTTTTATCAGTTGACCGGTAATCCGGTATTGCTTCCTAAATTCGGGTTTTATGAAGGTCACCTGAACGCATACAATCGCGACTATTGGAAAGAGGATGACAACGGTATTCTTTATGAGGATGGCAAAAAATATAAAGAGAGCCAGACCGACAACGGTGGAATACGCGAGAGCCTTAACGGAGAGCTGCCTGGAAACTACCAGTTTTCGGCACGTGCGGTGATAGACCGTTATAATGCTCACGATATGCCTCTCGGCTGGATTCTCCCTAATGACGGTTATGGCGCCGGCTATGGCCAGACCTCTACTTTGGATGGAAATGTGCAGAATCTTCGTGAATTTGGAGAATATGCCCGCAAGCACGGGGTGGAAATAGGCTTGTGGACACAAAGTGACCTGCATCCAAAGGATGGAATCGAACCGTTGCTGCAGCGCGACATTGTCAAGGAGGTGAGGGATGCCGGTGTGCGCGTGCTTAAGACGGATGTGGCTTGGGTAGGCGCCGGCTACTCATTCGGACTGAACGGTGTGGCCGATGTCGGAGAGATCATGCCTTACTACGGCAATGACGCACGTCCGTTCATCATCTCTCTTGACGGATGGGCCGGCACTCAGCGCTATGCCGGAATATGGACCGGCGACCAGACCGGCGGTGAATGGGAATATATCCGTTTCCATATACCCACCTATATCGGATCGGGCCTGTCCGGACAGCCTAATATAACGTCGGATATGGACGGTATTTTCGGCGGACGGCACTTAATGGTGAATATACGTGATTTCCAGTGGAAAACGTTTACGCCAATGGAACTTAACATGGATGGCTGGGGTGCGAATCCTAAATATCCTCAGGCAATTGAAGGAGCCGAAGGAATAAACCGCGCTTATCTGAAACTGAAGTCCGAACTGCTGCCGTATGCCTATACGGCAGCCCGTGAAGCTGTTGACGGCAAGCCGATGATACGGGCAATGTTCCTTGATTATCCTAATGATTATACTCACGGCCCGGCTACAGGCTATCAGTTTATGTATGGACCTTCGTTTCTTGTAGCTCCCATATATCAGGAAACACTTGCTGGAGATGGCGGAGCAGATTACCGTAACAACATATATTTGCCGGAGGGCACTTGGTTTGACTATTTCAGCGGAGACAAGTATACCGGCGGGGTTGTATGGAATTATTTTGAATCTCCCGCATGGAAGCTGCCCGTATTTGTGAAAGCCGATGCAATAGTTCCGATGGTCAACCCTAACAATAATCCTTCGCAGATCGACAACGGCTTGCGTATCTATGAACTGTGGCCGCAGGATAAGGGAGAATATACTGAATACGACGACGACGGGGCTACTGAAGCCTATCGTAACGGCGTATGTGTGACAACACATATTTCTTCGTCCGTCAAGGGCAATGAGCTGACCGTGGCCATTGATCCGTCGGTCGGTACATATTCGGGATTCAATGCCCATAAAGCTACCGAGCTTCATATCAATGTGTCGGAAGCGCCTAAATCGGTGTCTGCCGCAGTGGGTGGCAAGAAAGTGAAACTCACGGAGGTCTCTTCTCTTGAAGAGTTCAAGAATGGCAAAGATGTATATTTTCTCAATGAGACACCTAACCGTCTGAAGCAATTCGGCGCCGAAGATGCAGCCGACATGCGTCCGCAGCTGTGGGTCAAACTGGCTTCGACCGATGTGACCGCGAATGCAGTGAAAGTGCAGATAAAAGGATTTGTACTTAATCCGGATGCTCCGTCCATGCTTGCTGTGAACGCACCGGCAGTTCCCGTCATTGCTGTTGACGAGAATACCGATGTGCAGCCTTATTCCATATGCCTGCGGTGGAAGCCGGCCTTTGATGCCGAATGTGTCGAAATTGAGCACGATGGCATGCTGTACACTCATCTCATGCCTGTAGAGTCGGGCAATTATTTTGTATTTGAAAACCTGAAGCCCTCGACGGAATATTCATTTAAGGTGCGAGCAAAAAATTCGGCAGGAATGTCGGAATGGACGGAAGTGTCGTACACCACCAAGGACAATCCTCTGGAATTTGCAATATCAGGCATATCCGCCACATCCACAGCCGACGATCAGCCCGGATTCGGACTTTGGCGTCTGTTTGATTTCGAGGAGCGTGGAGATGTATGGCATACACATTATGCAAACCGCAATGCCGTGCCGTTTGATATTGTGATGGATCTCGGTTCGTTTAACCGTCTGGATCGATTCGATTATCTGCCGCGTCATGATGCCGGCAACGGCACGATCACTGCCGGTTCGGTAGCTATCAGCGAGAACGGCACTGACTGGACTGAACTTGGCGATTTCAAGTGGCAGCGTTCGTCAGACACCAAGACGTTCGGATTTGACGGTCAGCCGCTGGTGCGCTATATAAAGATGCATGTGACAGAAGCGGTTGGCGGATTCGGTTCCGGCCGGGAGCTGTTTGTGTTCAAAGTGCCTGGAACTCCGAGCTATCTGCCGGGTGATATAAACAATGACGGCAAGATAGATGAAAATGACCTGATGTCATATACCAACTATACCGGACTGCGTCGCGGTGACAGTGACTTCGAGTATGTGAGCATGGGCGATGTGAACCGTAACGGTTTGATAGATGCCTACGACATATCTGTGGTGGCTACCCGGCTCAATGGAGGTGTTGATGCGGGAAGTGCGTCAGCAATTGCCGGTACGGTAACAGTGTCTTCCGACAAGCGTTCGTATGCACCTGGCGATGAGGTCCGATTGACAGTAAGCGGCAAAGGTCTCTCCGGGCTTAATGCAGTCAGCATGGCTTTGCCGTATGATCCGGCGGCTTATGAATATGTAGGAGTGGAGCCGGTTGCTGTCGGACATATGGAGAATCTGACATACGACCGTCTGCACACGGCGGGTGACAAGGTTCTGTATCCCACGTTTGTCAATTTAGGCGACAAAACAGTTGTGGAAGGTGATTCTGATCTGTTTGTGCTTAAATTCCGTGCAAAGGTACGTGGCGCTTTCTCTCCGAAGCCACACACCGTTATTCTGGTGGACAAAGCTTTGGGTACAATCGTGCTATAAATCTATTGATAATACCGATTTTAACGACAAACGCCGTGACATCCTTTGTCACGGCGTTTTGTCGTTGCTTATAGTCTGATTCCGTATTTTAAAATGCGCTCTTCCATCATTGCTGACGGGATGAATCGCATTAATGTGTCGGTGACTGTGTTGAGCATGCATTGGCGTATGTAATCTTCCTTGATATACAAGGAGACACGGCGTTGCGAGAGATAGTCGCCTTCGATCCGGCGCACATTGGATCGCTGACGCTCCGAAAGCAAAGGCAGGTGCATTTCCGGAATTATGGTAAATCCGCCGTTGATGTCAACGATCCGTATCAGAGTGTCGATGCTGCCGGCCTCGTATATGTGATGCCCCTTGGCCCGGGCTTTGCAGAAACTGAATGCGCTGTCTCTAAGACATTGCGCTTCCTTCATGATCCACATGTTCTCATGCTCGAGCATTTCAGGAGTGAAAGACGGGGCTTTTCGCCAGCAGTTTTCGGCCAGATAAACCCAGAAATTTTCGGTGTATAGAGATATCTCGAGTATTCCGGGGCTGCGGTGTCCGCTTATGGCAATTCCGGCGTCGACTTGCGAGTGCCGCAGCGATTCGAGCATATTTTCCGCTTTTTGTTCCATGATAGACAGGTTTACCTGTGGATATGTCTCGAGGTAATATCTTATGAATTGCGGCAGAATGTAAGGAGCGATTGTCGGTCCTATGGCAAGAGACAGGTTTCCTGATACGATGCCTTTATCCTCGGCTATCAGTTCTGATATGCGATCGGTTTCTATAACAGCATGTTCGGCCTGACGGATGATTTTTTCGCCGGCAGTGGTGGGTGTGACTTTTTTATTGGAACGTTCGAAGATGCGCACGTCAAGTTCTTCCTCCAGTTTTACGAGCATGGCGCTTAGAGTCGGTTGTGATACTCCTTCCGATTCCGCAGCCTTCGCAAAATTGCGGTAGCGGTTTATGGCAATGATATATCTGAGCTGTTGCAGAGTCATAATGATAGATTTTCTTTATGTAAAGATATAAATAATCGTTCGTTTGCCAATTATAAAATATCTAATTTTGCACAGACAATCAATAATTACGAATACAAAAATCAAAATTTTATGTCAGCAAAGCCGTTTCATCGTCATCTGGAAGTAAAAGGTCTGCCGCTTTATTGGATCTTACTTGCATATCTTGTAATCGGATATTTTTATCCTGTGGCCGGATTTGCCGCACTTGTGTGTATGATCGCACCTGTTGCCGTTTCTGTAAGACGTGGGCGATGGTGGTGCGGAAATGCCTGTCCGCGCGGAAGTTTTTATGACAGGGTTATGTCGCGCTATTCACCTCATCGTCCTATTCCTAAATTTGTGCGTACGTTCTGGTTCCGGCTGTTTATGGTGATGTTTATTTTCACTATGTTTGGCGTGCAAATGTATTTTGCATGGGGAGACTGGAATGCGATGGGCATGGTGTTCTGGAAGATCATACTGATCACCACAGTTGTGGGAATTGTACTTGCTTTTATATACGCTCCGCGTACGTGGTGCTCCTTCTGCCCTATGGGCACGCTTTCCTCATGGGTGGCGCCACGCGACAAGTCCAAGCTGCCGGATGGCTACAGGAGCATACATGTGAGTAGCAGATGCCAGATGAAATGTATGAGTTGCGCACGGGTGTGTCCGATGCAGCTCACTC
>Ga0137307_103185_pt1 | contig 10221 bp, 9 predicted proteins | sample NAcewD2O_March_2_FD_97180 | JGI IMG/M metagenome (GOLD analysis project Ga0137307, IMG submission 97180) | Mouse cecal microbial communities from Vienna, Austria - N-Acetylglucosamine amended D2O_March | ecosystem: Host-associated > Mammals > Digestive system > Large intestine > Cecum | place...
CACCCCAATATCCGCCAAAAGCATGCCAGACGCCAAACCATCTGATGTCCTCCTTGTCCTTTATTTCACTTATCATCTTTTTAAAGCCGACCGGAAATTTCTCTTCTGGCATATCTGGTTCTCCCTCCCTGGTCATTCGGATACTTCAGTTTCGCTTTATACCGTAATTTTACCATAATTAGAATCATATACATATACTTATATCTAAAATATTTGTTCTCCTCAATACTCGTTCTTTCTCCGCCCATTATCAAGAGCGCTCCTCAATGATGATGGGTCGTGGTACAAGCAGAACCACTTCCTTCCGCAGCCATAAGCAGTGCCGAAGCCACCGCCTTTTTTCAGTCATCCGTTTTGTCGATATCACCCTCATTCAGTACGCCAGGGATCAAAGCTTCGCCCGCCGTCTTTTCTTTCCTGGCATTCCACTCATAAAAGGATGCCGCAGGAACGACCACCCACCTGTGCCGGGCACTGTCCTGGAACAGCAGCTTTTCCCTCACGGACTCGCTGTGGGCGTTAAAGATCACCTGTTTTCCCTTAATTCCGTGAAAGCCCCAGCATCTGTCCACCGCTATGTATTTATAAATAACAATCCCCGGCAATTTCATACCATAAAAAACCCCTGGCATCCGGACTATCAACCGAATACCAAGGGTACCATTTATGCTTCTTGAACAGGCTGCCGTATTGCATTTCAAATTTTTAGACTGAAAATTAATATCATTTCTTGTTTCATAACGATTCGCCTATATTTGCGTACTTCGTCCTGAATCCAATCTAACCGTCCAAGCATTTCTTTATCCCATCCTACCGAACCGCTATCTCAGAACACATAACCGCCACCTAGCGCAAATCCACCAATCACATCCTTCACTAACCGTCTGACAACCTCCTAATATCCGTTTTACCTGCAGGCAATACATTCTATTTCCACAAGTCCGTCCATAGGTAACTTAGCCACCTGTACACAGCTTCTTGCCGGATATTCAGTAAAATAATTGCCATATATCTGATTCACAACCGTGAAATCATCCAGGTTTTTTACAAACACTGTTGTTTTTACGACATCATCTAACGTCATACCCTTTTCAGCAAGAATGGCCTGTAAGTTTTTCAATGACATATGTGTCTGGGCCTCAATACCCTCCTCAAGCTTCCCTGTGGCCGGATTAATGCCAAGCTGACCGCTTGTATACACTATGTTACCAACCGAAATCGCCTGTGCGTAAGGCCCTATTGCATTCGGAGCATCCTTCGATGCAATTATTGTCTTCATAACATCCTCCTCGTAATTTCCATATTCGCAATCCGTTGACAGCATTTCTCCTCTGCAACCTCAATTACTTCCTGTCTCCATATATCTGCCGGGAGATCTTGTAGATTTCCTCTACATAAGCACTGCCTGGGTAATCCATCATAAAAGCTATATTTATAACACCAGCCTTTTCTGAATCCTTACACACCCTTTCCGCAAATGCCCTTGCTTTGGCCCTGATTGCCGTTTCATTCTCTTTCTCCGCGTCATAAGGGTCTGCGTATACCCCAATACAAATGCGGTCTCCGTATTTCTCAAAAAGCATCTGGGTATCATTGATATTTGGGGAAGGAACCCAGATATCCCATCCGGCCGCAATGAAATTTTCAATCTGCATTTCATTCTTTCCGCAGCTGTGAAGCTCCGCCACTTTGCCATGAGCATGTATGCAGTCCACCAGCTTCTTCATATAAGGAACCAGCATATCCCGGGCTGTTTCAAAGGAGAAAAACGGCGCCCGCTGGCTGCCCCAGTCATCATGAACCAGAAAACCGTCCACATCAAAATATTTACAGCATTTCTCCACGATCTGGCAGCCCAAATCAGAGAGCCTATCCAGAAGCGCCCGAAGGGCATCCTCCTGTTCTTCATCAATAATTGCCACTGCCGCGTTTTCAAATCCCATAAAGGAAATCAGCCGCTCAAAGCCAAACCCATTTAACAGGGGAATATAGGTAAATTTATCCGGTTTCATGTACTTCCTGCTGCGCTGCGCACACCCCTCCCAATCCCAGGTTTCAATATCCGGCCAGGTGATACATTGCTCCCAGTCGTTGGCATCCGCAAACAGATGAGGGGTATCCGGATCCTCCATAGAGCCTCCGGCTGTGGGGACATAAACCCATGGAACACCAAACATATCCTTTCCGCCCTTCTCCGTATCGGAGACAGATGCATCGTTAAAAGCTCCCCTGGCCTTGTTGTCCGGTATAACATCTGGCTGGAAATTAAAAGTCTCCGTACTGTTACATAACCAGAGAGGATTTCTCTCTCTTACTGCCCGCCGCCAGCCTTCCTTCTCCGTCACCGGATAGTGGAATGCAGGAAACTTTTCGCACCATCTCCCAAGCCGCATAGGCTCAAGCCGTACATCCTGTATTTCTGCTTCATTAAATTTCATAAAACTGCCCCTTTACTCCTTTTCAGTTCCGATATCCTGTGTCTTTGATTCCTTTTTCCCGCTTACTCCCCTGTAAATCTTGCTGATAATAATACAGGCTACAAAGACAAATCCCACATAAGAGCTGATACTCATAACCTTGTTCATAATCTCCGCAAAGGTTCCAACCAAAGACAGTGCATAAGCACTGACACAGACCAGAACGACCACCGGCTTATACCACTTATTGTCCTCTTTCACCAGATTTGCCGATACAACCCAGCACATACCGGTAGCGGTTGTATAAATCGCAAGCATCAGAATGACTCCATAAAACAGGGAGAACCCGCTTCCAAGCCTTCTGGCAAGATCCAGAACCGGAATACCGCTGCCCACAACAGTACTGGCATTTAAGATAAACGCCAATAAAATCAACGCCTGGAAAATCTGCATAATAACCTGTCCGATGGTATTCCCCATAATTACTTCCTTATTACTAAGATCATTACGGGAAGCAGTGGAAGAAATATAGGAGCCCGACCCCAGTATTGCGTAGCTGAATGACAAAATCCCTGTCCAGATAATATTGTTTGAGATACGAAGGGATGTGGTATCACCCTGCAAAATCTGATTGCCCTCTGCAAATCCGTTCGAAGGCGCCAGATAACTGGCTATACAGACAATCAATACCGCGCCCAGAATAACCGGAGCAATCATCCCCAGGACATCAATCAGTTTCTTCAATCCCATAGCAGCGGTAACCGCTACTACAATCAGCATTACAACTGTCCCTATCCTCATGTCAATATGGAAGGTCGTATTCAGCGTTTCAGCGCCTCCGGAAATCATACCGCCGGCAATCGCGAATATGATGATTACCGCATACCATCTTATTAACACTCCCAGGTATTTCCCGCAATAGTGCTTGTACATGATATTCATATCCGACAATTCATACGTACGACAGTCGTGCGCCAGAACAAAAACCAGCGCAATGGCCAGAGTTGCCGTAACCGCCAGCCCTAAAAATCCTCTTGCCCCATGCACTCCAAAAAACTGCATCAGCTCTACACCGCTTCCGAATCCGGCGCCAATACTGTATGAAATATATGCTCCCGCAATAACCAGAGCCGTTTTTATTCTCATACTTTTATTATTTTCCTGCATATTTATCTCCTCTCAGTTTCTTATGTCATCTTCAACCCTTAGACATTGCCAATCGTCATAGCTGTATCAAATCCATCACGGATCGCTGTCTGAATCGTTCCAACAGCATAGCTGTCGCCAATCCAGAAGAAATCATTCACCGTTTCACGAAGCTTGTCTACCATTTCGCTGTTAGGACGCATGCCTGCTGCCGCGATCACAGTATCCGCTTTCAATTCGATTCTTTCGCCTGCCTGGTTCTCACAGACAACACCACTGTCTGTAACCTCAATACATTTTGTGTTTAAATGGATCTCTATGCCATATTTTTTAATCTGCGCATTCAGAGCGTCCATCTGGATGATTCCTGTCCCCAGTCCAGGAGCATCGGATGCGGACGCAATCTGACTGTTCATTTCCACGATCACCGGAGTTTTTCCCTCCATAGCCAGGCCGACAGCGCACTCAACGCCTGCAAATCCCCCGCCCAGGAGAATTACTTTTTCACCAATTTCCGGATGCTCATCATAATATTTGAGAATCGGCAGAGTTTTTTCATAACCCTTGACAGGCAAACCCACCGGACTTCCTCCAACTGCCGCAATCAGAACATCCGGATTAATTTGAGCAACCAGCTCCGGCGTTACCTCCGTACTCAGCCGGATATCAACTTTAGCCTTCCTTACCGTACGGTCCAGATATTCAATAAAGTTTTTCAAACGGTATTTAAAAGGCTCACAATCAATAATTGGAATGATTCCCCCAAGTCTGTCCCGTTTCTCGCAAAGAATTACATCATGACCTCTTTCCGCAGCCGTCAATGCCGCCTGCATACCGGCAGGACCTCCCCCCGCGATAAGTACCCGGCACGACTTTGCCGGCAGGTGCTCATGCACAAAATAATGGTCTCTTCCAATGATCGGATTAACAGAGCAGAAAATAGGCAGATGGTTATAGGAACCTGTATGGCATGCCAGGCATCCGATACACGGACGGATCTCATCCGTACGACCCAGCATCGCCTTTCTGGGAAGCTCCGGATCAGCGATTAAAGCGCGGCCAACCACTACATAATCCAGCCTGCCTTCCGCAATCACCTGCTCCATATAGGCCGGATCACTGATATTTCCCACGGATCCCACAGGAATATGCAGATGCTTCTTGATCTCTGCCGCTGCCTCCACATTTTTTCCTTCTCCCATATCAAACCAACCAGGATGGGACAACGGTGATGTCTCCGGGAAATGAAGAGAGCCTGCGCTGACTTGGATCATATCCACATCATGTGCTTCCAACAGTTTACAAAACTCAATGATATCCTCAAGCTGATAGCCTTCTGTCAAACCTTCCTTATGGCTGATACGAACCTCAATAGGATAATTGCGGCCGCAGTAATGGCGGATTCTGTCTACCACCATAGTCGTGATACGCGCACGGTTCTCAATGCTTCCCCCAAACTCGTCCGTCCTCTTATTAAAGACGGGAGACAAGAACTGAGAAAGAAGCCATCCATGACCCGCATGGATCAATACCATATCAACACCGCAGCGTTTCGCCCTTAAAGCCGCTTTCCCATAAGCATCTACAACCTCCTCAATGACTTCCCTAGGCATTTCACGGATTTTATGTACTCTTGGCCCGCTGCCATCTCCTTGATCGTAGCTGTCCTCCATATCGCTGGGACCATAATTAATCCGGTTGTCATCATGCAGATGCATACCGGCATGCATCAGTTCCACTGAGCAAAGAGCACGCCCCGCGTGGACTGCGTTAGCATAATCGTTCAGTCCCATCTCCGAACGGTAATCAAATATATTCATCTTTGGATTCCATTCCACAGCACCGGTAGGATGCACAATACAGTCGCCCAGCGTAACAGCAGCCACGCCCCCCGCCGCCTTATGTCCCTGGTAATCAATAACACGTTCTGTTAAATGGTTATGATCGGTAAAAGACTTCATACCGCCAGGGGCTGAAAAAAGCCGGTTGCGGAACACGGTTTTTTTCACCTTCAAAGGTTTAAATAGATTTGGATAATACTGGTTCATATAACTTCCTCCTTCACTTAAAAAATTTTTTTAATGATATCAGCCAAAGATTTTGCACGCTCTTTCATTACCTATAGTTTCCATATTTCAACAATGCATTAAACATAGCATCCAGATTTTCTTCCTTCGCAATATCAATACTTCCATCACAATCAAAGATATATCCTCCGCCCGGCATACAGATATCCAGAAGCTCCTTTACCTTTTCTGTCACCGTCTCCGGTGTTCCTGTTTCCAGAAGCGCCATGGGGAAGTTCCCTACAATACAGGAATTACTTCCTACAATCTTCTTCGCCTGACGCATATCTACCTTTTCAAAGTGCACCATGCATTTCCCCCTGGGAAGATCCGTAAGCTGTTCCAGCCGAGTATTGTACCTGCCCTCCGTATAGAGATACGGTGTCACTCCCATATCTACTAACGCATTTATAATTTTCATAAAAGGACGCCAGTATATCTTTTCATACTGTTCCGGACTCATAAACCCATCCATACCTTTATGCATGGGAAAGGAAGCCCTTTTAACAGGCATATCCGCATCTTTATAATGCTGAAAACTCTCGATCTCCAAATCGGCAATACGGTAGCAAAGTTCCTCCATCTCCTCCTCCCGCTCCAGCTGATCCATCAAAGTCGGAAGAGTTCCCCGATAATAATCCCCAATCACATCAAAGGGAACCTCTCCCCCGCCATTGAAAAACGGTGGAAACCCCATATCCTCAACCCGCTGGCTGCACTCGGTATTCGCTTTTATCCGCTTTGCCTCTTCTTTTGCTATTTCCGCCAGAATCTCATAGGCTTTTAAGGCTTCCTCCGTATACAGGCCGCAAAGCGGCGGCGTTCCCACTATAATATTAGGTACAAACCGGATGCTGGACAGACCTGCCAGATTCGGGTATGCGCGGGGGATATATTTACGCAGCATAAATCCGGTAAAGTCCTGCAGCACTTCCTGATATTCATCTTCTTTCATATACTCATATTCCATGGCCTGGTAGGTGGACTGATCCGGCACCTTGGTTCCCGGCCGTCCCGGCCAGTCAATCATGGTAGATCCTGCTAGCTCGTTGGCTCTCCCGCTGTTAAATCCTTTATGCAGGCTGGCGTCCATCATGGGATACTTTTTATAAAAATTTACAATAGCCTCAGCTGCCCGGGGATAATTGTACATGGAATCCTTGTTGGAGCATCCGTCCAGAGCATAAGGAACAATTCCTATATAAGGACAGATCGGCACATGATCCGGCTCCTTCAACGCAATGGCGTCCTCGCATCTCTTTAGTTTTTCCTGATATACTTTTTCTGCTTTTAATTCCATAGTCTCCTCCTACTTTTTGTTATTGATACTTCTATCCCTGCTTTAGATTCCTTTGTAATTTTAAAATTTTCTTTTCCGGTACACTTCTCTCAACTGCCCAAGCCCCTTCTCAAGAAGGCTTCTGGCACATCCGATATTCATCCGCATAAACCCGCTTCCGCCCTTGCCGAACCATCTTCCGGCGTCCAGTGCCAGACCTGCCTCCTCCAGCCAGAAACGCTCCAGATCCTCGTCATTAAGACAAAGCTGCCTGCAGTCAAGCCACAGAAGATACGTAGCATCCGGCTTTTGGCAGGTGACTTTTGGCATCCATTTTTTCAGATACCCATCCACAAAGAGGTAATTCTCCCACAGATAGGTAAGAAGCTGCTCCAGGTATTCCTCACACTCCGGGTCGGAATAGGCTGCGTCAAATGCTGCCGCCCCAAAAAGATTGGGAATATATACCCTTTTATCCATCTCCTTGATAAACGCTTCCCGCAGATCCTCATTGGGAATCAGAATAGCCGACGTTTGCAGACCCGCAATGTTAAAGACCTTGGAAGGTGCCATAGCCGTAGCACTGATCTGTTCATAGGCTTCTCCAAGCCCTGCCAGAGAATAAAAATGTTTATGCCGGTAAGTAAGATCCGAATGAATCTCATCCACTGCCACAATCACATGGTTTTTCAAGCAAATATCTCCGATCCTCTTAAGCTCCTCCTCATTCAGCACCCGAGAAACAGGATTAAGGGGATGGCACAAAAGCAGCAGCCTGTTTGCCGGATCCGCAGACAGTTCTTCCAACTCGTCAAAATGAATCCCCCATTTCTCCCCGTCAAACACCAGGGGATTCTCCACCAGTTTTCTGTCATTGTTCACCACGCTGTCCCGGAAGGGATAATACACGGGCGGCTGGATAATAACCCCTTCCCCAGGCTCCGTAAACGCCGCCACCATGGCGCTCAGGGCAGGCACAATGCCATTGCTGAAGGTCACCCACTCCGGCTTTGCCTTCCAGCCATTTTTCTTCTCCTGCCACGCGGCCGCCAGCTCTTTGGCATGAATGGACATGTCGCTGTAACCGTAGACCGGATGTGCGGCCCGCCTGCAGACAGCCTCCACAACAGGCCGGGGACATGGAAAATCCATATCCGCCACCCAGAGCGGAATGGCCTGGGGATTTCTAGGAAACCCCTCCTCCATCCCGTCCCATTTATGGCTTAGGGTACCCCGTCTGTCCAAAACCTCATCGAAATTGTATTTCATCCCGTATACGCCTCCTATATTGTGTATGATGTATCCTTAATATTATTTATAGCCAGAAATTGCTTATCATCTCATTGTGATTATAATTATAAATAAACCGGTTTTATCAAACGTTTATTACATATTTTTTCAATATGTATAGCAGTTCCAATCTGTAACTGAAGCTATTGTAGCAGAATACATTTTAAAAACGAATCCATAAAATGTTGACAATTCTGCCCTTTTGCTACTATAATTTGTAGTAAAACCGGGAAAGAGGTACTTTCATGGAACTGACAACAGAAATACTATGCAACAGGCTGATTAAAACATATCCTCTGCTTTGTCCAAAAAATTTTTATAATTATCCGGTGCATATTGCATACTTTGCGGAAAATACGGCATGGGAAGATGGAATCGCGTATATTGTCAAAGATCAATCCATGGGACCACGCTGCCTTTTGGCGGATACAAAGTCAGCGTTTTTCTGTCTGTGGGAAAATGAAGAACCGCAAGAAGAAACAAAGTGTGATGTCATATTTCTTTCCCCGACAGTCAATCCCTGCACTTTGTTAAATGATATTAATCGAATTTTTTCAGAATTTAATCATTGGGAACAATTAATCTTTTCCTGTCCCTATACAACTGACGGCATCAAGGAAATCATTATGCTTTCCAAACAGGTTCTCAGAGGCCGTGTATCTATGGCTGATATTTTCTTAAATTACGTTTTATATAACAGAAAAATACAAAAAAATCCGGGCAGGGTATCTTTTTCCAATGACACGAACCATGACAGGATTTATGACCTTATTAATGACCCTCTATTTTATAAATATGAGTCGGTTAAAGGCGTTTTCCTTTACCCCGGCAAATGTTACTCCACGCTCGGTTATAATCTATATCAAAATAAAAAGTTTAATTACCGCCTGATTTATAATAATTTTACAGACACCTACACAACAGAAGAATATTATATCTTTGAATACCTGGCTAAGAAAATCAGTACCATGATCGAGCATATACCGTCTATGTCGGCATCCATCCCGTCCAATAGCCCATTACGTAATTCCATTTATCAGATTATATTCGGAACATGTCCGATTAACGCCTTACTTAATAAACAACTTAAAGAAATCGGATGGGCTAATGATGATGATTATTATTTAATATTAATGGAATACTATTTTAAAAACAGCGAATTCGATGCCCCTCTATTCCATATTTTTACGCTTGAGCATATGTATTCCGAAAGTATTGCCATAAAACATAAGCAAGGGTTAATCTTAATATTAAACCTGACACAAAACGCACATTTACAAAACTATAAATTTCTTGATACTTTTTCCCCCTTTATACGTGAATCAATGTATAAATGCGGAATCAGCGCTGCTGTAAAAGGTTTTTCCAATTTGAATTACGCTTATATGCAAGCTACATTCGCATTACAATATGGCCTATCCCATATGGAACACTTCTGGTATTTTAAATTTGAGGATTTTTATTTGCAATATATGATTTCACAAATAGTTGATCAGTTTCCGTCGGAATATGTCTGCCATCCGGCCTTACATCAGATGCGTCTTTATGATGAAAAGAATAAAACAGAATTATACCAGACTTTATATGTTTTTATGAATTGTCAATATAACTCCAGCAAGGCGGCAAGAGAACTTCATATTCACCGCACAACTTTGCTGTACCGGCTGGATAAAATTTATGAATTAACCAACATTAATCTTGAAAACTGGGAAACCAGACTCCATTTAATGTTTTCTTATCAATTACTGGGTGTTTAAAAGCATGATATAACTTAACGCAAAAGCAAAAATTTTGCCAGCCGAATCATTTCATTTTTAGAAAAATCAGGACCACCCGTCAAACGGGTGGTTTGCTCGCCCCTATAAGGGGCAGTTACCGGCCAGCGCCTAAAGACGCTGGCTTTCACTCCGTTCAAGCCTTAACGCCCTTGACTCGTCGCAGCCCTTAAAAGGGTCCTCATATTCCTTTACACTTAATTTATTCATCGCGATGTCATGGCTCCCCTGCTCTTGGATATACTTTT
>Ga0137307_103188_pt1 | contig 10218 bp, 6 predicted proteins | sample NAcewD2O_March_2_FD_97180 | JGI IMG/M metagenome (GOLD analysis project Ga0137307, IMG submission 97180) | Mouse cecal microbial communities from Vienna, Austria - N-Acetylglucosamine amended D2O_March | ecosystem: Host-associated > Mammals > Digestive system > Large intestine > Cecum | place...
ATAGTAACGGGGCCGCAAATTGGGCCAGGCGGAAAAGCGAGAGATCGTATGGCCAGTGAATATAGTAGTCGGCAAAGCGGGCATAGGCGCCAGGAATGGCGGCCAGCATGGCCTTGAAATTGAACTCCCCCATAGTATCCATGCCGTTGTAGGCGGTCAGAGACGCCCCATGGCGGGAGACCAGCAGCCGTACGATCACGGCGTACAGGGCCAGACTTATGACAATTGCCGCTATATACTTCAGGCCCCGCAGGACTGTGGCCCCGACCGGCGCCTCCTCCAGCAGGGAGAGAACGCAGTCAAAAAGAAGCAGTCCAATGGCATAGCAGATATAGGCCTGGTAGATGCCGCAGGCTATGGTCATCAGTCCGATGGCAGCCAGCCAGCCGAAGCGGTACCGCTTCGCCAGCCACACGGCCAGCGTGTTCAGGAACAGGGAGGCAAAGTAGGCGTCCGCCGTGAACATAAAGGAAAATGTGTCCGCCACAGTGGGGAACGTGACCAGGAGCGCGGAGACCAAAAGAACGCTGACCGGGTGGGAAAGCTCCAAAAGCCGCACCGTCAAGCCGGCGGTCCATGCGATCATGACGATGGAGATCAGGCCGAGGACTACCCGTATTTGGTAGATGGTACTGAACGAGGAAAAGAACCCCAGTGCCCAGCGGCCGTTGACAACGAAAGAATTTGCAGTAAAGGCGGCAATACTGCCGTCATACCCGAACAGTAGGTTGGTAAATACATACAGGTGGGCAATCAGTCCAATCAGGCAGGCGGATTGAAAGGCCAATCGAAATTCCTTAGAAGGTCTCCTCCACAAGTGACCGCTGGACCAGCAAACCGCGTTCGCGCATTTATTCACGAAAGCTCGCTCCTATCCGAGGATAGGACGCGGCATCACGTAAGGGTACCCTTACGTGATGGATGGGGTCCCATCCATCATTCATATTTGATTAGTTTGATTAGATAGACCCGATTGAATCAGGCAAACAGGGGGCTTGCGCTTACGCCTGCCGAAACTTCAAGATCTTCGCCCGGGATTGGTCCGGCAGCGTGACCTCTTTCCCCTGTTCCCGGTTCAGCTCCTCCGGCTCGTGGAATGTGGGTACCACCTGGTGCAGCGCATCCCGGATTACCGAGGGATCATTTTTTTCCAGAGCTGCCGCCAGAACGGCCAGCTTTGCCTGTAGTTCCTCCGGCGTCACAAGGGGTTGGCGTTCTATAAAAATCTGGTCGTTCTCTGTCTTCTCAATGTCCCGGCTGGCAATCAGCAGCTCCTCATACAGCTTTTCTCCCGGTCGCAGACCGGTCTCCACAATGTCGATATCCCGGTAAGGCGTATAGCCGGAGAGGCGGATTAGATTCTCCGCCAGATCCAGAATTTTTACCGGCCAGCCCATGTCCAGCACATACAGTTCATTCTGCCGGGCCATGGCTCCGGCTTGCAATACCAGCTGTGCGGCCTCCGGGATGGTCATGAAGTACCGAATGATCCGCTTGTCCGTCACGGTGACAGGCCCGCCTCCGGCAATTTGCCGCTTAAACAGGGGCACCACAGAGCCGTTGGAACCCAGCACATTTCCAAAACGTACAGCGGCAAAGACCGTGCTGCTGCGGCCTTTCATAGACTGGACAATCATTTCACACATCCGCTTCGTGGCACCCATGACAGAAGTGGGATTCACCGCCTTGTCTGTGGAAATTTGAATGAATTTCGCCACACCGTATTCGTCTGCTGTCCGGGCCAGGTTCAGCGTGCCGAACACGTTGTTTCGCACCGCCTCCTGGGGGCTTTGCTCCATCAAGGGGACATGTTTATGTGCGGCGGCATGGAACACGACATCAGGCCGGTAACGGGCAAAGAGCTGCCGGAGCCGCTCCCGGTCTCGAATAGAGGCGATCTCCACCGCCAGATCCAGCCGTCCACCGTATTTATAGAGTAATTCCTGCTGGATGTCATAGGCATTGTTCTCATAAATATCTACAATTACCAAGCGCCGGGGATCGTGTTTGACGATTTGGCGGCATAGCTCCGCACCGATGGATCCCCCTCCCCCGGTGACCATCACGGTTTTTCCGCCTAAAAAAGCGTCGACGGGGGCGGGATCTAGCTGGATAGGGTCCCGGCCCAACAAGTCTTCGATTTGAATGTCCCGCATCTGAGTGCGGATGGGCCGCTGGCTGAGAAGATCCAATGTGCTGGGTAAGACACGGACCTTTACTTTATCCAAGGCGGAGAGTTCCTGCAAGATCTCCTGCCGGCGGGATTCCGTAATGGATGGAATGGCTACCACGATCTCCCCAATATCCAGCGCCTTTACCCGGGCGGGAATATCACGGATACGGCCCCTGACCGGTACGCCCCGGATCCGTTTACCCTGCTTAGCCGGATCATCATCGAAAAAACACTGAACAGCATAAGGGCTGTCTGGATTATTTTGTACCTCCTCCAGGAGCTGAACGCCGGCGGAGCCGGCGCCGACGATGGCCATGGAGATCCGGTGAGATCCCTGGCGGTACAGGAGATGTCCCCGGCCCACACGGTAAGCGAAGCGGACCAGGAGCATGCCCAGCACCCAAAGGGCGGCAATTGCGGTTAGAAGCAGAAATGAGATAACGCCCACATCCAAGATAAAACGAGTGACAATTTCATAAGAGAAGAAGCCGCAGAAAGCGGCCATCAGCAGCGAGAGATATTCCCGGCTTTCGGCGTAGCGCCAAAGACTGTCATATGTATGAAACAGAAGCTGAAATACCACCGTGCAGCCATAAAGCATTGCTAAATGGGGTAAAAGATTTCCGCGTCCCACGGCATCAGACAGGGAATAACGCAGAGAAAACGCAGCTAGCACCAGCGTTACACCGGTTAAAATAGCAGCGTCACATAGAAAGAGGATGAGGTTTCGAAAGCGGTTTATCACGTCAACGTCGACCTTTCATGGTAAGTGCTCCCCAGGGAGCGCAGATCTTCTTGTGAAAGCGGCGAAATGCTGCTCACATATGACAATATACCACAACTTTTCGACATTGAAAAGGCTTTTTAGAAAATTTCCTCAAAGTAGAAGTTTTTGTGGTTTTGCATGGCAGCACTGTCAAAACCATGGGATCTTGTTTGGAAATCAACAGAATATGTAGCGGCAAAAAATTTTCACGGTCCGTCAAATGACAGGGATACGCCCAGGAGTATGGCTGTTGGGCGGCGCAAAGGGTCCGGTGGGATTTTCCGTTGACAATTACTCAAAAAAGAATTATAATTTTTTATTAAAAGACGTGTTTAAGGCGGCTTTTTAAGAATCAGGTAGCGGAAAGGAAATAGAGATGGAGATACGTCTGAGGGTTCCCCAGAGAATTCCGCTGAAACCGGCACCGGGGACTTTTTACAATATTGCGGTGGGATTATATCTGCTCCATATGGCAGTAATGGCAACCTTAACCAATTTTTATCCGGATGTTCTAATGCGCTTCCGGATGCCGTCTTTTCTTCTGGTCGCGGGACTCGTGCTGGTGGCGATTGCCCTTCGCCTCTTAAAAAAAGGAGTACCCCTGAGACCGCTGCTTTTTTACTGTGCTTTTTTTGCTTTGATGTTATTGGGCATCGTTTATCAAGCGGAAAACACACCCTATATATTGGACATTTTGCTCTCGGCCTCGTTCATCAAGCACGTACTGTTATTTTCCATGCTGTTTCTCTTTGAGGAGGAGCCGGATCTCCGGGTGCGGCAGTTAACGGTAATTGCTGTGGCGGCTTTGCTGGTCTATTATCTCGGTGTGTCGAAGGATATGTTCCTGATGGAAAATGGACGGATCGACTATATGCTGGTGGGATATGGCTGTTCACCTTGGTGGTGTATTTTGGCCCAGGGAGTTTTTTACTATCGAAACAAAATAGCCAAGCTGTTTTGCTTGGCTGGAACAATTTATTTTGCTATATTTATTACAGTTTATGGAAATCGCGGCGCTCTGGTAGTGCTGTTTATCGCGGTGGCAGTTATAGTGGCTGTATATCTTCCACTAAAGTGGCTGGTGCCCCTGGGGAGTCTCCTATTCGCCGCTATGGTCGCACTGCTGCTGTTCCTGGAACCTATTTTGACGACCATTGGAAAGCTCTTAGGGCTTGACCTGACCCAGAGCCGGAACTTGAGGCTGTTGACGTCTGATTTCTTAGGCTTGGGCTATGACTCTGGGCGGATGCCGCTCTACCAGGAGTGCCTAGGGGCGATTTTCCGCCACCCCCTACTGGGAAATGGAGTGGGCGGCGACCGGGTGGCAACCGGAGGTGAGTATGTTCATAATATTGTGCTGGAACTCTGTACCCATTTTGGAATTGTAATAGGAGCTTTAATATACGGTTGGCTTTTGTACATGGGAGTACGAATGCTGTCCCACTGCAAAAACCGGGATTGGCGAGCGCTTTTTCTCCCCTTTTATGTGTTCAGTATGGTGCAGTTGTTTTTCAGCCGTACACTTTATCAATCTGGATATCTGATGACTTCGGTTGTAATTTACCTGACTTACTCCGAAAGCCTGAACGTCTCACGATCAAGACAGCGGAAAATACCGCGGACCTATGAAATAGAGCGGCTGCCATTCTTTTAGAATAAGAAAAAGGGGGGATATTCCCCCCTTTTTCTTATTCTAAAAGAATGGCAGCCGGTCAATTGATTTTTAAAACTCTATGCGCCGCTCGCAGCATTCGGTACAGAAGCTTATCAGATTCTACAGCATACTCCGTATGCTGATGGGGGGGCGCAGCCATAAGCGCTTCAAACTCCGCATCCGAGATCCCCAGGCCCTTTTTGATAATGGAGAGATATTTTTCCATCTGTGCCTCATCATAGAGGGGTTCCTGATATTCTTTCAGGGCTTGCTCCCGGGAGATCTGACCACTGACGATCATACTGGAGAGATGAGAGGTACGCTTGTCTACATGGAATTTTCTGGGGAACCAATACAACTGCAGAAACGCTGTGAAAATATTCTCCAGATGTTTTCTGCCGTAATATTCAAAACCACAGAAGTCCGCCAGCTCTTGGAATGCCCGGTCACGGTTATAATCAATGAGGTCTAAAGGCCGCAGTGTCTTATATATGTGCAGCCGCTCTGCTGTGAGCCGCTGAATAGAAGAGACGAATTTCAGCTGGTCAATGGGTTCTGTTCCAAAGCGGCGGTGAATGTCTTTGATATTGACAACATCGGAGTTGGAGTAGCTATTGCCATGCTGTAAAATGCACTCCAACGCAAAGTTCCCACCACTTAGAAAATACGTGATATGATATTTTCTCATCTGCTCATAGAGAAAAGCAAGTATGGTATTGTCTTGCGGGACAGCTAAATTAGGCACTCCTGCCTTCATATATGCCAGACTCAACGCATTAAACTGTTTGGGATTCGGCTGGATAACTTTATAGTCAAAGCCGGTGGCGTCGATCAGTTTTTTCAGGTTGGATTTAGAAATCTCCGTGTCATATCCGTCGTCCAGGTGGACAGCCAGTACACGAAGACCCCATTTGTGGCCCAGATAGGCCAAATAGGAGGAGTCCAGTCCTCCGGAAAGGCCCATGATGCAGTCGTACTGCTTGTCCTGTTCAGATTTTTTTATTTGGGAAAGAAGCGCATCTAGGCGGCGCTGGCCCTCTTCATTTGGGAAATAGGTCTTTTCCATGCGCGCTAGAGCTGCTGTACAATAATTGCAGTATCCATTTTCGTCAAAACGGATGGTGGGATCTGCTGCATTGTCCATGATGCAGCGCTTGCAGCGTGTAATCTCTTTCATAAAATGAACCAACCCCTTTTATCAAGTGCCGCAGCAGGTTTCATGAAAAATCTGACCGTGGATTTCAAATGCACAATTTTTGCTGTATGGCCATCACACAATTCAACGATCTATCATCTACAGTAAATATCTCAACGTTGCCGGTGCAGCCTAGCTGAGATACTGGGTATTTTCAAGAAGGAAATTTTGTCCCGTGGGGTACCCCACGGGACAAAGGAAGAGGCCTCTTCCTTTGTCAATTACTATTTGTTTATGACTTTTTGTAATAATACTTTAGAAATACGCCGAAAAGCAATGTCGCCATAGTCAAATATACCGCAGTACTTGCCCACGCAAGTCCTATGGGGCCAAAACGGGGAATGCAGTATAGATCAAGAACTACCTGCAGGATAATGCCAAGGCCGGCGGCCAGCAGGTTATATTTCTGTTTCCCCATTGCCGAGAGCACGTTGGCAATCGGCCCGCGGATGCCATTATTGAAGAAGGATGCGATCAATAAAATGCGCATGATTGGAACGGCGCTGAGGTAACGTTCTCCGTACAAATGCAGTATTAATGGGCGGGCAAGGACCATACAAGCCGCAACCGCGCTGGCGACGATAAACGAGGTACATGCCAGCATGATCTTAAATTTTTTTTGAACCCAGGTGTAATCCTGCCGGTGTTCGTGCTTTGTAAAATATGGCGATACAAATGTACCTACCGAGGATACCAGGATCGATAGATTAGCCGGAATTACGTAGGCGGTTTTGTAATCAGCAACTAGGACTTCATTTCCGCAGAGCTGACCCAGGAAAAACACATCATTCAGCATAAAGATCGCCCACAGCCCATCAATTAGCATCATCTGTATGGAGTAGACGGAGATCTCATGCTTTGCAGTGCGGTCTATCAGATCAGGGACGGTATCTTGGAAGAACTTTTTCTTAACGATATAGACGCATATCATTCCGCCGATGATATTGGCCAGCAGCTGCCCAGCCGCAGCCCCGTTGAGTCCACCGGCATAGGCCCCGGCCAGTTTCATGAGGATCAGGAGAACGGCTGTAATAAAACTCAAGACGGCGTATCCCTGATGGTCAAATAGAGCCCGCAAAGACGCCAATCCCGCGTGCTTGAAAAATATGAACAGTCCCCCTATCACCAATAGAAATATCAATGTAGAGTGGCCGGCAAAGGCTGCCGGGTGTGGGTATAGCAGACAGAATACCATGCCTGCAAAAACCAGAAGAAAGTCCCAGCATGTGCCCTTTTTCAGGGCGTACCGGTAATATCCATATTGGAGGGAGGGACTTTCCGCCAGGACTAGGTATCGTAGCAGACCAATGTGCAATCCGAGTCCAACAGCGAGGAAAAAATAACCTGTAAAGTTTTCATAATAGCCCAGTATGCCATAATCTGATTTAGACAGACACCGCACCAGAAAAACAGAGGCAAAAAATGAGACAAACTTTGTTAGGAAAGTGCCTGCCACAATATGCAAAGCTCCTTTAGACAGGAGGATCTTTAAAGCATTTCTCGCTCGTTCTATAAAGGTCTTATTCATAACACGCTGTACTCCGAACTATAAGGCTGAGTTTTCCGCGGTACCGCGAAAAAACTGCGTCACGTGATTTTTCAGGAAAAATTTTCAAGCAGGTGTGCCCCGAAAAACGCGGCTTGAGGTGATATTCACCGCTCGAAAGCCAGAACGAAAGAGGCTATAGGGAATTTAAAAGCGTCCGATAGGCCGACTGTAATGCGGTTTTCTCTTTCTCCCAGCAGAGTTCCTCCTTTGCCCGCTTCAAATTTTCCTTACAAGCGGTATAGAAGTCTCCATCTGTACGCAGCTTTTCAATAGCGGCGGCAATGCCGTCCAGATCTTCCGGGTCTGTCAAAATACCGATGCCATATTGACGGACAATGGGACCCATCTCTGGGAAATCACTGGCGATTACCGGCGTAAGAGCTTGAATCGCCTCAAAAAATTTATTGGGGAGCGATAGATAATAACTCCGGCAGGATGCCTGGATTAGGCTTGTGCAGGCATCTGTCGCTCCAATATAATTTCGCAGTTCCTCAACAGGTACCGCCGGATGAAACAGCACATGCCCGCCCAACTCCGCAGAGAGGGCATGGAGGGAGTCCAGATAACTTTGTTTTTCCGCATTTCCCAAGATAACAGCCGCAGTATTTTTTCTCCCGCTTACTGCCCGCATCAGATTTTCAATGCCTCTGTCCGGAGTAATCTTGCCGTGATATAGGACTAAAAACGTGTCCGGCGGCAGATTAAGTTCAGCAAGCATCCTTTGGCGGACCTCTGCTGATGCGGCAGGGTCCAGCTGCCAATAGGGTGGGATATTGCGGACAACTACAGGGCGGTCTCTTAGCTTGTGGATTTGCTGCACCTCATCGGCGGCAATACCTGAGGGGATGACGGAAAACGCGGAGCGCTTCATCAGAAAACACTCCAGCTTCCCGACACACCACCTTGTCAAGCGGCTTCGCTTTCCCGCCCGCTCCAGCTCATATTCGTGGGAGTCGTACACCAGCGCCGCCGGGCGGCGCTTTCCAAAATTGGACATCCATCCAATCAGCAGCCCGGAGAGATCGTGTCCTGTGATCACATCGATATTTAACCTCCGGACGGCTGCCGCCCAAGTAAAGAGGGCGGTCACCCGGTTCAGCCCGGCAGGGATCCGCCCCCCCAGGGGCCGGGAGGACTGACGGATCACACGGAAGCCGTCTACTTCGTCCTCCTGGCCGGAGACAGGACCCTTTGCAACAACGAGAACTTCCGCTCCTAAATCCCGAACAACAGAGAGTTCCCGTTTATCATGACTAGCGTTTCTCCATTCGCCGCAGCAGATCTTCAAAACTTTTTTCATGATCTGATTCCTCCAAGAAGCGCTTAGTCAGATTGTGATAAAACCACCTATAGGCCTATCCAGCCTTTTTGCCAGAGTGGCCAATTCCGTGACGGCAGTCCAACGGGTAGCGCCGGCCCGCTCCGCCAGTACAATACAGGAGGATTCCCGGACAGCGACCGACGTTTCCGGATTATGGTCTGCATCGCCCAAAAAGCGTACCGTGCATCCACTCTCTGTCAAAGCCTTCATGGCAGATTGCACTGCGGGGTTTTCTTTTTGGAGAGGCAGTGTGGATATTAACGCCACGGCGCCGGCATGTGGAAGGTAGCTCTTGGCGTTGCCGGAAATATAGGCGAGGGCTTGTTCACTGTCTGTCCAATTCCGCTCTCCCAAAATACGGTCTGCCAGCCGGTCCCAGAGGCGGGCGGGACCCGCCCCCGAACCCCAGAAAGGAATGGAGAGATTCTGCTCCAGCTGACGTGAAGTCTCTACCCGGTTACGGAAGATGTATGTTGTCAAAACCCAAATTAGCGCCAGGGCAATGCCCAGGGCAGCGCCCAAAATCCCGTGCTTGACGCAAGAACGGAACATAACGGAAAGAGAGAGCCGCTTTCCCTGCTGCTCGGGCTCCGTTAAGCTGTTTAACTGCTGCTCCAGGCCAGTGATCTGCGTCATATACGTGTTGGCGGAGACAGAGGAATTCTTTTGGGCATCGTCCAAAGCCTGGTCAATAACCACTTTCGTTACTTTGCTGAGAATGGTAAAGCCGTGGGGCGCGGAGGCCTCGGAGATCAGGGGCTGCTGTTCCTGAAGGCAGGTATAGGCGGCATCGGCTAACCGCTTAGACGCATATTCTGTGTCTGCAGTGGCTTTCAGTGTCAGAATCCCCCCTGCGGTGGTCTCAAGAGAGAGGACTTCACGGAGATACTTATCTTCCACAGACTGATAAGCGGGAGCAGATAGGGCCTCTTGCAGATCTAGGCTGTTCCAAAGGACTTGGTATTGACTTTGAATTTTGGCGGTCATAAAGTCTACGACCGTATTGTCCAGCTGGAGTGTTTGCCGGATGTCGGCGTTTTTCTGGGTCACGCTGCTGTTTAGTTGATAGGTGCGCTGAAGAGCGTCTACCCCTACGCCGGAGATGGCGATATTAACGGTCGTAACTGCCTTATTATAAGGATCGATCTTCATCAGCAAGCTCTTTTCACTGTATTCCTGCTGAGACTCCATCTTTTGTTGAAGCTGGCGGAGCTGGTGCTCTAAGTTCAATTTTTGCTGGGTGTAAGCCGCTAGTTTTTCCTGGTATTGAACATCGAGCTGATCTACGCCATTATCCGCGTCTCTGGAGGAGGAGAACAGCCGTATGGCCTGAAGGCCCGCCAGCAACAGGGCAAAGACGAACGCAAAAAGGAGGATCTGTTTTCCCCGCCGCACGGCGATGGCTGCCAGTTCTTTGAGGGTTACCGAGTCTTTCATAACATGGTCTCCTTTGAATATGTTTATCTGGCGTGGAAGAGGGCCAGGTTACCGGCACAGCCCGAAAAAGGCAGGCAGGTTTTCAAAATCTTCCAGTAAAGTCAGTACTTGCTACGTCTCCCA
>Ga0137307_103194_pt1 | contig 10209 bp, 12 predicted proteins | sample NAcewD2O_March_2_FD_97180 | JGI IMG/M metagenome (GOLD analysis project Ga0137307, IMG submission 97180) | Mouse cecal microbial communities from Vienna, Austria - N-Acetylglucosamine amended D2O_March | ecosystem: Host-associated > Mammals > Digestive system > Large intestine > Cecum | place...
AAAATCTCTCCCCATTATACATATTTTTCTCAAAAGAATAAAGCGGTTTCCTGATTTTAAATGTGCAAGCAGATGAAGATAGCATTCTGCCGAATATTTTGTTATATTAATACTTGATTCGAATACCAAAAGCGGCAAAAACATACTGGAGGACATGCATATGATCAAATTATTGATTTTGGAAGATGATGCAGAGATGAACCATGCATTATGCATTTACTTTAAAAAAGCGGGATATACCGTCTTACAGGCTTTTCACTGTGCACAGGCACAATCCATTGCAGAAGAAAACCCGCCCGATATTATCATCGCCGATATCGGGCTTCCCGATGAATCCGGGTTAAGCTTCTGCGCTAAAATCTTAAAAGAGCAAAAAATACCGGTTCTGTTTCTGACTGCAAAAGATGAGGAGACAGATATCCTAAACGGATATGAGGCAGGATGCGAGGAATATGTGACGAAGCCCGTTTCCCCCAAGGTTCTGCTGAAAAAGGTTGAAGTTATCCTAAAAAGAAATCCTGCAGATTCTGTCCAAAAACAAAGGACAGATTGTTACAAAGGAACTGCTGCTTCAAAAAATCTGGGATGCAGAAAATAATTTTGTAGAGGAGCATACCGTTACCGTCGCTTTACTGCTTACATTTTTTCTGGGGATGCATCTGCTTGAGAATAGTCAGAGAAAGGCATATTCCCGAGAATTGATGGAACTGTCCGACCTTCTGGAAATGCTGCTGCAAAAAAAATCAGTTTCCTGGTTGAGACGTTTATATTAGCGGCACGCATGGAGCATGGAATCATTCAGATCCGCAAATGCAATACCAATTTAAAAGAGACGGTTGCCCATGCCGTATTTCAGGTATACAAAAAAGCCGAAAAAAAGAATATTTACATTGAAATACAAGAGCTGCCGAATCTGGAAAAAGCGATTCCTCATGATACGAACTGGATCTGTGAGAGCATCTATAATCTGCTCGACAACAGCATCAAATATTCTCCTACGGCTCGAAAATCCTGATTACCATGACAAACAATGAAATGTTTACAGAAATCTGCGTGGAAGATTTTGGCATCGGAATTCGGGAAGGAGAAGAAAACAAAATCTTTCAGCGGTTTTACCGCGGAGACAACGCAGCCGGACAGGAAGGATACGGAATGGGACTGTATATTACGAGAGATATAATCCAAAAACATGACGGTTTCCTGCGGGTGCGGCGAAAAAAACAAGGTCTTTCCATTATTGTCCTGCCATTAAGACTGGACGGCAGAACGGTGGATACCCAGTTTCTCGAACTGCTGCTGCAGACGCTCGGACTGGCGGAGAAAAGGTTCCAGATGCCCAACACACTCTCGGGCGGGCAGCAGCAAAGGGTTGCCATCGCAAGATCCCTGATTACCAGACCTGCAGTGGTTTTGGCGGATGAACCGACCGGTAATCTGGACTCAAGGACAAGCCTTGCAGTCATTTCCCTGATGAAATCTCTTTCGGAAAAATTTCATCAGACTCTTATCGCCGTCACGCACAGCCATGAAATCACCCAGATGGCAGATCAGATTATTCGAATTGAAGACGGAAAAATCTGCGGAGAGGAGTGACTGTTATGAAAATACGAAATAATAACCAGCCGGTGGAAAAGGATTTAGCCAGAATAAACTATAAGAATAACCGCACACAGAACCGGATTCTAGCAGCGGTAATAGCCATATCCATATTTTTGCTCTATTCCGCTTTTTCCATTGCCTACGGAAAAATCCGATCCGACTATTTAATCGACGTCCGCGCAATGGGTACGCTCGCCACAGTATCCCTAGAAAACGGCAGTATGAAACAATACAGACAGATGGAAGCCCTTCCCTATATTGATACGCTTGGAATCAGGAAAACAGCAATGACTGCAAACTGTCTGGACTTATCGGGTATTTCACAGATTACATTGATCCTGCCATTAACGAGCCGGAGGCATATATATCAAAAGACTTTATTGACAAAAGAAATATCTCCCGTTCCCTGCCGATAAAATTCTGGCGATTCACAGCAGCCTACGGGAAGGAAAACGGATTGAGAACAGTTTGTATTCCGACCTTGAGATGGAATATGATTCACAGCAGGTCTTTGGCGAAAACCCAATGGTTCTGCAGAGCGTAAGGGGTGTGTTCGGAAGCATTCCGATTGCAGCATGCAGCGCCGCAATCGTTGTACTCTCTGCTTTCATGCTCATTTACAATGTAATATCTATTTCCGTCGGAAAGGAAATTCAGGAATACGGTCTGCTCAGAGAAGGAATCGATCAAATGCGTCAGAGGAAGTTATGCGGTGATTGATTTTAATCAGGATCCGGCACTTTTGCCGAGAAAAGAATCTATTGACTACAGCGACGAAACTGTTGTTTTTGCAACACTGCAGATTGTCGATGAAGCTTATCTGGCACAATTAGAACAGTATGTTTCAGATTGCTCAGCAGCCGCCGATATCGACAGCGTAAAAAACGGTTCCGGATGTATTCTACTGCACTATCATGAGCTGTCCAAGGTTTTAAACGACAAAGCAGCGGACGTTTTGGGAATGCCCATTCATTTCTATTCCCTTGATGCCTACGGCGCTGACAGTATGAACGCATATGAAAAAGGTTCGCTTGACTGCTCCGGTTATTTAGATTTCACAGACGAAGCCTTCCCGAAGCTTCAGACAACATCACTGGGGAATAAAACAAATTATTTTATTATGACGCAAGAGGCTTTTGAGCATCTTGGCTTTCCGGAAAAAATCTTTGATATTTCCTTTGATGCCTCTGACCATTACAAAACCGAAATTCATCAGAAGCTTTCACAGATTGTTCAGAACGAAAACAAAGCCAGCGCAATGATGGACACCTTTTACCTCAGTGCAAATTACACGCTCTTGCTGGAACATAAAGACAGGATCTATACCGCCAACATCATTTTGGGCGTACTAATCGCCGTCATCCTGCTTAATGGTATTACTAATTATGCCGCTACCCTGCTTGCAAACCAGACAATGCGCAAAAAACTTTTATACTTTCAGTTTTTCTATCCATGGCAGGCTATGCTGGTTCTGGGAATCCTGCTGTTATTGATATGTCTGGCGCTCGCAGGAATCATGTATCGCACAAACAGGAAGCAGACGATGCGTGAACGGCTCTCCTTATTATAATTATAACTATTCAGACTCCATGGAAAGGAACAGTCTGACACTTCCTTTCCATGCGGGTAATCCCCCTCAGCCACAGACAACACTTCCTTAGAGATGTATAACATTTACCGGCACGTCTGTGGCATGGGGTTAAATCGTTATTCCTATTTAATAATTCTCTGCTTTCACCTGGAAGTAGCTCTGCGGATGGCTGCATACCGGACATACCTCCGGCGCCTTCTTTCCTACACAAATATGCCCGCAGTTCGCACACTGCCAGATGACGTCTCCATCCTTAGAGAACACCAAATCGCCCTCGATATTTGCAAGCAGCTTACGGTATCTCTCCTCATGCTCCTTCTCAATAGCTGCAACGCCTTCAAACAAATCTGCAATCTCATCAAAGCCTTCTTCTCTTGCCTCTTTTGCAAAGGATGCATACATATCCGTCCACTCGTAGTTCTCGCCCTCTGCGGCTTCCTTGAGGTTCTCTACCGTAGAGCCGATTCCGCCGTTTAAGAGCTTATACCACATCTTTGCATGCTCCTTCTCATTCGCAGCGGTTTCCTCAAAAATCGCAGCAATCTGAACATATCCATCCTTCTTCGCCTTGGATGCAAAATATGTATACTTATTCCTCGCCTGTGACTCTCCCGCAAATGCTGCCATCAGATTCTTCTCCGTCTTTGTGCCTTTTAAATCCGCCATATCTTTTCTCCTTTTCGTCTTAATAAGAATCTCTCGTACTTTGCCCTCTATTATACCGAAAGGAAATGTATTCCGTCAATCTCTTCTTGACATTTTTATTCTTCTCCTGTAATATATTTCCTATAATTTCACTATGATTTGGAGGCTTTTATGGACAGAGATTTTCAGAAGGTCATAGACCGTCATCACACAAATTCCTTAAAATATGACTTTGCCGCTTCAAACGGAAAACCGCAGGACATTCTCCCTATGTGGGTTGCAGATATGGATTTCCAGTCTCCTTCAGCAGTCAGCAAAAAGTTAGAAGAAATCAGCCGTTTTGGCATTTACGGCTACAGTGACAATCAAGATTCCTATTATGCTTCCGTCACCGGCTGGTATTCCTCACGCTTCGGCTGGGAGACGAAGCAGGAATGGATTCTTAGGACTCCCGGCATCATCTTTGCTATTTCCGCCGCAATCCGCGCCCTGACTATGCCCGGGGACGCCGTGATGATTCAGCAGCCTGTCTACTATCCGTTTTCTTCAATTATTTTGAACAACCATCGGAAGAAAATAAACAGTCCGTTGGTATCCGAAAACGGATTCTACCGGATGAATTTTGATGATATAGAACAAAAAATCATTGAAAACGACGTCAGATTATTCATCCTGTGCAGCCCGCACAATCCTGTAGGGCGGGTTTGGACGAAGGAAGAGCTGGTAACCCTCGGAAGACTCTGCCTGAAATATGGCGTAACCGTAATCAGTGATGAAATCCACAGTGACTTCATTTATCCGGGACATGTACACACTATTTTTGCTTCCATTTCGGAGGAATTTGCAGACTGTTCCATCATCTGTACTTCTCCAAGCAAGACTTTTAATCTTGCCGGACTGCAGACCTCAAATATTTTTATTCCAAACCCTGATATCCGAAAGAAGGTTGCATCAGAAATCTACGCCACAGGGTTTGACGAACTTAATATCTTCGGTCTTGCCGCCTGCGAAGCTGCTTACTGCGAAGGCGAAAACTGGTTATCTGAGTTGAAGGACTATCTACTTGGCAATCTGGATTACCTGCGCGCCTATCTGCATGAAAATCTTCCTCTGATACGCCTTGTAGAACCGGAAGGCACGTATCTCGCATGGCTGGATTTTTCCGCCCTGCCCGCTTCCGACAAAGAGCGCCGCACCGTCTTAGAGCAGACCGGAAAGCTCTGGTTCGATGCCGGAACTATGTTCGGAGAAGAGGGCAGCGGATATGAGCGCATCAACATCGCCTGCCCCCGCACCACTCTTAAAGAGGCAATGCGACGGCTTTCTCTTGCCTATGATGCGCTGCAGCATGTAAAATAATTGCATAGGAAACGGCAAATTTATTTGTCGTTTCCTACAGCTCCTTCCTAACGTACTTTCTCCGTTTCCTCCACACTTACAGTCCCATCTTCTGTCAGATCTGACAGGGGATGGAAGGTATATCCCATTTCCTCCCATTTCGTCAGCAGTTCATCCAGAATTTCCCCGTTCGTCTTAGAGGTACTATGTAAGAGTACGATTGCGCCGGGATGAATCCTTTTCAGCAGTTTATCAAACGCCTCCTCCTTCGTGGGCTGCTTATCCTCATACCAGTCCACATAGGCAAGGCTCCAGAAAAACGTATGGTATCCCAGCTTCTTTGCCATCTCCAGATTCTTCGTGCTGTATTTCCCCTGCGGCGGACGGTAATATTTCATCAGCTCCTGACCGGTAATCTGTTCATACAGCGCCGCCACATCATCCACTTCCTTCTGAAAACTTGTCATATCTGCAATAGATGACATATCTGGATGGTGGTATGTATGGTTTCCGACCGCATGACCTTCTGCCGCCATCCGCTTTACGATTTCCGGACTCGTTTCCAGAAAATGCCCCACAACAAAAAAGGTTCCGGGTGCATTGTGTTTCTTTAGTGCATCCAGAATCTTTTCCGTGTTACCGTTCTCATAGCCGCAGTCAAAGGTCAGATAAATATTCTTTGATGTGCCGTCGCCCACATAGTAAGCATCATTTTTTTTCAATTCCTCCGCCGATACATTTCCGGTCGGCTGGGTTCCCTCCGCTCCAAAGCCAAGTCCCCAGTTATCCGCCTGCGGAATAATGGTATAGGTGCTCTCCCATTTATCCACCGCCATACCGACTCCTCTTCCTGCGATAAATACCATGACAAGAAGCGTCGCAATACATATCCATTTCTTTTTTTCCTGTTTCATCACATCTTATAGCTTTCCTAATCTTTATCTAACTATATGATGTTTTTGTCTGATTCATGCTTTCCTTATGATTCACGGTCTGCCGCCGCCAGACACAAAGCCAGTTGCACGGTATCATGTGAACAGGAACCTACTTTACCTTTGCCAGATATCCTGACAGATTAAAATCACGGATACCCATATCTTTTGTCAGTCCATCCATCCTGTAAATATAAATACTTCTCCAATTCTCCTTGAAATATTCTTTCTTCTGTTTTTCCTCTTCGCCATAATCATAGTACTCATAACTTCTGGCGTAGAACCAATTGAACTCCCCGCTCCGCTCCAGATAGTCCTCTTCATCCCAGTTCTCATATGCCTTCAGCGCCTCTTCTTTCATAATCACGGGCGCAGCATCCGATCCCAGCTCTTTCGCCAAGAATTCCACGTCGTCATAGACTGGCGTATGCCGGAAAAATTCATACTGATTTCCTTTCTCCATGTTTTCGGTGTTTACCTTCGCAATCCAGTAATCCGGTCTTGCAAAGCTAAGAAGGAGATAAGAGCATGTTACCACAACGACACTGTAACGGAACAGTGGAAACTCCTTTTTAATGATACTGAGCAGCACACCCACAAATAAGAGTGCAATGACCGCCAATGACCACAGCACGAAAATCCTCAAAAAAGTCAGATATTTGTACTGAATATACAGAACCATGCGCAGCGCACTTGACGCCGTCATGATATAGGTACAGCCTGTAATGACGCACAGCAGCGCTTTTAGCAGCTTACTCTCCCGGAAACGGTACATGCCGAGCAGTACTATGACTAAATTTAAAATACATACAAACAACAATTGGAAGAAACCGCTTCTTGCATACTGGCTATAACTCATACCCTTCGGAAGCGTAAGCTGGCCTAACGCCCCTCCCACAAAGAGATAACGGATCTGAATCCAGCAGAAAAGTACATATATCACAGACAATACCAGTGCGACAGTAATTGCGACTGCCGGCTCATAGCAGACTCTATTTCCAACCTCTTCCTTGATTTCCCGATGGCTCAAATATGCCACAAGCATATATGCCACAAAGAATACAGCGCCTGTCAGCAGGACAATTTTTATCGTATTCTGGATCATACTGATTTCGGAATCTGCCGAAAACATCTGTACAAAGAAATCTGCAAATACAGCGTCCGCCCCTGCCAAAAGAAGCAGCACTATCAGCACAAGCGGCATACAGATCGCCAGTCCGAGCATGATATATTTTATCTGCCCGTTTTTCTTATCACCCTGCTGTACATCCTGCAGCCTCCGATATGCGATTCCGTCTGATACCGGTTTTCCAATATAGAAAAGCGACATGAAGATTGTCGTAAAAAATGCTCCCGTATACTTTGAAAAATCCCACTGTTTATCCTCATAGACCGTATGAAGCAAAAAGCAGATAACTAACAGAAAAATTCCAATTTTATTTAACGTAATAATCCGCTGATCTCCCGTCAGAAACGTGGATATCCCCAAAAGCTCAATCGCCGCAAGATACCAAAAGCTTTTCTTCTTGAAAGCGATTCCAAGCCACTGAAAGCACCAGTAGAAATACATGATTGTACCCGCCGTAAAAATCGGAAATGTAATTCCGTTTCCATTCTGGTACAGACACAACGTATAAAAGAAAGCGTATCCGAGTGTAAGCAGTGCAAATCTGGGATAGCCGCGAACCATAGGCTCTTGCAGCGCTGCCGCCTGTTCTGATTTCTTCCCTGCTGAACCCTTATCGAATCTTGCCGCAGCTTCCTGTGTTTGCGCCACGACTTCTGTTTCTATTTCCGGTTTTGAGTCTATCCGTTCTCCCTCTATTTGTTCTTCCCTTATTTGCCTTTCATCCATTTCTTATCCTCCTATGATTGTTCCAGTTTCTCTGACCGGTCGTCTCTTAACTCCATACCTTCCCCGTCCGGTACATACTCTAAAATATCTCCCGGCTGGCAAGAGAGCGCCTTACAAACGGCGTCCAGCGTGGATAACCTGATTGCCTTCGCCTTGTTATTCTTTAAAATAGACAGATTCGCCAGCGTAATGTCCACTTCACCCGCAAGCTCGGTCAGCCCCTTCTGCCGCTGCGCCATTACCACATCCAAATGAATTCTTATCGCCATATCCGCCTCCCTAGATTGTCAAATCATTTTCCTGTTTATAGATGACCGCTTTCTCAAACACCTGCGACAAGACCTTGCTGAACAGCCCTGCAATCACAAACACAAGAAACACGACAAAAATCGCAGGCGTGAGATACATAAACGCTCGAAAGCAAGTCACTGCCGCAATCAGAAAGCTGTAATTTCCCATCCGGCGCAGGCTGACGACATTATCCATCCTAAAACAATCGTCCGCCAGAACAGTGCGAAACATCCGGCGCAGCTCCCCGATAATCAGCACTGCAAGGATGCCGGACAGAAAGAATAAGATTAACTGGGCTGCATAATATCTTTCAAAGTATGAATTGATCCTTCCATAGAGCCTAATGCTGATTGGCAGGGTCGCCGTTACCGCCAGCCCGCCCCAGTACATGATATCTAAAATCACTTTTGTAAATCGGGTTATTTTACTTTCCATTTTCTTCCCCTTTCGAAAATCTATTTTCCCTGTTTTCCACAATATACCACCCGATTTATCGAAAGTCAATCTGTTTTTATCGTTTTTCAATAAATTTTTATTGTTATTCAGAAATTCTTAAGAAAAGCAGACATATCATTGTGATTCAGTCTGTTGCGTGCTATAATCGCAGTGTTTTATAGAGCTTTGGATCAGATACAGTCTATGGTGCCGGAAGAATGTGTAAGATATAGTCTGGATAGACTCATTTGCGGTGAATATAATGATTTCAGATGATGAAGATTTTATGAAATTTTCAAAAGTCATTGACAAAAAATTTGTATTTGGTAAAATACTATTAAAGGAGAGTCCTGCCAACAAGTGGACATTCAAAAAGCGTTAGCGTCGCTGCGGTGACACTACATTCAAGGACTATGGCAACATAGTCCTTGAAATATTTTACAGGAGAATTTTATGACACAATTACCATTAGAGGTTTATCGGATAGACATGAAGTACATCAGAAATTTGCATAATATTGACGATAGAATCTTTTCTGTATCGCCACAGATAGAGAAAGATGAACGCCCGTTTCTTGGCATAATTATTTTATGCAATACACACAAGTATTGTGTCCCACTGTCAAAACCTAAGAAAAAGCATGAAAAAATGCGCAATAAGATAGATTTTAAGAAAATTGTACATAATGGAATTTTGATAGGAGTTTTAAATTTTAACCTTATGATACCTGTTGAAAATGCACAGATACAACGAATTGATACTAAAATACGCAAACATGATAATATGGACACAAGAAGAAAAAAGGAACTTCTTATTAAAGAATTAGAATGGTGCAACGAACATATAAGTGATTTGGCTAATACTGCAGATGTTCTTTATCAAAAATATATTACAGGAGAGAAATTTGCCGCCAGAAAACAATGTTTGGATTTTAAGAGAATGGAATTGGAATGTGAAAAATATAATTCAAAAATAAAGAGAGGCACAAAATAAACCTCTCTTTAAAAATATTAAGCAACACGAATATGCATATACGCAGAAAAATATTCTACTACTTTTTTATATAAAACATTTCTATTGCCTTCGCAAAAAACCCCGCTGCTCCATCACCATATTTTTCATCCGTAAGCGTTCTGATTCTTTCGTTTCGATAGGACGCTGCCAATGCAAGCATCATCCCTGCTTCTTCTTTGAGCTGGCAGATCTGTTTCAAAACGAAGCCATACTCGCCAATTACTTCTTTTACCTCAAAAGAATCCGGACCGTAGTCTTTTCTGGCAATCAATTTTTGCAAAATTGCATCCATGCGTTTATTGTAGCTTTCCGCCACTTCTTTGCTGATTGGATTTCTTGTGGCGGACAAATATGCCTCTTTCCCGCCGTACCATTCCACCATCTTGGCATAACGCTTCTGCATCTCTTCGGAAGATACCGTTTCGATATAATGTTTTTTCCATTCCTCCATGCCGCCAAACTCTTCGGCGGCTGTTTTCTTCAGTTCATCCGGCATATGTTCTGTCATT
>Ga0137307_103203_pt1 | contig 10183 bp, 10 predicted proteins | sample NAcewD2O_March_2_FD_97180 | JGI IMG/M metagenome (GOLD analysis project Ga0137307, IMG submission 97180) | Mouse cecal microbial communities from Vienna, Austria - N-Acetylglucosamine amended D2O_March | ecosystem: Host-associated > Mammals > Digestive system > Large intestine > Cecum | place...
TTACCACCTGGAGTTCCGAGCTGGCAGAGGGGGTTGCGGTAGATTTGCAGAGCCAGGGGACCGCTGAAACATCCGCTCCGACAGAAACGGAAGCCCAGACAGAAACCCAGGCGGTACAGTAAGGAGGCGGGCTGAATGAATATAACCAAAACCGTATTAAAACGCCCGGTCACCACGGTCCTGTGTGTTCTGTGCCTGATGGTGTTCGGTTTCATTTCCCTGTTTTCCTCCACCATGGAGCTGACTCCGGAAATGAACATGCCTATGATGGTAATCAGTACTGTCTATGTGGGAGCAAGTCCGGAAGATGTGGATGAGCTTTTGACTAAGCCTGTAGAAAATGAGGTGGGACAGCTAAGTGGTGTGGATTCCATTACCTCTGTTTCCAGTGAAAATTCTTCCATGGTGCTGTTGCAGTACGACTACGGCACGGATATGGATAAGGCGTATTCGGATTTGAAAAAGAAGATTGATGCTTTAGAGAGTTCCCTGCCGGAGGACGCTATGGACCCGGTTATTATGGAATTTGACATTAACAGCAGCCCGTCTATGATGATGACGGTCAACAATTCCGGCGTCAATAATCTCTACAATTATGTTGAGGACACCATTGTGCCGGAACTGGAGAAGATTTCCAGTATTGCCAGCGTGGAGCTGTCGGGAGGCCAGGAAGAATATGTGCGGATCCAGCTGATTCCGGAAAAACTGGCGCAATACCATCTTTCTATTAACTCTGTGGCAACTGCAGTCTCCAGCGCCAGCTTTTCTATTCCGGCAGGCTCTACAGAAGTGGGAAGTCAGAAATTAACCGTGTCTGCCGGCGTTGCCTATGATACGGTAGACAGCCTGAAGGAGATTCCTATTACCATTCCCAGCGGGGACATTGTCTATTTGGATGATATCGCTATTGTAGGCAGCACTGTAAAGGAGACTTCCAGCATTGGGCGCTATAATGGAGAGGACACGGTTTCTGTCAGCATCCAGAAGCAGCAGAAAAGCAGTGCCCAGGAGGTATCAAGGGAAGTTTCCAAGCTTATGAATAAGCTGAAAGCGTCTGACGAAAATCTGGATATGATAGTGGTTTATGATGCCAGTGATCAGATAGAAGGAGCATTGACTTCCGTATTCCAGACCATGATTTTGGCAGTAGTGGTTTCCATGCTTATTATTTTTGTGTTTTTTGGAGATATGAAAGCGTCTCTTATCGTTGGAACCTCTATACCGATCTCCATTATGGCGGCCCTGGTTCTTATGTATTTAATGGGATTTTCCTTAAATATTATTACCATGAGCGCCTTGGTGCTGGGGGTAGGCATGATGGTAGACAATTCCATCGTAGTTTTGGAGAGTTGCTTCCGCTCTACCAAAGGCCATGGATTTTTAGAATACCGTACCGCAGCCCTGGAAGGAAGCGGCGTTGTACTCCAGTCTATTATCGGCTCCACTGCCACCACCTGCGTAGTGTTCCTTCCCCTGGCATTTTTAGCGGGAATGAGCGGTCAGATGTTTAAACCTTTGGGATTTACTATTATTTTCTGTATGGTAGCGTCTCTGATTTCCGCTATGACCATTGTCCCGTTGTGTTATGCGTTTTATCGTCCAAAAGAAAGAGAAAAAGCGCCTGCGTCTGCGGCAGTCCGGGTAATGCAGTCCGGTTACCGGAATATTATGGAGTCCATTCTTCCTAAGAAAAAGACGGTTATGTTTATAACGGTTGGCCTTTTAATCCTTTCCTTTGTTATGGCTACCCAGCTCCGCTCCGAAATGATCCCGGCCAGCGATGAGGGAACCATTAATGTGTCAGTGGAAATGAGGCCGGGGGTTAACATAGAGAAAGCAGAGACAATCCTGACAGAGATTGAGAGCCTGATTACCGCAGATGAGGATCTGGATTCCTATATGCTGACCTACGGCGGATCCGGTATGATGGGCGCGGGCATGGGAGGAGGCGGAAGTATTACTGCCTACTTAAAAGATGACAGAAAACGGGAAACCAGTGAAGTCACAAGGGAATGGAAATCGTTATTAAGTACAGTAGATGACTGCAACATCACAGTAACCGAGAGCAATACCATGTCCAGCTTTACCGTGAGCGATACCTATCAGGTGATCCTCCAGAGCACCGAATATGATGAGCTGAAAAAAGTTTCCGATCAGATTGCAGAAGATTTAAAAGCCAGGCCAGAGATTGCCAAAGTTCACTCAAGCCTGGAAAATGCCGCGCCGGTTGTGAAGCTTCATATTAATTCCGTAAAGGCGGGAACAGAAGGGCTAACCCCGGCTATGATTGCCGGGACGGTCAACCAGATGCTCAGCGGCGTGGATGCCACCACTCTGGAAGTAAACGGCAATGAGGTGGATGTGCGGGTGGAATATCCGGCAGATGATTATAAAACCATTGATCAGCTGGAGGGAATTATGCTGACCACTCCCACCGGCAGTTCTGTGGCATTAACGGATGTGGCGGATATAGCTTTTGAAGACAGCCCGTCCAGCATTACCAGAAGCAACAAGCAGTACCAGGTAACCATTTCCGCAGAATATGCCAAAATGGATGACAAGGGAAGACAGGCAGCCAGGATTGACAACCAGCTTTTTGAAACGGTGGTAAAGCCAAATATGACCCAGGGGATCTCCGTTGCCACCAATGACCTGATTGAGATGATGAACGAAGAGTTCGGGGCATTGGGACAGGCGATTTTACTGGCCGCCTTTCTGGTATTTGTAGTAATGGCCGCCCAGTTTGAGTCTCCTAAGTTTTCCTTTATGGTTATGACCACCATTCCTTTCAGCTTGATTGGTTCCTTTGGGCTTTTGTGGTTTATCGATGTTTCTATCAGCATGCCGTCTTTGTTGGGCTTCCTTATGCTGGTGGGTACAGTAGTAAACAACGGTATTCTTTATGTAGATACGGTAAACCAATACAGGAGTACTATGGATATGAAAACTGCCCTTATCGAAGCAGGCGCTACCCGTCTGCGTCCCATCCTGATGACTACCCTCACTACTATTGTGGCAATGATCCCTATGGCGCTGGCCTTTGGCGACAGCGGCGAGATGATGCAGGGGTTAGGATTGGTAGATGTGGGCGGCCTGGTAGCATCTACCATTTTATCCCTATTGATGCTTCCGGTTTATTATAGTATTATGAACCGTAAGAAAAAGAGGGAACCCAACTATGATTGACGCATGCCCGGTCAGGGGCATGGAGGAGGAGCATATGAAACGTTTACATAGCATGGCGGCTTTAAGCCTGGCAGCGGCTTTGGCCGCGTCGGTAACCGGGCAGGCCCTGGCTGGCAGCCCAGAGTTTGCCTACACACCGGAAAAATGGTCTACTCTCAGGGATAATAAGCTGGAATATGGGGAGATTGCGGATCTGGTTCATGAATATAACCCCACGGTGCTCAACAATCAGGCTTCCTACGAGCAAAACCGGGAGGGAGATTTAGGGCGCAGCGACGGCGATATTGCGGCCAGCTATCGCAACAGCGCTCAGCAGATTTATCAGCAGATTGAGATGATGGATCCGGATAGTCCTACGTATGACACTACGGTCCTTACTCTGGAGCAGCAGGCCAAGGCCCTGGAGGCCAGCGCCACGTCGGCAGAGGTCGGAAACTTTGGTATGCAGACTCAGAATAAGCAGGCAGAGGCCACAATTGTGGCCTCCACCAAGACTCTGATGATCACCTACCACCAGCTTTTGCTGAATCTGGATTTATCTAAAAAGAACCTGGAGCTGCTGAAAAGCCAGTATGAGGCAGTACAACGCAAAGCAGCTGTGGGGATGGCAACACAGATGGAGGTGCTGAACGCAAAAAGCGCTATAGAAAATGGCGAGATGAGCATTTTAACGACAGAAAAGCAGATCCGCACCACCAAACAGAGCATGTGTTTAGCAACCGGGTGGGCCTATAACGCTAATCCGGAGATTGGAGAGCTTCCTTCTGTAAGTATAGAAGACATTCTGGCAATCGATTTGGAGGCAGATAAAGAAACAGCAGTAAAAAACAATTTTACTTTGTCTGTAAACCGCCACCGCCTCAGCAGCACCAGAGTCCCGGAATCTAAGGAAACCCTGGAAGAAACCATTGCAAATAATGAATCTCAGATTCGTTCTTCTGTAACCAGCAGCTACCAGGCCCTTCTCCAGGCCCAGGCAGATTATGAACAGGCCCAGACAGAGCTTGCGCTGGCCCAGAAACAGGCAGATACGGCAGCCCTCAATTTGTCTATCGGCAATCTGAGCCAATTGGAATATCAGCAGCAGGCATATGCTCTGGAAGGTGCCAGGATCTCCGCCCGGCTTAAAGAGATGGCTGTGCTTCAGGCTTATGAGACCTACAAGAGCGGCGTGGCAGGACTGGCTTCTGCAGGATAAGGGGGCAGACTATGAAATCAATGAGATTTACCTTCCGCTTTGCGGGGGCAACCCTGGCAGCGGCCGCCGGTTTAAGCCTGTGGGCTCCGGTTAAGCCTTTTTATCTTTTGCAGTCAAAAGCAGCAGTACAGCAGCCGGAAGGATATGACGATGAAAAATGGGCGCGCCTTTTGGACGATACTTTAGAATATGAAGAGATTCCGGATTTAATAGAATATTTTAACCCTTCCTATCGGGCGGCAGCCGATACAGTGGAGAGCAACCTGAAGGATTCTTATGAATTGGTTGAAAAGATGAGGGAGGACGGAAAAGAATACCGCCAGCAGGCCAAAGGCCTGGAGGCAGAAGGGGATCAGATCTATTCTGCCCAGTATAAGGCTATGGGAAGAAGCCTGTCCTCCGCCGCCAGCACCATGGAAAAGGCGCTGGATAAGCAGGCCAGGAGACTGGATCAGAATACCCTGGCTCCGATACGCTACCAGCTAAGCTCTGCAGTCCAGTCCCTGTTTATCGGCTGCAAGCAGATGGAGGTTAACAGAGAGATGTTGGAGAAGGTGGTAGCGCTTTACACAGATATGCTGTCCATGTCCAATACCCAAAGCGGAATCGGTATGGCAACTTCCACGGATCTTCTTTCAGCCCAGGTAAGCTTAACCTCCGCCAAGAACCAGCTTTCTACTTTGAATAACAGTATGGACTCCCTGCGCCGGACCCTGATCATGCTTACAGGGTGGGATTACACCGACAACCCCGCCCTGGGGGAGGTGCCCCAACCGGATATGAGCCAGATAGATACCATTGACCGGGAAGCAGATAAGGTACAGGCGATTGCCTATAATCAGGAAATCATCAGCCTGAAAAACACCAAAAAAGAAAACCGTACCATAAAAGATATTCATTCCAAAGAGCGCAGCGTTACAGAGGCAGAAGAACAGCTTCGCAGCAATATGGACACGCTGTACTATAATCTGCTGGAAAAGCGGGCCGCGCTTCAGTCTGCTGAGACTGCCTTTTCCCAGGCAGAGCTGACCTGGCAGGGCAATCAGCGCAGATATCAGCTGGGAATGTTGGGAAGAATTGAATATCTGAGTACGGAAATCCAGTATGTCCAGGCGAAAGCCGCCAGAGACACTGCCCGGATGAATATGCTCCAGGCCCTTAATGAGTATAACTGGGCGCTTAAGGGCGTAGTACCGGCAGAGATTTAGAATGTGCTGTTCCACCATTCTGACAGCCGGAAGGATATTTGAATGTCAGGATGGGAGGCGAAGAGAGAAGAATAGTCTTCTTCCGCCAGCATACCGGCAAGCTGAGCCTTAGAGGAATCCGGCACAACAGCGGCAGTATCGCTTACAAAACACAGAGACGGATAGAGGACGCACCACCAGTTGCGTCCTTTTCCTGTTCCCAGGATCACCCGGACAGCGTCGTAATCCCCGGCAGGAAACAGCATGTCGCCATAGGATTTGGTGGGAAAATGACTGACTCCTACTTCTATGGAGGACTCATAGTCAAAGCCCCGACTATGGATAAAGTCATCTGCTGCTTTTTCCAGTTCAGACTTATGTAAATTAATATAGGAAGTGAGAGCTTCTTTGGAAGACGCCTGGCCGTCTGTACCTTTTTCAATTTCTTTTAACAAAAGTGAGCGGACCTGCAGCTTTAATTCCTGATCCTCCCGGCGGTTGCTGTCTCCAATAACGTGAAAGCGCAGTACATTTTCTCTGATCCTGCCTGCCAGAGCCTGATCCCTGCCGCTTAACTGTACCAGCCACAGCGTCAGCGCTGCCAGAAAAAAAACGGCTCCGATTTTCATATTTTTCATAGGGTAATTTCCTCCTGTCTATTAAGATTTGTATTGTAATTGTTGACACCTGTGGTATAATTTAGACACGTGTGAAATAAAAATAATCACCGGGTCTTGCCGGGAATTCAGATAGGAGATACATAATTATGAAAAAGAAGACAATAGCGGTGCTGTTTGGCGGCCAATCCTCTGAGCACGTGGTATCCTGTATGTCCGCCGCCAATATAGTAGCCCAGATTGATAGAAACAAATACGAACTTTTGCTTATCGGGATTACGGAGGAAGGCCGGTGGCTGAAGGCAGATTCTCCGGAAGACATCCAAAACGGAAGTTGGAAGGAAAGCCGGATTGAAGCTGCTATTCTTCCGGACGCCACCAAAAAATCTGTATTAATAAAGGACGGCGATTCCTGGCAGGAAATCTCCGTAGACGTTGCGTTTCCGGTACTTCACGGACTCTACGGTGAGGACGGTACGATCCAGGGGCTTCTGGAGCTGGCCCAGATTCCCTATGTGGGATGCGGGGTACTGGCATCTGCAGTATCCATGGATAAGCTTTATACGAAAATTATTGTAGACGCGCTGGGAATCCGCCAGGCGGCCTATGAGCCGGTTTTCCGGGGGCAGCTTTCGGAGATGGACCAGGTGGTAGAGCGGGTGGAAAGCCGGTTCTCTTATCCGGTCTTTATTAAGCCCAGCAATGCCGGATCCTCCAAAGGCGTTACCAAAGCGGAAAACAGAGAGGCGCTGATAGCCGGACTGGAGGAAGCGGCCCGCCATGACAGAAAGATTCTGGTAGAAGAAGCCATAGTTGGCCGGGAAGTAGAGTGCGCGGTCTTTGGAGGCGGAGCGGAACCGGTGGCCGCCTCAGGCGTAGGGGAGATTTTGGCTGCCGCTGATTTTTATGATTTTGATTCAAAATATTACAATGCAGAGTCCAAAACGGTTACAGATCCGGAACTTCCTGGCAATGCTTCTGAAATTATCAGTAAAAATGCCGCCGCTATCTTTAAAGCCGTGGACGGCTATGGATTGGCCCGGGTAGACTTTTTTGTAAAGCAGGACGGGGAAGTGGTATTTAATGAGATTAATACCATGCCCGGATTTACCGCTATCAGCATGTATCCCATTCTGTGGGAGGCAAGAGGCATTGACAAAAAGACATTGGTAAACCGCCTGATTGACCACGGATTATCCCGTGGGAAGCAGTGAATATCAGGAGGGAAGCCAAAATGACAGAAAAAAATGAGTCAATCCGAAACGCTCCTATCGGCGTATTTGACTCCGGCGTAGGGGGATTAACAGTAGCGCGTGAAATTATCCGCCAGATGCCGGACGAAGGGATTATTTACTTTGGCGATACTGCCCGGGTGCCCTACGGAAGTAAGTCTAAAGATACTATCATTCGCTATTCCAGGCAGATTATCCGTTTTTTAAAAACCAGACAGGTAAAGGCCATTGTAATTGCCTGCAACACAGCCAGCGCTTACGCTTTAGAGGAAGTGAAGAAGGAACTGGATATTCCCATTTTGGGAGTGATCCGGGCGGGAGCCGTCAGTGCGGTAAAGGCTACTCAAAACGGAAAAATAGGCATTATCGGGACAGAGGGAACCGTCCGCAGCGGGATTTACGAGACTGTAATCAAAGAGATGATGCCACAGGCCAGGGTAACCGGAAAAGCCTGTCCCTTGCTGGTGCCTCTGGTAGAGGAGGGGCTTCTCCATGATTCTGTTACAGATGAAATTGCTTCCCGGTATTTAAGTGAATTAAAAGCAAAATACGTGGACACACTGGTTTTAGGCTGTACCCACTATCCCTTGCTGCGTTCAACTATAAAACGGCTTATGGGGGAAGCGGTGACCCTGATAAATCCGGCATATGAAACAGCCATTGAGTTGAAAAGCCTGTTAGAAAAAGAGGATTTAATCTGCTGCCCGGGTGTGTGCCGGACAGAAGAAAGGTACCAGTTTTATGTAAGTGATCTGGCAGATAAATTTACCAATTTTGCATCCTCTATTCTTCCCCAGCAGGTAAAAGAAACCAAAAAGATTGATATTGAAAATTACTAGGAACGATTCTGAATTATTTCTTCATCAGGAAGGCAGGAAAAAATATGACAAAAGACGTACTCATCACAGTTAGCGGCCTTCAATCCATGGGCGGTGAGAGCGATAATATTCAAATTATTACTCCCGGAAGCTATTACCACAAAAATGGCAAACATTATATTATATATGATGAGGTAATAGAGGGATTTGACGGTATGGTCAAAAATACCATTAAAGTAGGAGAAGATACCATGGATGTAATCAAACACGGGATCTCCAGCGTTCACATGGTATTTGAAAAGGATAAGAAACGCATTGCCTCCTACACCACTCCTATGGGGGAGATGATGATCGGCCTGAATACTACCGATATCCGGGTAGACCAGCAGGAACATGCCTTAAAAGTCCAGGTCAACTATTCCCTGGACATCAACTACCAGCATGTATCTGAGTGCAATATTGTAGTGGACGTCCAGTCTAAGGAACAGGCGGCAATTCATCTTACAAGCTGAGAGGGAAGGGAATCAGGCGGGTGAGAAGTCTGATTCCCGATTTTTGTCAATAATGGATGAAAAAATAACTGAATAAACACTGAATAAAATATTGCTGATGATAGAAGAATATGATATACTGAAAGCGTAACAGGCAGGATAAAGTCATCAAGGGTCCAGATGGGAGATGATGAATTGTACCAGCAAGCTTACAATATTGCAGCAATCATTATTAGAAGGATAGAAGAAGAAAAAAGGAGAGATACAAGATTTTTGATTAACGATCGTTCCTATAATCAGCAGGCGGCCAAAAAAATATTACAGGATAAATTCCCGATTTTATATGAAGAAGACGGAAGTGGATATAAAGAAATTACTTGTTTTATGGAAAGCGAGGATTGGGAGGAAGCAGAGCGCTTTTCCCAGGAATACGAAAATGTGCACGTGATTTTCAGCTTTTTGCGGCAATTGGATTTGGCTTTGGAAAAGAGAACAAAATTTGTGGGAAACCCGCCGGGAGGTATTCAGAAGACAAACCGGACAAATGCAAAACCGGGGAATGTGAAGAGGCGTGTCTGTTTTTTGAGGATATCTATTACGGAAGAGTGCAACGAAAAGGAGGAAGCGTATGAAATGGGATAAGGAGCTTTACCAAAAATTAGACCAAGTGTATGAGCAAGAACTGTCCCAGTCAGAACAAGGGCTGTATCAGGCTCAATTGAAGGAACTGAACCGAGAATACCTATACGAGACAATGCGTATGTATCAAAGGAAAGAGAAAAGCCTTCTGTATCAGGAATTACGCCAGGGGCAGAAGGCTTCTCTGCTTTTTCGACGAATCGCAGAGAAAAACAGACACATGACGCTGTTTTTAATGGGGGTTTTTGTCGGAATTGTGTATGCGGTGGGCTTTTTGTTTCGGGATATGGAGGATGAAAGAGATTTTACTATTGTTATGGAGGGGATATGTAAAAAAGCTCACTATAGCAATGTCTTAAAGTATCTATATAAAAATCCGTCTGCCCGCCATAAGGATATTGCCCAGGATGAGGGAATCAGCGCCAGCTTTTTAACGGAGATTATGAAAGAGCTTCAGGCGAAGCGGGCGGTTGAGAAATTTTATAGTGGAAAAGCCGCTTTCTATGAATTGACAATAGATGGAAAAGCTTTTGCAAAAGCACTGGATGGAAGAATTAATGAAACAGTTGGAAAAGATAGTAGAGAGATATAATCAGCATGAGCCTGAATGGAGAGAGGAAATAGAAACGGTAAAAAATTTGCCTGAAATTAAAACCCCAGAGCTTAGAAAAATATTGAATGAGGCTGTGGTAGTGATAAGGCAAATGCTGAAAGGGAACTGAAAAAGGTGTTGCCGGAAAAGCTGGAGGAAAAGACGGTAAAATTTGCACATCGGTCATTGAAAGGATATTATTCGGTGAGTGCTGTGCGTATTC
>Ga0137307_103204_pt1 | contig 10176 bp, 9 predicted proteins | sample NAcewD2O_March_2_FD_97180 | JGI IMG/M metagenome (GOLD analysis project Ga0137307, IMG submission 97180) | Mouse cecal microbial communities from Vienna, Austria - N-Acetylglucosamine amended D2O_March | ecosystem: Host-associated > Mammals > Digestive system > Large intestine > Cecum | place...
AAGAAGCGACAAAGCTGACGACAGGCATGAAATTGAAAATGGCGAAATAGACATGGTGTGGCAGCCCGATATGCCTTTCTTTTAAATATTAGGTACCTTGATATTTGGGATTTGATACTCTAAAATAATAAGGTACCTAATATATTTTGCTGATTGATTCCATAAAAGAAAACAATTCATAAAGCTGCAGGCAGAATCGCGGGCATAGGAAGCTGATTTCCGGATTATCATCATGGGAGCAGGAAGAATTGTTGGCATTACTGGAAAAACTGCGGATCTTTTCCAGCCCGCGTTTATGTCTATGATTGTGGACAGGGGAATCCGGAATGCCGACTCCTGACACAGGGGGCATGGAACTGTCCCAGGGGGAGCGGCAGCTGCTGACCACCGCCAGGGCGGTCTTTGCCAGTGTGCCGCTCCTGATTCTGGATGAGGCCACCAGTTCCGTGGATACAGTCACGGAGCAGAAAATCCGGCGCGCCCTGCTGAAAATCTGCGCGGACCGGACCTCGGTCATCATTGCCCACCGCCTTTCCACAATCCGGGATTCAGACAGGATCATTCTGCTGGATAATGGGAAAATTGCCGAACAGGGGACCCATGAGGAGCTGATGGCGCTTGATGGGATTTATGCCCGGATGTACAGAACGCAGACGGAGCTTGGATAAGAACCGGTAATTTTTATAAGGAAAATCTGATATGCTTCCGGTGGGATATTTCACGGGTACGTAAAAGCTAAAAAATATTGCGGAACAGGATTCCAGAATCCTGTTCCTTTTTTTGCGTGCAAATCAAGAAAAGGTTGTCTATTGTCTGTAAAAATGATAAAATATTAAAAATATCTTAAAATTATGTATGGAGGTATCTGGTGTTGGAGGATAAGGGAGAGGCTAAGAAAAAGGGGAATGTGAAATACAATGTGCTGATTGTACCAGATACAGGTACGGAGGCTGTCAAGCAGTTTTCGGTAAATATGCAGGTGATAAAAACATTTGTGGCTGGAATTGCCTTATTAATGATAGCGGCGCTGCTATACTGCGTGATTCTGACAAGGGAACTGAATGGGTCAAAAAATGAAATACTGGTGCTTGAGGTGCAGGTGAGCGACCTTACGCGGCAGAATGAATGGCTGATTACCCAGAAGGCGGAACAAAAGGAGGAGCTTACGAAAGTGAGCGCCGAACTCGAGGACAAGGTGGAGCAGGAGAAGGAGCGGGAGGAAGAGATTGCCAGGTCTTTTATTCCGTCCGGATTTCCGCTTACGGGAAAGGCTTCCTACAGTGAGGAGGACAAAGAGCTGGAAGGGAATCCTGTCACGTGGTTTGAGGCTGAGCAGGGAACATGTGTGATAGCTGCGGCGCAGGGGACGGTTTCCTCGATAGCGGGAAGCGATTCTTCGGGATATATCGTGATGGTCGACCATGGAAACGGATATTTTTCCGTGTACCGCAACAGCGCCAAGCCGGAGGTGAAGGAGGGGGATTCGGTCACCACGGAAACGGAGCTTTTTAAGATAGGGCAGTGGAATGGGAAGCTTGGGTACCAGATTATAAGGGACGAGAAGTATATTGACCCGTTGAGCCTTATGGAAATAAGCGGATGAGACAATGGAGTAGGGAAAACTTGTCTTCCCTACTCCATTGTCTCGGCGAGTCTTTCAAAAATCAGCTCATAGCCGTCGCTTCCATAATTCAGGGAGCGGTTCACGCGGCTGATGGTGGCTGTCGATGCACCGGTTTTTTCTGCAATTTCGAGATAGGTTCTGTGGTCGCGCAGCATGGTGGCGACTTCAAAGCGCTGTGACAGGGAGAGCAGTTCGTTTACCGTGCATAAGTCCTCGAGGAAATTATAGCTTTCTTCTTTGGTTCTGAGACACAGCAACGCATCAATAAGGTGGTCGACAGCTTCTGTTTTGATTTTTTTGTTCATGGTGTACCTCCTATCGGATAATGCCTATTTCATAACGAATGATATCTTATCTGCTGCTTTCGTAACAGTTTTCTGCTTTAATGCTGTAAAGTTGTACAGTTTTAAATATTCTAGCACATTTCCGAAATAATGTAAATGAGAAAAATAACTGCACACAAATTGATAAGGACATTAATTTGGCGCATGCGTCCCACTACTTATGTGGATGCCTGAACAGTAACTGAGTAAAATAACTACGAGGGTCTTGATAAGTAGTTTTGTATACTATATACTATAACATATAACGACATGGATAAATGGTTATCTATTTTTGAATGAAAGGCATGGTAATGCATATGCATATAGAGACGAAAGATTTATTGAATAGTATTATGGAAAGCTTTGACCGAGTCAGTTATGTGGAGTCCTCGGAAATTCCCAATATTGACCTGTATATGGACCAGGTCACGACATTTATGGAAAAAAACTTCCGCAAGGTCACGAGATATCCCGAGGAGGACAAGGTCATGACAAAGACCATGATAAACAATTATGCAAAAAATAATTTATTGCCGCCTCCGCTGAAAAAGAAATATTCAAAAGAACATATTTTGATATTGATTTTTATTTATTATTACAAAGGCATATTGTCAATCAGCGACATCCAGGCACTGTTAGGACCCGTCACGGAACGTTTTTTTGGCAAGGATGAGGGATTTGACATCCGGTCTGTCTATGACGAAGTGTTTCAGGTAGGGTACGGTCAGATAGAAGCGTTAAAAAAACATGTTGAGAACGAGTATAATATTGCCATGGATACCTTTGGGGACGCCCCGGAGGACAGCAGGGACTTTTTAAAACTGTTTTCTTTTATCTGCTTTCTGAGCTTTGACGTATATATGAAAAAACAGCTGATAGAAAAACTGATAGATGTTGTCCGGAATGACGGTGCAAATGGGAAAAAAGAGGACAAATAGTTTGAAAATTTTTAAAATATATTGAAATTATCTGACAATGGTTCTATAATAATAAGGGCAAGGTGGAAAGGAGGTTTATTATGGGTATATCAGCAGTTGCGGGACTTTCGGGGCTCGGGAATTATAGGATTTCTTCCATTCATGGCAATCCCTACAGTATGAATGCCATACAGAAGATTGGTCAGGATAATGGGCGGTCTGGTAAGCCGCTTGTCATAGCTTCCGAGGAGAAAAAGGATCTGTACATAAAGGACTATGGTGAGCTGGATGCACCAAAGAGCACGGCGAGCGGTGATTTTGCCGAGATGCTGAGCATCCAGGAAAGCATGGGTTCACAGGGGGATAATGGCAGGCAGTCGGGCTATGTATCCTACCTGAATGACACGATAGGCATGATGGGGATGCAGAACCGTCTGCGCGACCAGCTCAATGGGGCAGGTTTTACACCGTTTGTCTGAGAAAAAATTTGAAAAACACCCATTATGGGTGTTTTTTGTTGCCAATGAGAGAATAATAGTGTATGATGGAACTTGTTGGAATTTGTCGAAAAGCAACTTTTGTTGAATGAATTTGATAGTGGAAGTGTTGTATGGGGGGAGGAGAATACACATGAAACGATATTTGGGGGCTTTTTCTTTGAGGCGGTGGATTGGATTCTGCATGGCTGTGTGTCTGCTGCTTAGCCTGACGCGGGGCGTTGCGGTAAAGGCGAAGGAGACAGAGCCTGCTTACAAAATCATGGTCAATCGTGCAGCGAATTGTGTAACTGTGTATGAAAAGGATGCCGACGGAGTCTTTTGCGTACCTGTCAAGGCATTTGTATGTTCCTGTGGAAAGGAAGGACATGAGACACCGCTTGGCACATTTCAGACAAGCAATTATTACCAGTGGCGCCTGATGGTGGATGGCACTTATGGTCATTATGCGGTTCGCTTTTACAAGGGAATCATGTTTCATTCCATACCATATTACACGAAGAATGCCGGAAATATGGAGTGGGAGCAGTTTAACCTGCTGGGCGAGGCTGCATCGCTTGGGTGTGTGCGGCTTACGTGTGCGGACGCGAAATGGATTTATGATAACTGTGGGGAAGGGACGGAGGTTGTTGTGTATGATGACGCCGAGAACCCGGGACCGCTGGGAAAGCCTTCCGAGATAAAGCTTGCGGAGGAAAATCCGATGAGAAAGTGGGATCCCACCGACACCAGCAGCAAAAATCCATGGAATGTATTTCGCCCGACAATCTATCTGATGGACAGTCTGGAGGATGAGGTGCTCCGGCTTCCGGTAGGTGCGTCACAGCATGACATCTACGATGCAGTCGGCTTAAAGGACTTCACAGGTGATATCTGCGACATGGGAGAGTACACAATCCATATATCCGGGAAGTATGATTTGAACAGGGAAGGGATTTATCAGGTATCTGTATGTGGTGTCGGAATGCAGGGGATTCGGACGGAGCGGAACATGATACTTCATGTAGGGTAAAACGGTACGAGTAGGGGAAATGTGCTCCCCCTACTCGTTTCATTTTGCTTGACTGGAAAAGGTGTTGTCTACCAGATCTTCATATGGAACGTAATGTTCCAGCTCTCCTGCTTCCATTAAAATATTCTGAAGGAGGGTAAAGCTGTCCTCCGTAAATACAAGGTCTTTTTTCCAGGTGTCCTGCGTCTGGTAACGTGTTACGATTGTGGTAATGGTCTCAAGCTCTGTCTCCGGGAACTGATTTTTGATAACAGATGCTATTTCTTCGGCAGAGTGGCTTGATACATAGTTCATGCCCTTTTGGAGCGCCTTGGTAAATGCAAGCAGGGTATCAGGATTTTCTGCGATATAGCTTTTTCTGGCGCTGAATGCCGTGTAGGGCACATATCCGGAATCGACGCCGAGGGATGCCACGATGTATCCGGTCTGCTGGGTTTCAAGGGATGTGGCATGCGGTTCAAATTCCACGGTGAAGTCGGCATAGCCGGCATCGCCTTCCTTTGCGCCGGCGAAGGCTGCGGCAGTGGAGCCGAAATCGATGCTGGTGTCAATTGTAAGGTCTGTTTCCGGGTCAATATGGTTCATTTTTAGGATATACTCAAATACCATCTGGGGCATTCCGCCTTTGCGTCCGCCGAGCACGTATGTCCCTTTCAGCATATTCCAGTCAAAGTTGTCTACGGGAGTCCGGCTTACAAGGAAGTTTCCTGCGCGCTGGGTCAGCTGCGCAAAGTTGACGGCGTAGTCCTGGGCGCCCTGAAGATATGTATAGACGGATGCCTCGCTCCCCATAAAGCCGATGTCTGCTTCGCCGGTGAGCAGTGCAGTCATGGTTTTGTCCGCGCCGTACCCGGTCACAAGTTCAAGGTCGATACCTTCGTCTGCAAAATATCCCTCTTCAATGGCAACATACATCGGGGCATAAAAAATTGAATGTGCCACTTCGTTTAACGTAACTTTTGTGAGACCGCCCGCACTGTTTTTTTCACGCGCACAGCCACAGAGTACGGACGAAAGAATCAAAACGGTTATCAGAAAGGCGGATAAGGCTCTCCTTATTTTCATGGTAATCACCTGTTTCCTTTTTTTTAGTATATGTGGGGAAAGAAAAAAGGTGTGAAAAGCTTTAAAAAAGGTAGAAATTTTGGTATACTGGAAAAACATAGTGTTTGGATTTTGATAGGGCATATTTAGAAAATAAGAAAGGATTGAAACCATGAGCCTTTATGATACACTGAATGAACAGCAGAAAAAGGGAGTTTTTACCACGGAAGGCCCCGTGCTTATCCTTGCCGGTGCAGGCAGCGGGAAAACGAGCGTGCTCACAAGGCGTATTGCATACCTGATAGAAAACAAAGGCGTGAATCCATGGAACATTCTGGCGATTACCTTCACAAACAAGGCGGCGGGGGAGATGCGCGACAGGGTCGATAGTATTGTCGGATATGGTTCGGAGAGCATATGGGTCTCCACGTTTCACGCAACCTGTGTGCGGATTCTCCGTAGATATATTGACAGAATCGGATATGACCACAGTTTTACGATTTATGACACCGATGATTCCAGAAGTGTGATGAAGGATGTGTGCAAGAGGCTGGATATTGACACAAAACAATTGAAGGAGCGGACGATTCTGGGGGCAATATCCTCGGCAAAGGACAACCTTGTTACTACGACGGAGTATGAAAGGTCTGCCGTGGGGGATTATATCAAAAAGAGAATATCGGCGGCGTATGCGGAGTACCAGCTTACGTTAAAGAAAAATAACGCCCTTGATTTTGACGATTTGATTGGAAAGACGGTCGAGCTGTTCAGAAGCTGTCCGGATGTGCTGGAAAACTACCAGAACCGTTTTCAGTATATTATGGTGGATGAGTACCAGGACACCAACACGGCGCAGTTTGAGCTGATACGGCTGTTGGCAGAGAAGAACCAAAATCTCTGCGTTGTCGGGGATGATGACCAGTCCATATACAAGTTCAGGGGGGCAAACATTCGGAATATCCTCGATTTTGAACAGGTTTATCCGGATGCGGCAGTCATTAAGCTGGAGCAGAATTACCGCTCCACGCAGAATGTCCTTGATGCGGCGAATGCGGTTATTAAAAATAATGTTGCGCGCAAGGATAAGGCGCTATGGACGGATAAGGGCGCCGGAAACCGCATCCACTTCCGGCAGTTTGACAATGCCTATGAGGAAGCTGAATACATAGCGGGTGATATTAAACGAAAAAAACGTGAGCTGGTAAGTGATTACAGCCAGTGTGCGGTGCTTTACAGGACGAATGCGCAGTCACGTCTTTTGGAGGAGAGCTTTGTCGCACTGAACATTCCCTATAACGTGGTGGGAGGTGTAAATTTCTATGCGAGAAAAGAGATTAAGGACATTCTGGCGTATTTAAAGACGATTGACAACGGCAGGGATGATCTGGCAGTAAAGCGAATCATCAATGTGCCAAGGCGGGGAATCGGTGCTGCGAGCATTGCAAAGGTACAGGATTACGCGGAGCATATGGGGCTGAGTTTTTTTGAGGCATTACAGCAGGTAGACGACATACCTGCCATGGCGAAAGGGAAATCGGCGGATAAGCTCAGGGACTTTGCGACGATGATTCGGATGTTCCGCACAAAAATGCAGTCAGGTTCCCTGGAAGATTTAATATCAGATGTTATAGAAACGACAGGCTATGTGAAGGAGCTTGAGGAGTCCGATGAGGATGATGCGGAAGACAGAATGGAGAATATTGATGAGCTTATTACGAAGCTGGTAAGCTTTGAGATGGAGCGGGAGGAACGCGGCGAGGAAGCCACGCTTTCGGCGTTCCTTGAGGAGGTTGCGCTGGTGGCTGACATAGACGGAGTTGGCAGGGATGACAACAAGGTACTGCTGATGACGCTCCACAGTGCAAAAGGGCTTGAGTTTTCACAGGTGTATTTATCGGGGCTTGAGGATGGTATTTTCCCAAGCTACATGACAATTACTTCGGACAATCCGGAGGACATTGAGGAGGAACGGCGTCTTGCCTATGTGGGAATCACGCGCGCAAAGGAGGATTTGACCATCACGTATGCAAAGGCGCGTATGATCCGGGGGGAGACACAGTACAATGCCGTGAGCCGTTTCGTGAAGGAAATTCCGGACAGGCTTCTTGACAATAAGCTGCCATCTGCAAAAAGATGGGATGCGGATGCTTATGGCAGCGATTCCTACCAGAAAAGTATCTTTCAGGCGAAACCATTCCAGGCAGATCCAGCAAAAAGCGGAGGGAACAGCTGGATGGAAGCGGCATCATACCTTGATGAATATAATCGGAAGGCTGCAGCCAAGCCGGTGCAGAGACGAGAACGGCTGAGTGACACGGTGTTTGACAAGCCAAAAAGCAGCAGTGCGCCTGCTGTGAAAAAGGATTTGTCTGAAATTCTGGTCTCCCGTCCGAAAGCTGTCGTCCGAAAAAAGGAAACACCTGACGCAAATAAACCATATATTGCAAAATCGCTGGACGGCCTCACAAAAGGAGCGCCGGTCATGGCGGCAGGCGGTCCCGGGTATGCGGAAGGTGACAGGGTGCAGCATGTCAAGTACGGTGTGGGCACTGTCCTGAATATTGTGCAGGACACAAGGGATTACAAGGTAACTGTAAATTTTGACGGTTACGGCAACAAAATTATGTATGCGGCGTTTGCAAAGCTGAAAAAGCTATAGCGTTCATTACAAAAATTTGGAAATTTTAGTATAACTTTAGCAATAAAAAGGTAGTAAAATTGGCGAAATAGTGATATGATATATATAACATGGCTATTCAGTGGAGAATCGAGCTTTGAATAGCTATTATGTTATGACTGCATAACATAACTTTATGGGGCGCAATGAATAGCGCCTGTTATAAAAAAGCTATATTTTATATTAAAGAAACGAAAGGGGCTTTTGAAATGAAAAAGTGGGATGAATTGGTAGATTACCTGCAGGACAAAAATTTAGTGGGTAATGATATCCTGAGCAAGTACTATTCAAAAAATGAAATTAAGAAAGACAATGAGAAGAAGTGCAACACATTACTCTGGGCGCTTGCCATCGTCGGCGCAGTTGCCGCAGTAGCAGCCATTGCGTATGCAGTATACCGCTATATGACACCGGACTATCTGGATGATTTCGATGACGAGTTTGACGATGACTTTGAGGATGATTTCTTTGATGATGAGGAAGACGAGGAGCAGGAGTCAGCAAAGGAGAATGAGTACACGACTGTGAAATAATGTACACAGGTGCGATGGAGAAATAGGGTGAAATTAAGATTTCACCATCCTGGTTAGTACGTCTGCTAAAGCAGGCAGATGGGAGTTAGTGTGATAATGGGGTGCTGGGAAGCCAGCACTCCATTTTTACGGTATAGGTGTTATTTTATGTGCAGACCCATGCAGGGGAAATATGCCGCTAAAGCGGCGCATGGGTTGCACGGCGAGTAGGGAAGACGGCTTTTCCCTGCCCGATTTATGGAAAATGACAGAATTGGAGGTTTGGATGAAGAAAGGCCAGATTTGTGAAGGATATGTGCAGCGGATTGATTTTCCGAATAAAGGTGTTATTTTATGTGGGGAAGAAACAGTCATTGTAAAGAACGTACTTCCCGGACAGAAGGTTTCCTTTGTGATAAACAAAAAACGGAAAGGGAAGGCCGAGGGCAGGGTGCTGGAAGTAATGGAAAAGGCACCGTATGAAATGGAAGATGTCTGCCCGCATTTTGGATTGTGCGGCGGCTGCAGTTACCAAAGTGTTCCGTATGAGAAACAGCTTGCAATAAAAGAAAGCCAGGTGAAGCGCCTGCTCAAGCCTGCTTTTGAAAAACAGATGTTACTGAATCGGGCCGGGACGGACACGGAACAATATATGGATGGTATTTTTGAGGGAATAAAGGCGAGTCCTGTACAGTATGACTACAGGAATAAGATGGAGTTTTCCTTTGGGGATGAGTATAAGGATGGGCCGCTTGCGTTGGGGATGCACAGGCGGGGAAGTTTTTATGATATTGTGCCTGTGCGGGGGTGCCGCATCGTGGACGAGGATTATAGAAAGGTACTGGCATGTGTCCTGGACTATTTCACGGAAAAAAACAGCAGTTATTTCCATAGAATCCGCCATGAGGGTTATCTAAGGCACCTGCTTGTCAGAAAAGCGCAGAAAACAGGCGAGATGCTGATTGCACTCGTGACAACCACACAGGAGGCACATGACTTGGAACCGCTGGTGGCACAGCTGCTGGCACTGCCGCTAAAAGGAAAAATAACAGGTGTGCTTCACACAAAGAATGATTCCCTTGCGGATGTTGTACAGAGCGATGAGACTGTTATTTTATATGGGCAGGATTATTTTTATGAGGAATTGCTGGGACTTCGTTTTCAGATTTCCCAGTTTTCCTTTTTCCAGACGAATACATTGGGCGCAGAGGTCTTGTATGAGACTGTCCGCGATTTTTTAGGAGATATTTCCAGTGATGGCAGGAACGACAAGGTAGTGTTCGATTTGTATAGTGGCACAGGAACCATTGCCCAGCTTTTGGCACCCGTCGCAAAGGAAGTGATTGGTGTGGAGATCGTGGAGGAGGCTGTGCTGGCGGCGCGGCAGAATGCGGAACGGAACGGACTGGACAACTGTGTGTTTATTGCAGGGGATGTGCTGAAGGCGCTTGATGACATTGCGGAAAAACCGGATTTTATCGTGCTTGACCCGCCGCGTGACGGGATTCATCCCAAAGCGCTTCGAAAAATAATTGATTACCGGGTGGACAGGATTGTGTACATAAGCTGT
>Ga0137307_103208_pt1 | contig 10160 bp, 8 predicted proteins | sample NAcewD2O_March_2_FD_97180 | JGI IMG/M metagenome (GOLD analysis project Ga0137307, IMG submission 97180) | Mouse cecal microbial communities from Vienna, Austria - N-Acetylglucosamine amended D2O_March | ecosystem: Host-associated > Mammals > Digestive system > Large intestine > Cecum | place...
AAGATCTGCTTAGCTATTGCAAATATTATATCCATGCTCGGATTTAATTTTAGGTTGACGGGATATAACTTTCTGATAATGCTCGTATCGCAATACATTGTAAAACACGATTATTCAGAAAGTAAAGCAATAAATTCGGTTGCCGATTTATGCGGTACGGATCAGGCGGTCGTATCGGACAATATAGTTGCGGTTATCAAACATAATTCGGATCTCATACGAATAGCTAATTCCGTGCTCCCCGTAAGCGTATCGATAAATGGTACGCCGACAATATCGGAAACAGTAAATATTATCGGAGCAATATATAAAATTTATTACAATTATATAACCGATACGGAAGCTTTGCCCGATGAGGATAATCCGGCAATAAATTTAAATAGGATAGTGTTTAAAAGTGGATACTAACAACGAAAAAAAATTCAAAATTTTTATGGTGGATGACGACGAAAACATCTGTCGTCTGGTAGAACTGTATTTGCGGCGCGAAGGATTCGAAGCGACATTTTGCTATGACGGTGCGGAAGCTCTAAACAAGCTTTCTTGTACTAATTACGATGCGGTTTTGCTCGATCTTATGATGCCGCACATGAACGGCTATGAAGTTCTTTCGGCGCTCAGAAAATTTTCGAATGTGCCTGTTATAATGCTGTCCGCGCGCGGCGAGCCGATGGATAAAATTTACGGTTTGGACTACGGCGCGGACGACTATCTGACAAAGCCTTTCGAACCGCAGGAGCTTATTGCTCGACTACGTGCCGTGCTTAGGCGCGCCAAACCCATGCTTGATGTTAAGAGAGTCGATTTGTTCAATCTATCTGTCAATCTTTCGGACTTTACCGTAACGCTTGACGGACAGAAAATAGATATGCCTCCTAAAGAAATAGAACTTTTGTACATGCTGGTAAAAACACCTATGCATGTCTTTACACGCGACGATTTATTGAGAGAGATTTGGGGGCAAGATTATACAGGGGATTCACGCACTGTAGACGTACATATCAAACGCGTCAGAGAAAAACTCGGAGATAACAAGCATTGGCGTTTGACAACGGTTTGGGGAGTTGGGTATAAAATAGAGGTGCTCTAACCGTTTATGCAAACAGTCGATAAAAACAAAATAAAAAGGTTTTTTAAATCTCATATATTTCGCATAATATTTTGTTCGATCATTCTGTTTTCAACGGTATTTTTTCCGTTGGTATTTTTACGTCCGACAGCGGATAACGAATTCGACAGTCTGATATTGGTGCTTATAGTGTTTGTTTGCATATTCGAAATTACGGCGTTCGTGCTTATTTCGCACTTTTTTGTTTATATAAAAATCAACAGATCTTCCGAGCGTCTGTCGAGAATGGCTCGTGAGGGTAAGGTAATCAAATCCGACGACAAATCTATAGACGGATCAACAGCAGTGCTAATAGATGCAGTCAATGCAACGGCAGACGAATACACAAGGTTAGAGCAAGTGCGAAAAATGTTTGTCGCTAATGCCTCGCATGAATTGAGGTCGCCGCTTACGTCGGTACAGGGTTTTTTGCAAGCAGTATTGGACGGAACCGTCGAGGAGAACGAACGTGATAAATACTTAAATATTGCTCTCGGGGAAACGAAAAGACTCAATTCTCTTATAACGTCAATGCTCGATCTATCTCGATTGGACTCTGGAAAAAATCCGCTTGTTTTATCCAAATTCAATATTAACGATGCCGTAAACGAAGTGATCGCTAAATTTGAGCCGCTACTGATAAATAAATCACAACAAATCAACGTTGAATTTTCACGAGAAAACTGTTGCGTTTTCGCTGACAAGGATAAAATAATCCAAGTAATAACCAACCTTGTCGATAATGCAATAAAATATTCGCCGGCGTTCTCACGCATTATCATAACGACTGTAATACGTGCAAATAAAGTATACGTTACGGTAAAAGATTACGGTTACGGAATAAGCAAAAAGGATCAAATGCTTATTTGGGATACATTTTATATGACCGATAAATCGAGATCGCCTATAAAATCAAAAGGTTCCGGATTGGGATTGTCTATAGCTAAAAAAATAATCGACGAGCATGGCGAAATAATTTGGGTAGAGAGCAATCGCGGCGTAGGCGCCACGTTCATATTTACTTTGACTTTATACGATCCCTCTAAGCACAAGATCACTGCCGGTAAACTTATAAATTCTGACGGACAATAGGAGCATTATAATGGATATTTATTACGAGCAAAACGTTGTTAATAATAACATAGACGAACGCACCAAAAAAACGCGCACTTTGTCTATAGCAAAAACAATTTGTTGGGTATTGGGCGTATTTATACTGGTTTCAAGCGGCATGCAAATCAATATGTTTTGGGTCTTCTTGATTTTGGCTGTTCCGTTATTTGTCGCCGCATTGGTGATAGGGTATCTGAATAAGCGTAATAACACCGAATACGACTACGTTATCGATGACGAATATATTAAAATTTCTGAAATTTATTTCAGACAGCGTCGCAAGCAAAAGTATACGATTCGGTTGCGTTTGATTGAATCGGTGGGAGTGTTCAATTCGGAAGGATATAAAAAAATCGAGCGAGCGGCAGATAAAAAATTTTTGGCTCTGGTTAATTACGATGACGAAAAATCCGTTATATATATTCTGTACGGCACGGACAAGGGTAAACGCATTGTTTTTATAGAACCCGACAGAGGTTTTATGATAGCGCTCAGACGCGTAGTATCGGCACTAACGGTATTCGATAAAAGCATAGCGGATTTTGAAAAACGGCTTACCTTGCTCGAAGAGCAAGCTGCGTCGGAAGTGTCCGATAATAACGAACGGAATAGCGATACGGAAAATACCGCTGCGGATAACGATTTAAACAATAGCATCGTCGATAATAATGAGGACTCTATAAGCAATGATTTATCTTGATAATGCCGCTACAACAAGAGTATTCGACAGCGCTGTGATAGCCGCGGAAAAGGCAATGCGCGACGAATTTTATAATCCTAATACAACATATAAAAGCGGCGTAAAGGTTCGCGACAGCATAGAGAATTCGCGCAAATATATAGCCGAAAAAATAGGCGCATATTCAGATGAATTAGTATTTACATCGTGCGCTACGGAATCGAATAATTGGGTGTTTAACTGCGGAATAAAGAATAAAAAGGGAAATATAGTTATTTCCGCCGGTGAACATTCTTCCGTATATGAATCGGCAATGCAACTTAAAAGTCGCGGTTGCGATATTCGAATTGCGCCGCTCGACAAAAACGGCGGAATAGACGAAACGCGTATTTACGATTTAGTAGATGATAATACGGCGCTTTTGTCCGTTATACATGTCAGCAACGAAACAGGTGTTATAAATCCGATAAAACGCATAGCGGAAAATATTCGTAAGTTGTCGCCGAAAACGCTTATTCACAGTGACGGGGTTCAAGGTTTCATAAAGACAGGTGACAGCCTTCATAATCTCGGAATCGATTATTACAGCGCCAGCGCGCATAAAATAGGCGCCCCAAAAGGTATAGGACTGTTGTATATAAAGCGAGGACTCGGTATTGCGCCGTATATTTGCGGCGGAGGCCAAGAACGCGGATTGAGATCGGGCACACAAAATACACCGTATATTGCAGCTTTTGCGGCGGCTGTGGAACAATTTGATAAATTGGCAGACGGGAATCGTATGCACAATTTACGTAACGATATTTGCGATTATTTCGTTTCTAACGGCTGTAAAATAATAGGTGATACGAATAACAGCGGATATATAATTTGTGTCTGTATCCCTAATGCCAAAGCCGAAATAGTGCAAAATTTGGCACATGACAGCGGCGTTATAGTAGGTAAGGGGGCAGCGTGTTCCGGTTCAAAGCGCGGCAATCGAGTACTTAGCGCTATAGGGCTATCCGATAAAGAAATCGAATGTTGTGTGCGAATCAGTTTGTTCGCGGATACTGAGCGCGATGATGCAATGAACGCGGTTAAAATAATACTTGACTCGGCAAATAAAATCAGGAGCAATCATGTCGGATAATAACGTTATACTTATAAGATTCGGGGAACTTTATCTCAAGGGTAAAAATAAAAATTACTTTGAAAACATGCTTAAAGACAATATACGAAAAAAGCTTAAAGATATTGATTGTAAGCTTTATTTCGGTCGCGGACGGTATGTAGTAAAAGAATATTCTGCCGAACTCGAAACTGTTATCATTGAAAAGTTGCAACAAGTTTTCGGTATCCATTCCGTATCTGTTGCTCGTCGTTGCGGTTACGACTTCGGCGAGATCACGGCGCTCGCCGTGGAAATGTCGCCCAATAACGGTACTTTTCGCGTATCGGCGCACAGATCTTATAAAAAGTATCCTATGGATTCGATGCAGATCAATCGTGCATTGGGCGAAAAGTTATTGGAGTTAAAACCGAAATTATCGGTCGATTTGCATGCGCCCGATTATATATTGCATGTAGATGTGCGAGAAGACGGCGATGTTTATTTATATGACAGCACATTGCGTTGTGCCGGCGGAATGCCGTACGGCACGAGCAGTAACGGACTGTTACTTTTATCGGGCGGTATCGACAGCCCCGTTGCCGGTTATATGCTTGCAAAACGCGGAATGAGTATTACCGCATTGCATTTCCATTCATATCCGTACACATCCGAAGCGGCTAAAGATAAAGCTATACAATTGGCTCGCATCCTTGAAAATTATTGTCCGAACATTCGTCTTATGTGCGTATCGCTTACCGAAATACAGGAAACGATACACAAAAAATGTAAACCTAATTATATGATAACGCTTGTAAGAAGATTTATGATGCGTATTGCCGAGCGAGTTGCCCGTAATAACGGATGCGGTTGCATAATTAACGGAGAAAGTCTCGGGCAAGTAGCGAGCCAAACGCTTGAAAGCATTACCGTTACCAATGCGGTGGTAAGCATGCCTGTTTTTCGTCCGTTAATAGGTATGGATAAGGATGAGATAATAACTATAGCAGAGAAAATAGGTACTTTTAAAACGTCTATAGAGCCGTATGAAGACTGTTGTACCGTGTTCTTGCCTGAATTTCCGCTCATTAAACCCACGCTCGAAAAGGTTGAAGAGCAAGAAAGTTTTATTAAGAATTATGCCGACCTGATCGATAAAGCAATAGAAAATATCGAAACGGTTTCGATCAGTCAAACAGTTTAAAATACTTGTCTGTAATTTCGCCGTCTTCCCACGACAAATAATCGTAATAGTCGATTATATCGATCGTTTTTCTGACCGGAAGATGTTTTTTAGACAACAGTGCGCGAAGTCTATAACGTTTCGGAAGAATCGGATCGGCGAGATATACTTCGTGAGTTTCGTTTAATGCAGTATTATCTATTTCATAGTAGGCAACAGATTGAGGCTGAACAAAGTCTTTGTTTGTGTCTATCACACCGCTTTTAATCAGTTCGTTAATAATATCGCAACACTTAGAACCCGTAATATTGTTATCTATAGGTTTATCAGCACTTTTAGCTCCGAACCAAACGGCTATCGTACAGTTCGGAGTATATGCTATACAATAGCAATCGGTATTTCCGTTTTTATCCCCGTTAGTACCTGTTTTGGCAGCTATGATACCGCCGGAGTATCCGAGTTTTTTAGCTGTGCCTGTTTTTGCACATTCTTTAAGCATGTCCGTCAATAAAAACGCCGTATCGTCGCCGACCGCACGGCGAGTATCCGAGTTTTTAAAAGTTATATCGTTAATCGCGTTATTGTCGATCACTCCGCTCAGATAATTGACAGAAGAATATATTCCGCCGTTTGCCAATGTTCTGTAAGAATTTGCTATTTCCGTAAGAGTAATTCCTTTATCCAAGCCGCCTAATGCTATAGATAACGAATCGTCGTTGCTTGTAAGCGGAATTCCGAAAGCCGAAGCGGTGGATTTTGCTTTAGCTATGCCTACGTTTTGGAGCAGTTTAACCGCGCCTATGTTAGATGAATAAACCAGGCCTTGCTTAAGCGATTGATATCCTCGATAAACGTTATTGTAATTATGCGGCGTATAATCACCGAAAACCGTCGGTTCATCTACAAATTGCGATAGGGGATTCATTCCGTTTTCAAGTGACGGCGCATATGAAACAAACGGCTTTATTGTAGAAGCCGGCGAACGTTGCGGATTGATATAACTTACGGTATTTGTTTCGTCGCATACTATGCCGCCCGTTTTGTTATCGAGAATAAGCACTCGAATCATAAAATCATCACCGTAATTTTTGATTGCCGAGCGCGCGAAGTCTACAAGCGACGGATCGTAAAAAGTTTTCAAAGTATAATTATTATTAAATAACTGCTTTTCCGAACAATTCAAGCTTTTACATGCTTCTTTAAGCAATCCCGATATAAATTGATTGTGTTTGTTTTTACCGAAATCAAGAGTTTCCGTAATTGCGCCATTGTATTCCGATTGAGAAATATATCCTTGCGACAACATTTGATCGAGCACCAATTTTTTTCTTTCCGATAATTTATCGTAATTATTATACGGATCGTATTTAGACGGGTTATTTATTATTGCCGCCAACGCAGCAGACTGGGCGAGCGTGAGTTCCGAAGCCGGTTTACCGAACATAACGCGGCTTGCAGTGCCCAAGCCGCGAATGCCCGATCCGAAATACAAAATATTAAAATAATGCTCAAGAATTTGGTTTTTGTCGCAAATGCGCTCTAATTTACGCGCCAAGCGTATTTCGGCTATCTTGCGTTTGATTGTTTTTTCGTTGGAAAGGTGTGTGTTTTTTATAAGTTGTTGCGTGATAGTAGATGCGCCTTCGCGAAATGAGCCGGATTGGATGTTAGAAACGACAGCCGAAGCCATTCGCTTATAATCCACGCCTTTATGCGAATAAAACCGCTTGTCCTCAATAGCTATAAATGCATTAACAGTATTGTTTGATATATCATCAATTCGCACATATGATTTATTACCGGCGCAAAGCGCATCGTCTATAGGCTCGCCGTTAACATCCGTAATAGTCACAGTCTGAGAATATGAAGTAAATCTGTCAAAATCAACATCGCTGTTTCCGAATATCTTTATATCCGGCTCTATGATCATGAAGAAAAAACCGATCGACAACGCAATCAGCGTAATTATAACTATAAATATTATAAGCGAAATTTTAACGGCTTTTTTCATAATAATAGTATCTTATAACGATAGATATTTTATGTAATTACGCAATACACATTTAAAATCGATAATTGTATTATTATACACCAAAATCCATAATATCACTTCGTAAAAGCTGTCTTTTGCGAAGTGATATTATGGATGCCCAAAAACGGATAAACTTCTGCCCTAACACAAATTATTCGCCGATAACACCGTCTTTAAATAATTCGGTCAATCTCAGATCAGCGATACTGCCGCACGGATGCGTGCTGTACACTTTAATATAATTAGGAGTATATCCCACATTATAATCGCCATCGCGATCCTCGACATAAACGCTTGCCGTTGTGCCGATATTATCATTTAAAAACTTACCGCGCAAGTTCGCTTTTAATTCAAGCAAGCGACTTACGCGATTTTTAACTACGTCCGCATGCAACGGTCGATATTTTTTAGATGCTAACGTGCCTGTACGACTGCTGTACGGAAAAACATGTATATCTGAAAAACCGCATTTTTCTACAAAATCGCAAGTTTCGTTGAAATTTTTATCGGTTTCCGTAGGAAAACCGACTATAATATCCGTGGTTATACTCGCCGATACGAAATATTTACGTATCAAATTCACCTTATCTAAATAAAAATCGCAACTGTAACGCCTGTTCATGCTGCGTAATACTTCATCGCAGCCGCTTTGAAGCGATAAATGAAAATGCGGGCAATAATTCCCTTGTCGCATCGCCTCGAGCATAGCATCATCTATTATTTCACATTCCAACGACCCCAAACGCTTACGCGCTTCATATTTGCCAAGGGCGCGCAAAAGCTCGCCAAACGTAACTCCGATATCCCTACCGTAATATGACATATCTATGCCCGTCAATACAATTTCTTTAGACGAAATCGCATCGCATTCAATCATAATGTCGTCTATAGATCGAGATCTGCTTCGCCCTCTCAAATACGGAATAATGCAATATGTGCAAAATCTATTGCAACCGTCTTGAATTTTAATAAACGCACGCGTTTTATCAAATTTCGGGTATGGTTCATAACAATACTCGCACTGTTTTTCAACACTTTTAAGCAAATTGTCGTATAGTATTATATCTGATATAGTATTATAATCATCGTTTTCGCATAGATTCTTTACTGCTTTTACGGCGAAATTTACTTTATTGAGTGTGCCTCCTATCGCAACAACATTTTCTTGCTTAAATTTTTCATAGTTATTTTGTGCGCTGCACCCTATAACGATAATATTGCAATTCCGATTGAGTTTGCGCATTTTCGTAAGATATTGTCGTGACTTTTTATCGGCTTCCGATGTTACGGAACATGTATTTAAAATATAAACGTCGGCCGGTTCAAGACCTTCCGACGCATTATAATTAAACGTTTTTAGCGCGGCCACTATAGACGCGCTTTCGCATTGATTCACTTTACATCCGAGAGTAACAACTCGTATTATCAAAGTATCCACTCTCCCATTTCATAATATATGACCGACAGTGCCGATATGGCAGCGGTTTCTGCGCGTAAAATGCGCGAACCCAATGTGACGGACTTCGCACCGCAGGTTACTAATTGGGTCTTTTCTTGTTCGGTTATACCGCCTTCAGGTCCGATAAAAACCGATATTTTCTTTTGTGAATGATCGATAGCGTCTTTTAAATTTCCATGCGTTTCGCGTTCCCACGGAAAAATCAAATATGTTTTAGTTGTTTCGTCAAGCAATTCTTTAAATTCAACACACTGCCCTATTACGGGTACGCGGCTTCTTCCGCATTGCTCGCAAGCAGACACGGCAATTTTATTTAATCTGTCTATATTAAGATTGGTGTTGCGTTGTGTATATGTAGAATAAACGGGAACTATTCGGTTAACACCGAGCTCTGTTGCTTTTTGTACCGCTATTTCAAATCGGTCCTGTTTAATTACGGACATAAACAGCGTAACATCTATATTCGCTTCGCCGACATCTCGAGCCTCATCGAGAACTTCGAGTATTGTGCGGTCCTTTTTTATATCTTTGACCTTGCACGAATATTCGACGCCTTGTCCGTCGAATACGGTAATAAAATCTCCTACGCGTATGCGCAATGAATATGCGGCATGCGTATGGGCGTCGCCGGTGAGTTCGAGATTGGATTTATTTATATTCGGAAGATAAAATCTCATAGTTTAAAAAGAAATGCGCTCCATTCGTTTTTTTGTTCATGCTCTATAAGTGTAAAATCTTTTAAGTATTCGGACTTTACCGAATCTACTTTATCGGATATTATTCCGCTTATTATAACATATCCTCCGGCTTTTAATGACGCTTTGATTATCGGTTCTACGCCGCACAATACGTCGGCTGTTATGTTGGCAATCACCACATCTGCCGGTTCGCTCATTTCGCGCACGTCCTTACAAAACACTTCGGGATCGGCTATATTGTTGATCGAGCAATTATATTTTGTGGCACTTATCGCCTGTTCGTCATTATCGGCAAAAACAACGCTATCAGCTCCGAGCGCGGTTGCACAAACGCCCAAGATTCCGCTACCGCAACCGAAATCAAGAACACGCATGCCCTTTAGCTTTATCCTTTGCATTAAATCGATACACATGGATGTTGTTTCATGCATCCCCGTACCGAACGCCAAACCGGGATTAAGTTTTACGGGAATATCGCTACCGACCGCATTATAGTTTATCCATTCGGGCACTATTACTATTTTCCCGATATTAAACGGTTTGTAATATTTTTTCCATTCGTTTTCCCATTCATTCGAATCGATGATTTCCGTATCTATCTTAAGTATGGAAAAATCATCTCCGAGTGAGCTAAGTCTGTTTTTAATAGCTTGTTCGTCGGCTTCCATATCGAAATAACCGCTCACATAACAGCCGTCTACGGCATTAAACAATGCTGCATCGGCATAGTCCCAACGTTTTTCATCGAGGACTTGACGTACATTATTGTAATCGTCGAATACTTCGCCCATACTCCCC
>Ga0137307_103209_pt1 | contig 10159 bp, 7 predicted proteins | sample NAcewD2O_March_2_FD_97180 | JGI IMG/M metagenome (GOLD analysis project Ga0137307, IMG submission 97180) | Mouse cecal microbial communities from Vienna, Austria - N-Acetylglucosamine amended D2O_March | ecosystem: Host-associated > Mammals > Digestive system > Large intestine > Cecum | place...
TAACGCCAATTCCTCAGGCACATCAAAGTCTCTTGACAGTGAACCGTAGACCTCATCGGTGCTTATCTGCAAAAATCTCTTGCCTTCCCTGAATCCTCCGCCAGGCATAGACCACGACAACCTTGCACATTCAAGCAGGCAATGTGTGCCCAATATATTTGTCTCAAGGAATATCCTTGGGTCAGTGATGCTGCGGTCCACATGGGTCTCGGCCGCAAAGTTCACCACATAGTCCGGGTCATAGCAGGCAAATACGTCCTTCATTGCGGCGGAGTCCCGTATGTCGGCCTTTATAAAACATACATCCTGACTTTCCAGCTCCACGGAGATGTTCATAAGATTGCCCGCATATGTGAGACAGTCAGCCACCACAATGCGTATCTCCCCGGCAGGGTGTACGTCAAGCAGATATTTTATAAAATTAGAGCCTATGAACCCGGCCCCACCTGTCACTAGATATGTTTTCATGTCAAAACTGGCGCTTATTCAGAATTATTGCGCAATTTACAACTTTTTCGTCAGAAATCGACTAACTTTGCAGCCGGAAAATCAAAGAAACGATGATTGACAACACCACTTTCGGCAATCTGACTGCACTGTACCATACATTCGGCTGCAAGCTGAATTTTTCGGAGACATCCACCGTAGCCCGCCTCATGTCCGGACGCGGGGTTCGCCGCGTGCAGCCGGGAGAGACACCAGATATAATAGTGGTCAACACTTGTAGTGTCACCGACATGGCCGACAAAAAGTGCCGACAGACAATACGTTCATTGTCAAGGCGCTATCCGGATGCGGCAATATTGGTGACAGGATGTTATGCCCAGTTGAAAAGCGGAGAGGTGGCATCAATCCCCGGGGTGTCAGTAGTGGCCGGCAACGACCAGAAGCTGCGTCTTCCTGAATTCCTCGATGATTTCCTGGCCACGCGCCGTCCCAGCGTAACGGTGACCCCTTCAAAGGAACTTAAAGAGTTCATGCCGTCATGCTCCCGCGGTGACCGCACAAGATATTTCCTTAAAGTGCAGGACGGTTGCGACTATTTCTGCTCTTATTGCACGATACCGTTCGCCCGCGGCAGAAGCCGCTCCGGACAGATAGACAGCCTTGTGGAACAAGCCCGTGAGGCTGCATCAGAAGGCGGCAAGGAAATAGTGCTTACAGGCGTGAACATCGGTGATTTCGGGAAAGGCCGTGAGGACTCGTTCTTTGACCTGATACGCCGCCTTGACGAAGTGGAGGGAATCGAGCGCTACCGCATATCCTCAATCGAGCCCAACCTGCTCACTGACGAGATAATCGAATGGGTCGCAGAATCAAAACGCTTCATGCCCCATTTCCACGTACCGTTGCAGTCCGGCGACGATGACGTGCTGGCACTGATGCGGCGGCACTATGACACGTCGCTTTTCCGCAGCAAGATGGAGAAGATACGCCAGGTGATGCCAGACGCGTTCATAGGTGTCGACCTTATCGTGGGGGCGCGCGGCGAGACCCCGGAACGTTTCGAGAACTCACGGAAGTTTGTAGAGTCGCTGCCGATATCCCGCCTGCACGTATTCCCCTACAGCGAACGTCCCGGCACACGGGCCTTGTCCATAGAGCATACAGTATCACAAGAGGACAAGCACAGACGCACCTCGGTGATGTTGGGCATAAGCGAAAGGAAGCTTGAAGGGTTCGCATCTCAGTTTATAGGGACTGTACGTCCGGTGCTGATAGAGCACCAGCGTCCAGGACACCCGACCGCAGGGTTTACGGACAACTACCTTAGGGTTGAGATAGATGGCGCGGAAGATATCGACAACGTAATAGCGCCTGTACACATAGATTCGGTAATGCCTGGCGGCGAAGCTTTAAAGGGACATCTGGCAAGATGAAGCGTATAATGCACATACTGTTGCAGTGGGGGCTATCACTGACCGCCAGGATGCCTTTCGGCATATTGTACGTCCTGTCCGACATTATCTATATCATGGTTTTCCATGTGGCAAGATACAGGCGCAAGGTTGTGGAAAAGAACCTTGCTGTGTCTTTCCCTGACATGGATGAAGATGTGCTGCGAAAGGTGGAAAAGCAGTTCTACCGAAATTTTGCCGACTACATAGTGGAGACCATCAAACTCATGCACATATCAGACCGGCAGATGGCATCACGGATGACTTTCGACGGCATTGAACATATCAACAATACCGTAGGCAAAGGCCGCTCCGTGGTGTGCTTTTTCTCGCACTGCGGCAACTGGGAATGGGTGACTTCAATCACACTCCATTGCAAGGCCGAAATGGAAAAAGGCGTACGCTACTGCCAGGTGTACCGTCCGCTCCGTGACAAATGGATGGACGGGCTCATGCTTCGTCTGCGCTCGCGTTTCCATTCACACAGCTACCCGAAAAGGACAGTGTTCCGCGACCTGCTGCTGCTCTCCCGAGAAGGAGTGCCTACCGTTACCGGGTTCATGAGCGACCAGAAACCCAGCAAGGGCGACAATACGCATGTGCTTACGTTCCTGAACCATCCGACAGCTGTCATCACGGGGACTGAGGCCTTGGGACGCAAGCTCAAGATGGCAGCAGTATACATGGACATGTACAAACGCGGACGGGGAAGATACCACGTTACAATCCGCCCGATAGCCGATGACATCGCCGCAACAGAGCCGATGGAAGTCACCGATACATATTTCCGTATGCTTGAACAAACCATCAGGCGCGACCCTGCGATATGGCTGTGGACACACAAACGGTGGAAACATCATGTAGAAATGCCCAAGACACCTGAAGAATGACCGATACCGTAAAACCGACACCACAGGTGGCCGTCATAATCCTTAACTGGAACGGCCGCAAGCTCCTGGAAGAATACCTGCCGCAGGTGATAGAAAACACCAACCCGGAAATTGCGGAAGTCATCGTTGCCGACAACGGCAGCACCGATGACTCCCTGGCATGGCTGGACCGCAACTATCCGCAGGTAAGGCGCATGGAATTCAATGAGAACCTGGGGTTCGCAGGCGGATACAACAAGGCCATAGGGCTTACGGATGCGCCATACACAGTGCTGCTTAACTCAGATGTGGCCTGCGCTCCCGGATGGGTGGACATACTCCACAGTTTCATGGAGGCACATCCCGAAACCGGCGCATGCCAGCCCAAGATACTGAGCTATAAGGACAAGACACATTTTGAATATGCAGGGGCTTCCGGTGGGTTCATAGACAGGAACGGATATCCGTACTGCCGCGGGCGCATATTCTCACACGTCGAGGCCGACCACGGCCAATATGACACCCCTATTGAAATATTCTGGGCCACCGGCGCAGCCCTGATGGTCCGCACCGAACTGTACAGGAAAGCAGGCGGGCTTGACACGGACTTTTTCGCGCATATGGAAGAGATAGACCTATGCTGGCGCATACTCCTGTCCGGGGCAAAAATCATGGCTGTGCCTTCGGCTGTGGTGTACCACCTCGGGGGCGGAAGCCTGCCGGCATCGAACCCGCGCAAGACATACCTTAATTTCCGTAACAACCTGTTGCTCCTGCACAAGAACCTTCCCGACTCCACCCGCGGCCGGAAGCTCCTGCGCCGGCGCATGCTTGACACCCTGGCATGGGGGAAATTTGTCATGACACTCGATTTCAAAAACGCAGCAGCAGTGTGGCGGGCGCACCGGGACTTTGCAAGGATGCGTAAAAGCTACAATGTCCATCCCGTCACAGACCTCCTTGACACCCGCACAGACACGCATCGCAACATACTGACTGATTTCTATCTGCGCGGCCGGAAAACGTTCGTACAGACTGTCCGGGAGGATTAGTCCATGACCTATTAAATCCGAAAAATTAAAAAAATTACACATTTTTTAATTTTTCGGTGCAGATATGATGTCTGTTCGATTATTTTGCGTATTTTTGCGAAGTGTTAACATTTTTGACACATGACTGAAACCAGATAATGACATCATCAATCACTTTATATTCAACTGCAATGAAAAGACTCTTTTCCCTGTTCATCGCAATATGGCTGGTCAATATAATGGCCATGGCCGCCAGCGATACGAATTGCAAGGGTACGGTCATTGACAACGAGGGCGAACCTATCATAGGCGCAACCGTTGCCATCACAAATGGCCGCACCGTTGGCGTAACAGATGTGGACGGCGCATTCTCCGTGAAAGTTCCATCAAACGCCAAGACACTGACTATCACCTTTATTGGTTACAAGCCTCTGATTGTCAACGTTGCTTCCAATATCGGCACAGTAAAGATGGATATGGAAGCACACGTGCTCAATGACGTAGTTGTCACACAGTCACTAGCGCGCACGCGCGAGACCCCAGTAGCACTGTCGCAGATCAACGCCTCTGAGATAGAATACAAAATCGGCAACCAGGAATTTCCGGAAGTGCTGAAGACAACCCCCGGCGTGTGGACAACAAAGGACGGCGGCGGCTTCGGAGATGCCAAGACCAATATGCGCGGATTCCAGAGCGCCAATGTGGCAGTACTTGTGAACGGCATACCCATCAACGACATGGAATGGGGCGGAGTGTACTGGAGCAACTGGGCCGGCCTGAGCGATGTGGCCTCGAACATACAGACCCAGCGCGGGCTAGGCGCGGCATTGCTATCAGCCCCCTCGGTAGGCGGCACTATCAACATCACCACCCGTTCGCTTGACGCAGAACGCGGCGGCAGCGTGTGGTACGGAATGGGCAATGACGGCATGAACAACTATGGGGTGAAGCTGTCGACCGGGCTTATGGACAACGGCTGGGCCGTTACCTTGCTGGGATCCCACAAATGGGGCGACGGATATATCCAGGGCACGTGGTTCGACTCGTACAATTATTTCATCAATGTGTCAAAGCGTATCAATGACGCCCACCAGCTGTCGTTCACGGCTTTCGGCGCACCGCAAAAGCACAACAAGCGTTCTTCACAGGACGGCCTCACTATAGAGGGATACCAGACATATGCCCGCGAGGTGATGAACGGCGAAAGCCCCTACCGCTACAACCCGACCTTCGGCTATGACAAGCAGGGCCAGCGCCGCTCCTCCAACCTGAACACATACCACAAGCCGCAGATATCGCTGGCACATATATGGCAGATAAACGACAAGTCATCACTGTCGACTACGGCCTATGTGTCATTTGCCACCGGCGGCGGATATTCCGGCCAGGGCCGCGGCACATACAACGGCCAGAGCCTGTCGAACACATCGTGGTACGGGGCTTCGGACGGTCAGGTGAACACCCTGTTCCGCAATGCCGACGGCACGTTCGGCTATAACCTAATACAGGAGATGAACGAGCAGAGCGAGACGGGCTCAAACATGGTGATGGCATCATCGAACAATTCGCACGAATGGTACGGACTTGTGTCAACATACAAGAACCAGTTCTTCAACAAGAAGCTGACCTTTACCGCGGGCATTGATGTGCGCTACTACATAGGCCACCACAACAACAAAATCATCGACCTGTACAACGGTGAATACTATGTGGACGACTCCAGCCGCAAGAAGGTGCTCGCAGCTAACAACTACAGGCGCAACGACCCGGAATGGGTGTATGAGAAACTTGGTGTCGGCGATGTGGTATACCGCGACTATGACGGCCATACACATCAGGAAGGCGCATACATACAGGGCGAGATGAGCCTTCTGGACAAGCGTCTTAACCTCGTGCTGTCGGGCTCGCTTAGCAATACAGGATACCAGCGCATCGACCATTTCTATTATGACAAGGAACATGAGAAGTCGCCAACACACAACTTCATGGGAGGTACTGTTAAGGCAGGCGCCAACTATAATTTCGACCGCCACAACAATGTGTTCTTCAATGTGGGCTACATATCCCGCGCACCTTTCTTCTCTCGCGGCGTGTTCCTTTCATCGAACGTGAGCAACACGGCCAACCCGAACCCGATGAACGAGAAAATAGCATCGTTCGAGGTAGGATACGGCTACCATTCGCAAGTGTTCTCGGCGAATGTCAACGCATATTACACCAAATGGTACGACAAGACCACTACCCGCTCGGGCAACCTCAGCGGGGAACGCAGGGATGAGTACTATTCGTTCAACATGAGCGGTGTAGACGCCCGCCACATGGGCATCGAGGTGAACTTCATCTACATACCTGTGAAATGGTTCGAGCTTGAGGGCATGCTCTCACTGGGCGACTATGAATGGGCATCGAACGCGGTGGGATATTTCTATGACCAGAACGGATTCCCACTCGCAAACCTGAACGGATCTCTGGCTTCAGGCGTGCTGGCAGACGACCACCTTAAGGCCACCCTTGAACAGAAAGGGGTGAAAGTGGGCGGCACGGCCCAGACCACAGGTTCGCTGTCGGCTACATTCCGTCCGTTCAAGGGATGGCGGATAGGTGCAGACTGGATAATGAATGCCAACAACTACAGCGACTACCAGGTAAAGGACAGCAACATCAATCCCGGCAGCGACATCTCTGTAGCGAAACCGTGGCGCATACCATGGGGCAACCAGCTGGACCTTTCGGCAAGCTACAGCTTCAAGATAGGCGGGATAGACGCACGCCTGACAGGCAATGTGTACAATGTGTTCAACTACAACTATGTGGTGGACGCATGGACCAATACCGGGGAACGCGGCACATGGGACAACGCCTTCAGGGTGTTCTACAGCTTCGGCCGCACGTATTCAATGAAGCTACGTATCAATTTCTAACATGCAACATCCAGTCAAATGAAAACCAATATATTCACACATGCAATCCTGGCCGCAGGATGTGCAGCAGCGCTGTCGGGCTGCGATGACAACGCGTGGAACGACAAGCTTGACGGCTTTGAAGAGCCTACAATAACGGATGTAAAGGCCACCGAGTATACCCTCACGGCTGACAATTACAAGGCCATAGCCTCCAACAAGGACAACAAGGCTCTGGCAGGCGAGGAACTGGCCGCAGAACTGGCCGCAGTGGGCACAAACGCGTGCTTCACGGAAAAGATAGATGCGCGCGACTATGTGCCTGCCTTCCTGAACTCTACGACACCGTTTTCGGACTTCTACAGCAACGGGTCGGTGGCGATGATCACATACACCTATTCCCAGGGCTTTGACGAGGTGGCGACAAATGCCGCCAAAGCAGAGAAATATACTGTCACTGCAGAGGAATACCAGGCAAATGTGTGGGAAAGCGACGAGGACTATATCGAGGCATTCTCCCCTTTGAAGCCTGCAAACAGGTTTGTGCCGGGAATGCTGAAAGCGGAGTTCCCGGACGCTGAGAATGGTGACTATGTGCTGGTGTCGTACAACATGGCCACACAAGAGCCTGTCTTCGGCGATGCCGGGGGCAACGAGCCTGAGGGCTTCACAATGACATCGGTGCTTGGCGATGCCGTGTCCGGAATGGATTATGAAATAAAAGGTGTGGTCATGGCCGCATGCAGTTCCGGGTTCATATTGAGCGATGCCAGCGGCTCCATATTCTGCTACCGCGGAAGCGGATATGACCCTTCGACATATCCGGTAGGCTCACAGGTGACTGTGAACGGGACTTCAACGAGCTATAACGGCCTTCTGCAGATAGGCAACCAGGCATCCGTTACGGTAGAGGGCGAACAGGATGTGACATATCCGTCAGCCGTGGACTTTGACGGTGCGACACTTGATGCCACCCTTACAAAATCGGAATTCCCTTCCATTTTCGGCAAGATTTCAGGCAAGGTGGTATACAGCGGCACAAGGCCCAACATCAACATAGAGGTGGAGGGAGCGGCTACCGCAAAAGGCAGCCTGTATTATGCCACGGCCGACCAGATGGCACTTGTGGCCGATGGCACTGACGTGACATTCTATGGCTATGCCATATATGTGTCAGGCGGCAAGTATGTGAACTTCGTGTTCAGCCATATGGCCACAGAAGCAGGCAAGGGCGGCCACCGCGCACCTGCCGTCAATGTTCCTGTCAAGGAATTGAGCACCATGTACCAGTTCAACGGCACTTCCTGGGGTGCTGTCAAGGATATGACGGCCCTGTGCGCCGATGACTATACGGACATGGGCCAGAGCTATCCTAACCTTTCAGCCCCCGACCTTTACCTGCCGACGTTCCTTGCAAAGGAATACCCTTATGCCCAGGACGGTGACGTAGAGTATGTGGTGTACAACTACTATGCCGACAAGACCACCACACTGCGCTGCGACAAGTATGCCTACACAAACGGCGCATGGACATATGATGACGGACGTGTCACCAAGACGGCACAGTTCCAGAAGAAGGACAACGGCAAGTGGGAGTTCTGCCCGGAAATGGAGATAACGCTCTATCCTGGCAAGGGACAGGAATCCAGCGTGTACTACCAGGCATGCGTTGACTGGGTGTTCGAGAACATTGACAAGCCGCTCGGCTCTACCAGCATAACTGACGGCAAATACTATGTGACTTCATACGGCAACAATGAGTACTATTGCGGCACTTCCGCATACCAGGGCAATGTGGACCTGCGCGGAGGGTCGGCTCGCGCCCAGTACGAGGCCGGTTGGGCCGCATTTGCCACCAACGATGACATCGTGGCCGAAATGAAGCGCCGCTTCTGCGAAGAGGTGATGCCGGCTGCGCTGTCGATAATGCATCCGGACAAGGCCCCAGAGGACTGCGTGCGCATAATACTGCATTTCTCGGCATACGACGGTGCTACAACCCAACCGTACACGGCCAAGTTCAAGACCGTTTCGACCGGCAAGTATGAATTTGAGGAATGTGACTGGTGATTGACACCATATAGCCTTTCGATATACCGTCCGGGGGAGACCCGGACGGTTTTTTATGCCGGGGGTGTGTTAAATTTAAACAAATAGGAGGCGGGATGCGGAATTTTCGCCGATATTTAGTAACTTTGCGTCCTTAAACAGGTTGTTTGCAATATTATGCGCAAGAATATATTCCAACTTCTGGTGATGGCTGTGATGTGCGGCCTTGTACTGGGCGCGTGCGGTGAGTACCAGCGTGCGCAGAAGAGCACCGATTTCAATTATAAATTCGATTACGCCAAGCGTGCGTTCGAGGACAAGAAATATGTCCAGGCGGCTACGCTGCTGAAGGACTGCATCACTGTGTTCAAGGGCAGCGACAAGGCGGAGGAGTCGCTCTATCTGCTAGGGCTAAGCCACTATGAGAATAAGGACTACCTGAATTCGGGGGCTTATTTCCATACGTACTATACGCGCTATCCGAAAGGGAAGTATGCAGAACTGGCCAGGTTCTACTGTGGGTACGGTTATTACCTTGACTCCCCTGAGCCACAGCTCGACCAGACGGGCACGATAAAGGCCATAGAGGAGCTTCAGGGCTTCCTGGACTTAAAGCAGCTGCAGAATGCTCAGCTTTACTATAACCTGGGATCGTACATGGGCAACAACTATGAAAGTGCTGTAATTGTAGCAAAGAATGCCATCAAGGACTATCCTTACTCAAAATATAAGGAAGACCTTGAACTGCTTGTACTCAAGGCGCGTTACCAGGAGGCGTCGATGAGTGTGGACGAGCGCAAGGCAGACCGTTTCCGTGATGTCATCGATGAGTATTATTCGTTCGTGAACAATTATCCTGACAGCCCCAACCGTACGGAGGCGGAAAATATCTTCAAGATAGCACAGAAATACGCCCGCGAATAATCCTGCCTCACCCCAATAGTAAATATAAAGAAATATATATTCATACCTATGGACTACAAGAAGAGCAATTCCCCCCTTAACACTGTCACCCGCGACATGGTGAAAATGGCAGAGGACTCTGGAAATGTTTATGAAACAGTATGCATCATCGCCAAGAGAGCCAACCAAATCTCTATGGAAATGAAGCATGACCTTGAGAAGAAACTCCAGGAATTTGCCTCGCTCAACGACAATCTTGAGGAAATTTCCGAAAACCGCGAACAGATAGAGATATCGCGCTACTACGAGAAGCTTCCTAAACCTACGCTTATCGCCACACAGGAGTATGTGGAGCACAAGATACATTTCCGTAATCCTGTGAAGGATAAGCCGAACCTGGATTAACGCTACTTATAGTTTCCGGCATACGCGCGTGGCTTTGAATGAAGCCGGGCGCGTCTTTTTTGTCTTTACCAACGATGTCAATGTTCTCTTTTTGCCTGGATTTC
>Ga0137307_103210_pt1 | contig 10156 bp, 19 predicted proteins | sample NAcewD2O_March_2_FD_97180 | JGI IMG/M metagenome (GOLD analysis project Ga0137307, IMG submission 97180) | Mouse cecal microbial communities from Vienna, Austria - N-Acetylglucosamine amended D2O_March | ecosystem: Host-associated > Mammals > Digestive system > Large intestine > Cecum | place...
ACCGGGATCTCGAAGGGCAAGGGCTTCCAGGGCGTCGTCAAGCGCCACGGCTTCGGCGGCGTGGGCGGTCAGACCCACGGTCAGCACAACCGTCAGCGCAAGCCCGGTTCGCTGGGCGCATCGTCCTATCCTTCGCGCGTCTTCAAGGGCAAGCGTCTGCCCGGCCAGATGGGCGGCGAGCAGGTCAAGGTGCTCAACCTGCGTGTATTGAAAGTTATTCCCGAGAGCAACCTCATTCTGGTGAAGGGTTCGATTCCGGGTGCAAAAGGTGCTTATTTAACGATTGAGAAGTAGTATGGAATTAGCTGTATTGAACACCCAGGGACAAGAGACGGGTCGTAAGGTAACCCTTTCGGATGCCGTCTTCGGCGTGGAGGCTAATGACCACGCGATCTACCTCGACGTGAAGCAGTACCTCGCCGACCAGCGTCAGGGCACGCACAAGGCCAAGCAGCGCAACGAGGTTGCCGGCTCGACCCGCAAGCTCAAGCGCCAGAAGGGTACCGGCGGCGCACGCTGCGGCTCGATCCTCTCGCCCCTCTTCCCGGGCGGCGGCCGCGTGTTCGGTCCCGTACCCCGCGACTACCGCTTCAAGCTCAACAAGAAGCTCAAGCAGCTGGCTCGTCGCAGCGCGCTGACCTACAAGGCTCAGGGCGGCGCCATCACCATCATCGAGACCCTCTCGCTGGAGGCTCCCAAGACCAAGACGGTCGTGGCTCTGGCCGAGGCGCTGAAGGTGGCCGACAAGAAGGTGCTGCTCGTGCTCCCCGAGACGAACGTCAACCTGCAACTCTCGTGCCGCAACATCCCCAACGTTCTTCCCGTTCTGGCGCAGAACCTCTGCACCTACGACGTGATGAACGCATCGGCCATCGTGATGGTGGAGGGCGCCGAGAATGTACTCAATGAGATGTTAGCTTAAAAACGCAAGTTACAATGGACATTATTATTAAGCCGGTTTTGACCGAGAAAATGACGATTCAGGGCGAAAAGTTGAATCGCTACGGTTTTATCGTTGACGTGCGGGCTAACAAGCTGCAGATTCGCAATGCCGTAGAGCAGATGTACAATGTCGTGGTGACGGACGTGAACACCGTCAACTACATGGGCAAGCTCAAGAGCCGCTACACGAAGGCGGGTCTCCTGGAGGGTCGCGCCAACAACTTCAAGAAGGCGATCGTGACTCTGAAGGAGGGTGACAAGATCGATTTTTACAGTAATATCTAACGAAGATGGCAGTAAGAAAATTTAAGCCTGTAACCGCAGGTACGAGACATAAGATCATCGGCACGTTCGACGAGATCACGACGAACAAACCCGAAAAGTCGCTGTTGAGCCCCAAGAAAAGCTCGGGCGGTCGCAACAGCGACGGCAAGATGACGGTCCGCTACATCGGCGGCGGTCACAAGCAGATGTATCGTATGGTCGACTTCAAGCGTTCGAAGGACGGCATCGCTGCAACTGTAAAATCGATCGAGTACGACCCCAATCGTACGGCTCGCATTGCGCTTCTGGTGTACGCCGACGGTGTGAAGAGCTACATCATCGCACCCAATGGCCTGAAGGTAGGCCAGACCGTCATGAGCGGCGCCGGTGTCGCTCCCGAGGTGGGCAACACGCTCTTCCTGAGCGAGATCCCCCTGGGTACGGTCATCCACAACATCGAACTCTACCCGGGCCAGGGCGCCGCGATGGCGCGTTCGGCCGGCTCGTATGCACAGCTGCTGGCACGCGAAGGCAAATTCGCCATCATCAAGCTGCCCAGCGGTGAGACTCGTATGGTACTCGTAACCTGCCGCGCCACGGTGGGTGTGGTCTCCAACGTGGACCACAACCTCGAAAGCTCGGGCAAGGCAGGTCGCGAACGTTGGCTCGGCCGTCGTCCGCGCAACCGTGGTGTCGTGATGAACCCGGTGGATCACCCGATGGGTGGTGGCGAAGGTCGTGCGTCGGGTGGTCACCCGCGTTCGCGCAAGGGTCTTCTGGCTAAGGGTTACAAGACGCGCAACCCGAAGAAGACGACCTCGAAGTTTATTATTTCCCGTAAGAAAAAATAATTAAATAAGAGTACATAATGAGCCGTTCACTGAAAAAAGGACCGTTTATCGACCCCAAGCTGGAGGCGAAAGTCGTCGCCCAGGCCGAAGGGAGCAAGAAGTCGGTAATCAAGACATGGTCACGTGCAAGTATGATCTCGCCCGACTTCGTGGGTCAGACGATCGCCGTTCACAACGGAAACAAGTTCATTCCGGTGTATGTGACGGAGAACATGGTAGGGCACAAGCTCGGCGAGTTTGCCCCTACGCGCAACTTCCGCGGTCATGCAGGTAACAAGAAAAAATAGGTAGAAAATGGGTGCAAGAAAAGCAATAAGAGCCGAGAAAATCAAGGCTGAGAAGAAGCAGAAGGCAATCGCCGTCATGCGCGATTGTCCCACCTCTCCCCGCAAGATGCGCCTGGTGGCCGACATCATCCGCGGCGTGGAGATCAACAAGGCGCTGGGCATCCTCCGCTATTCGAAGAAGGAGGCCTCGATCCGCATGGAGAAGCTCCTCAAGTCGGCCATCGCCAACTGGGAGGCCAAGAACGAGGGCGAGCGTCTGGAGGATGCAACGCTCTGCGTCAAGGAGGTGTTCGTCGACGGCGGTCGCATGCTCAAGCGTATCCAGGCTGCGCCGCAGGGCCGTGCGCACCGCATCCGCAAGCGTTCGAACCACGTGACGATCGTAGTTGACAAATTGGTAACCGTAGAAAACAAGTAATCAGATGGGACAGAAAGTTAATCCGATAGCAAATCGTCTCGGCATCATCCGCGGTTGGGATTCCAACTGGTTCGGCGGCAAGGATTTCTCCGACAAGCTGGTCGAGGACGCCAAGATCCGCAAGTACCTGAATGTCCGTCTGGCCAAGGCTTCGATCTCGAAGATCATCATCGAGCGCACGCTGAAGCTCGTCACGGTAACCATCTCGACGGCGCGTCCGGGCATCATCATCGGCAAGGGCGGCCAGGAGGTCGACAAGCTCAAGGAGGAGCTCAAGAAGCTCACCGGCAAGGAGATCCAGATCAACATCTTCGAGGTGAAGCGTCCCGAGATCGACGCCGTGATCGTGGGTCAGAACATCGCACGCCAGCTCGAGGGCCGCGTTTCGTTCCGCCGCGCCGTGAAGACGGCCGTCGCTTCGACGATGCGCATGGGCGCCGAGGGCATCAAGATCCAGGTCGCAGGTCGCGTGGGCGGCGCCGAGATGGCCCGTACCGAGACCGTCAAGGAGGGTCGCATTCCGCTGCACACCTTCCGTGCCGACATCGACTACTGCCTCACGGAGGCCCTCACCAAGGTGGGTATCCTGGGCGTGAAGGTGTGGATCTGCCAGGGCACGGTCTACGGCAAGCGCGACATCTTCGAGATCGCCGGCGCATCGGCGCAGGCCCCCTCGGGCGACCGCGGCGAGCGTCGCGAGCGCCGTGGCGGCGATCGTCGCGGCGGTGACCGTCGCGGCGGACGTCGTGGCGACCGTCGTCAGAACAATCAGTAAGTAGGACCTTTTAAAGCAAAACGACAATGTTACAGCCGAAAAAGACCAAGTTTAGAAGAATGCAGAAAGGCCGCATGAAAGGTTTGGCTCAGAGAGGTAACCAGCTTGCAACCGGCTCTTTCGCAATCAAGGCACTCGAATCGGCCTGGATCACCGGTCGCCAGATCGAGGCGGCCCGTCAGGCCATCACCCGATACATGAAGCGTGAAGGACAGCTCTGGATCCGCATCTTCCCCGACAAACCCATCACGAAGAAGCCCGCCGAGGTGCGTATGGGTAAGGGTAAGGGTAATCCCGAAGGCTTCGTAGCGCCCGTTACGCCCGGCCGTATCCTCTTCGAGGCCGAGGGTGTGCCCCTGGCAATCGCACAGGAGGCCCTGCGTCTGGGTGCGCAGAAGCTGCCTATCACCACGAAGTTCATCGTGCGTCGCGACTACGTAGAAACCACCATTTAAGGGAACACAACATGAAAAGTGCAGAAATCAAGGATATTTCGATCAAGGACCTCGCCGAGCGCATCGAGACCGAGAAGGCGCAGCTGGCGAAGCTGAAGGTGCAGCATGCGGTGTCCCCCGTCGAGAACCCGTCGATCATTAAGAAGAGCCGCAGAGACATAGCTCGCATGCTGACGATCCTGCGCCAGAAAAACGCCAAATAATTACGACTATGGAAAGAAATCTTAGAAAAGAGCGTATCGGTGTGGTTGTCAGCAACAAGATGGAGAAGACCATTGTGGTTGCCGTCGCCCGCAAGGTCAAGCACCCGATCTACGGCAAGTTCGTCAACAAGACGACCAAGTTCGTGGCCGAGTCGCTCGACGAGACCTGCAAGGAGGGCGATACCGTACGCATCATGGAGACGCGCCCTCTGAGCAAGACGAAGCGTTGGAGATTAGTACAAATCATTGAAAGAGCTAAGTAGTTATGATACAACAGGAAAGTAGACTCGTAGTAGCTGACAACAGCGGTGCGAAGGAGGTTCTCTGCATCCGCGTACTCGGCGGTACGAAGCGTCGCTACGCTTCGATCGGCGACAAGATCGTGGTTGCGGTCAAGAGCGCCACTCCGTCGGGCGACGTCAAGAAGGGCGCCGTGTCGAAGGCTGTGGTCGTGCGCACGACCAAGGAGATCCGTCGTGCCAACGGTTCGTACATTCGTTTCGACGACAACGCCGTGGTACTGCTTAACAACCAGGGTGAAATGCGCGGTACGCGTATCTTCGGTCCCGTGGCTCGCGAGCTGCGCGACCAGTACATGAAGATCATCTCCCTCGCACCCGAAGTATTGTAATCATAAAAATAATTTCGGATATGTCAGTCAAATTACATATTAAGAAAGGGGATATGGTGCAGGTCATGGCCGGCGACAACAAAGGCAAGCAGGGCAAGGTCCTGAAGGTCGAGGTGTCGAAGCAGCGTGCCGTGGTCGAGGGTGTCAACCTGTGCAAGAAGGCCACGAAGCCCAATGCCCAGAACCCCCAGGGAGGCATCGTCGAGAAGGAGGCGCCGATCCACGTATCGAACCTCATGGTGCTCGATCCCAAGAGCGGCAAGCCCACGCGCGTGGGCCGCAAGGCAGATGCAAAAGGCAAATTAGTTCGTTACGCTAAAAAATCAGGGGAGGAGATCAAATAATGGCTTACGTACCTACACTCAAGACCCAGTATAAGGAGCAGATCGTCCCTGCCCTTATGAAGCAGTTCGGCTACTCGACCGTCATGCAGTGCCCGAAGCTTCAGAAGATCGTCATCAACCAGGGTATGGGCCAGGCTGTCGCCGACAAGAAACTCATCGACGTGGCCGAAGCCGAGCTGTCGCTCATCACCGGTCAGAAGGCCGTCCAGACCCGTTCGCGCAAGGATATCTCGAACTTCAAGCTGCGTAAGGGCATGCCCATCGGCGTGCGCGTGACGCTGCGCGACACGAAGATGTACGAGTTCCTCGAGCGTCTGATCGCCGTCGCCCTGCCGCGTATCCGCGACTTCAAGGGCATCAACGAGAAGTTCGACGGCCAGGGCAACTACACCCTGGGCATCAGCGAGCAGATCATCTTCCCGGAGATCGACATCGACAAGATCACCAAGATCTTCGGCATGGAGATCACCTTCGTTACGACGGCTCCGACCGACGAGGAGGCTTATGCCCTGCTCCGCGAGTTCGGCCTTCCTTTCAAGAACGCAAAAAAGAACTAAGACATGGCAAAAGAATCGATGAAGGCCCGCGAGGTGAAGCGTCAGAAGCTCGCCCAGCGTTACGCCCATAAGCGCGAGGAGATCGCTGCTGCCGTGAAGAGCGGCGAGATGGATCACGAGGAGGCGTGGATCGCCCTTTCGAAGCTGCCCCGCAACTCGAATCCCATCCGCCAGCACAACCGCTGCAAGATCACCGGCCGTCCGAAGGGCTACATCCGCCTGTTCGGTATCAGCCGTATCCAGTTCCGCGAGATGGCCTCCAAGGGGCTCATCCCCGGCGTGACGAAGGCCAGCTGGTAGTCTCTCCTGTTTCGGGTGCGGTCGCCGCACCCGAAACATCCCTATTTCAGGGTCGGATTCCGAGGGTGAAAAGCCCGTGGTGGACGGCTGGGAGGCAATCCCTCCGTGGCCGTTCGACGAATCCGCGCCCGATACGGGTGTCGAATCCCGGTAGCGACGTCGCAGTACCGGGGAAAGTGCCGCCTTCGGGGCGGTAACTTCCCGGTATGTGGGGCGTGGCGAAAGGCTCGGCATTTAGCTACGGATTTCCCGGGCCCGCGAGGGCGGCGAGGAGTGTGACCGAGTGCGCGGCCGACCGAGGCCGGAAGCGCCCGGAAACCCTCTCTCTGCCGGCCGAGGGGTGTCCCGAGGGAAATTTCGTGCGGACAGGATGCGGGTCGCCTCGGGCGCCGGCATCGTCCGTATATCTCCCGTTCCGCTGTTAATTCGCCGAAATCAGGCGATTAGCTTGGTAAATCGGGAAATTATGCGTATATTTGCGCGCTTTCGCACGTTCCCGGGCCCGCGTGCCGGGCGGTTCGAGTCCGGACCGGGGTGTCGGAGATGGGGCGGAGGCGCAAGAGAAAAACAAACCAAACATTTAATTTTTAACTTCTTATTCGTTATGACTGATCCTATTGCGGACTTTCTGACCAGAATTAGAAACGCGGTGAAAGCCAACCACAAAGTGGTTGAAGCTCCCGGTTCAAAAATTAAGCAGGAGATCACCAAGATCCTCTACGATCAGGGTTACATCCTCGCCTACAAGTTCGACACCGACGTGAAGGGCCACCCCTCGATCAAGATCGCACTGAAGTGGGATGCCGCCACGAAGACCAACGCCATCAAGAACCTCAAGCGCGTGAGCCGTCCGGGTCTGCGCCAGTACGCTTCGGTTTCGGACATGCCCCGCGTGCTCAACGGCCTCGGCATCGCCATCCTTTCGACCTCGAAGGGTATCATGACCGACGCCGCTGCCCGCAAGGAGAACGTCGGCGGCGAGGTGCTCTGCTACATCTACTAAATCGTAATCAATCAAATCGCAACGCAATGTCAAGAATTGGTAAATTACCTGTAAACCTGCCCGCCGGCGTTACCGTGGAGGTAGCTGCCGACAATACGGTAAGCGTGAAAGGGCCACTCGGGACGCTGAGTCTGAAGGTAGACTCGGACATCAAGGTAGAGGTCGGCACGCATGTCGACGCTCACACGCAGAAGGAGATCCCCGCCGTGATCGTAACCCGTCCGACCAACCAGCCGCGCCACCGCTCGCTGCACGGTCTCTACCGCGCGCTGATCAACAACATGGTCGTGGGCGTATCGAAGGGCTACGAGATCAAGCAGGAGCTCGTCGGCGTCGGCTTCAAGGCCGAGGTCAAGGGCCAGGTGCTGGAGATGAGCCTCGGCTACTCGCACGACACCCACTTCCTGCTCCCGGCCGAGGTGACCGCCACGGCCGTCACGGAGAAGAAGGGCAACCCGATCGTCACCCTGAAGAGCATCGACAAGCAGCTCGTCGGCCAGGTCGCCGCCAAACTGCGTTCGCTGCGCAAGCCGGAGCCTTACAAGGGCAAGGGTATCAAGTTCGTCGGCGAGCAGCTGCGTCGCAAGGCCGGCAAGTCGGCAGGTGCCAAATAGTAACCCGTAAATCGTTCTGAATATTATGTCGCTGAACAAGATAGAAAGAAGAGAGAGGATCAAGATGCGTATCCGCAAGATCGTGAGCGGTACCGCGTCGCAGCCTCGCATGACTGTATTCCGTAGCAACAAGCAGATCTACGTGCAGTTTATCGACGACCTGGCAGGCGTGACGCTCGCCTCGGCATCCTCGCTGGACAAGGAGGTGGCCGAAGCGGTCGCCGGCAAGAACAAGTGCGAGGTCGCCGCGCTGGTGGGCAAGCTGGCCGCCGAGCGCGCCACCGCCAAGGGCATCACCACGGTGGCCTTCGACCGCAACGGTTACCTTTATCACGGACGAGTTAAACAGCTGGCCGAAGCAGCACGCGAAGGCGGACTTAAATTCTAAGCAATCATGTCGAATACGAACATAAAGAAAGTACGCACGAGCGACCTGGAGCTCAAGGATCGCCTCGTGAGCATTCAGCGCGTGACCAAGGTAACGAAGGGCGGTCGCACGTTCAGCTTCTCGGCCATCGTCGTCGTAGGTAACGAGGCCGGCGTCGTAGGTTACGGTCTGGGCAAGGCTTCGGAGGTGCAGGCCGCCATCGCCAAGGGCGTGGAGGATGCCAAGAAGAACCTGGTGAGCATCCCCGTGATCAACGGTACGATCCCCCACAAGCAGGAGTCGCGCTTCAGCGGTTCGCTCGTGATGATTCGTCCGGCCGCTCCCGGTACGGGTATCATCGCCGGCGGTGCCATGCGTGCCGTGCTGGAGTCGGTGGGCGTGAAGAACGTGCTGGCCAAGAGCAAGGGCTCGTCGAACCCCCACAACCTGGTGAAGGCCACGATCCAGGCCCTCTGCGAGCTGCGCGACGCCCATAGCATCGCCCGCCTGCGCGGCATCTCGATGGACAAGGTGTTTAACGGTTAATTTCGAAACGGAAATGGCAAAATTGAAAATCACCCAGATCAAGAGCCGCATCGGAGCTACGGAGCGTCAGTGCAAGAACCTCGACGCCCTGGGCCTGAAGCGCATCAACGCGGTGGTCGAGCACGACGATTCGGCGATCATCAAGGGCATGATCGAGCGCGTGAAGCACCTCGTCAAGGTCGAGGAGGTAAAATAAGTTTAACCGAAAGACGTAATTAACACAATGGAACTCAATAATCTCAAACCTGCAAAGGGTTCAACGCACCACGACAAGCGCATTGCGCGCGGTGCGGGTTCGGGTCACGGTGGCACGGCCACGCGTGGTCACAAGGGTGCACAGTCGCGTTCGGGCTACTCGCGCAAGCTGGGCTTCGAGGGCGGTCAGATGCCGTTGCAGCGTCGTCTTCCCAAGTTCGGTTTCACCAACCTGAAGCGTGTCGAGTTCAAGGCGATCAACCTCTCGACGCTCGAGGAGCTGGCTGCCAAGAAGTCGCTTCAGGAGATCACGGTGGAGACGCTTGTGGGCGCCGGCTTCGTCTCGTCGAACGACAAGGTGAAGATCCTGGGCAACGGACAGTTGACGAAGGCGCTGAGCGTCAAGGCTCACGCCTTCTCGAAGAGCGCCGAGGCAGCCATCGCGGCAGCCGGCGGCAGCGTCGAAAAACTGTAGCAACCCCATAGCACTCAAAAATTATGAATCAGTATCTCGTTGTTGGTATCGTCTTTTTGGTGGTAATCGCTCTTTTGGCGACCAACAAGAAATTGGTGGAAACGCTCAAGAACATCTATAAGATCGAGGAGCTGCGCAAGCGTGTTATCTACACGATCGGGCTGCTTCTGGTCTACCGCTTGGGCAGTTTCGTAGTGATTCCGGGCATCAACCCCAACGCCCTGGGCGAGGGGTCGGCCTACGCCAGCCAGCTGGAGGGCAACGGACTTCTGGGTCTGTTGAACGTATTCTCCGGCGGTGCGTTCGGCAACGCCGCGATCCTGGCGCTCGGAGTCATGCCGTACATCACGGCCTCGATCATCATCCAGCTCATGGGCATGATGATTCCGTATTTCCAGAAAATGCAGAAGGAGGGTGAGAGCGGCCGCCGCAAGATGAACCAGTGGACGCGCTTCCTCACCATCGGCGTGCTCCTGTTGCAGGGTCCGGCCTACATCGCCAACCTCTACCATCAGGTCCCCACCGCGTTCGTCTACGGCAACTCGTTCGGGTTCGTATGCTATGCGACGACGATTCTCATCGCCGGTACCATGTTCATCATGTGGCTGGGCGAGAAGATCACCGACAAAGGCATCGGCAACGGTATCTCGCTGATCATCATGATCGGTATCGTGGCCCGTCTTCCCCATGCGCTGCTGGCCGAGGTCAACGCGCGCATCCAGACGGCCACCGGTAGCGCCATCATGCTGATCTTCGAGCTCGTGCTGCTGTTCCTGGTCTTCATGGCTACGATCGCCCTGGTGCAGGCCGTCCGCAAGGTGCCTGTACAGTATGCCAAGCGTATCGTGGGCAACAAGCAGTACGGAGGCGTGCGTCAGTACATCCCGCTGAAGATGAACGCGGCAAATGTCATGCCGATCATCTTCGCG
>Ga0137307_103212_pt1 | contig 10148 bp, 5 predicted proteins | sample NAcewD2O_March_2_FD_97180 | JGI IMG/M metagenome (GOLD analysis project Ga0137307, IMG submission 97180) | Mouse cecal microbial communities from Vienna, Austria - N-Acetylglucosamine amended D2O_March | ecosystem: Host-associated > Mammals > Digestive system > Large intestine > Cecum | place...
TTATTCTCGTCTATTGTCCCTTGCATATCAATAATATCATAATTTGATAGGTCTAATATGAATTCCGTTGCAGATTTTTGCAATGTAATTTCGAGCACACCTCCTAATGTATGTTTCCGTGTAGGAGATAAATAAACCTCGTGAGTATCATCATCTCTTCCCTCATACCCTGCTGTCTGGACTGTAAATTCTAAATCAAATGCCGCTGTCACCTCCACAATACTGCCATATCGTTCGAAAGTTGCATTTTTCAAAGCAAATGTACTTATATCAACAAGTTCGTAGTATTCACCATCGTACAGACTTAAAACTTCCCATGGATCATACACTCTATTCTTACCACCATAAGAATAATACAACTCGTCATTAACTTTAGCAAGTAACTCATCTTGGATACTATTAAGTAGTTTTTTGTAGTGTTGGTCGATATAAGTATCTATATCCGTTAATGTCTCTGATGCCGTCAAATATTGTTTTCGTGCAAAATCATAAAACTCTCGCCCTTTAAGCCCCATGATTTTATGCTCCGTCACAAGTTCGAATTCATCGACTAATTTTTGATTGAATCCCAAAGTATCAAACCAATCTTCCTTCACATCATTGGTAACAAACAACACATTTTTTGATTTTATTCGTGCATATTTCATTATCTCTTTCCAGATAATCAAATCACCATAAATAAAACGACCTTTTTCATCTTTAATTTTATCTTTATATCCAGGCGGCGTTTTATTTTGATAGCGTTGTTCACCTTCGGTTATCAATTCCAAAATCTCGTTTTTACTCAAACAATCAATTGAATTTGTTTTATACAATTCGTCAAAAAATGACTTAATGCGTAATTTTATATCATCATCTTCTAACAGAATCTGTGTGTCATTGTATTCCAAAAAATCAGCGGCTATTTTTTCAAGGTCAGCAAACTTCTCAGCAAACTTTTTTTCCACATCTATTGTATTTATACCATGTCTATCTCGTAATGACACGATATCTTCGAAAGTCTTTGTCTTGAACTTAAAGACTGTATCTTTGAGTTTTGAATTTGCCCTTTCAACAATTTGACTATGTTCATTTTGCAACTGACGATGATGCTTTTTGAATTCATAGCTCACAAAAGAAGGAATGTACATCTTTTCTTTAATATCTCGCTTACTCAATAAAGACAAAGTGTTTGCTATTTCATCGGGCAAGACCCTATAAATATCTAACCATATATTTGTATCGAACACAATTATTGTATCATTTTGTAAAAAATTTAATATTGCATTACTTTCCATAATTGATTTATCCTTTTTTATTGAATTACATATTTTATATAGAGAAATGATTGCATATCCCTATTAATTTAATCATTTATCGTTTTAATACTTGCCTTATAATTTCTTTTATTTCATCGTCCGAATAATTAGCATTTCTAAGATTAATACAATAATTGATATGCTCTACAAGCCTTATTGCTCCTATAACGCTTTCATCTGGTTGATATTCGTTTTTTTCGTGTGCCAATTCATTTCTCCAATCTCGAGCAACTCTCGCCAGTTTATTAACATCACCACCAAACCATTCACCAAGAACACCTTCTAAACTTTTCCATTCTACATATTCTTTCTTTCCTTCAATTTCCTTATATCCCTTATATCCACTATAAACTTTTTTTATTTTTTCATCTAACGGAATTACTGGAGAAAGTCCCTTCATAAAATCTTGAGATTTTCTCTTTTTCTTCCCTTTTTGATTACTTGCATACTGCTTCATTAGTACCATAATTTCATCATAAAACTCCATTGTTGTTTTCGACGATATTTCCGGAAGGAACGTCCTCAAATAAAATTCAAAAGCTGCTGTAATATGAAGACTTTGGTTAAGATCTATAAGATTTTTCATCTTATTATTGGGATGAATTGATGAGATAGATACCTTATTATCTCGAATCAGGTCTAACAGTTCTTTAAGATGCCCTCTTACATAGCGATATCCAATTGTTTTGGTTCTATTCTCCTCTGTCTCAAATTCTTCTGCATAATTATCAACTACAAATAAGTAATGTTTGCAAGAAAAAATTTTTGTTTCTTGCTGTTTAGACTTATCATTAGTTAATTCTATGTTTTTTTTACTGACCAATTCTGCTTTCTCTATTGACACATTTCTTCGATTACAAATAACAGCGAAAAGATTTTGTACTAGTCTATATAATTGTACCAAGAAATCTAAATCCTCTGTTTTTTCAAATTTCAAAATTAACTCTGTTAGTGTAATCGCTTTACATTGATTACCAAAACACACATTGGTTTTTGTCTTAAGAATAAAATTAATTTGCTGACCTTTATATTCAAAATCAAATTCATCAATTATTTTTCCATCTTGCAAAAAAGTAACTTTATTATAGTCTTCACTTGAACAGTGATTCATGGTTGATGGAACCATATTATTTAATTCATCAAAAACGTATTTCATTTGATAAAATCCAGAATTATGTTCATAATTTTCGACATAAAAGTCGACAGATAAATTTACATTTCCCCATATACATTTCCTATCTTCATTATATGAGATTCCAGTTGCCGACAATGGGAAAGTTAAATGAAACAACGTCTGTTTACCAGTTATAGTGTATCCAATAAGTTGTTGAGTGTCTTCAGCTGGAGATATATTGTTTCCTAAATATAACTTTAAAATGCCTCTTTCAAAGTGATATGGTACAGTTAAATTATTTGTTATCACAATAAAGCCATCAAAACTAGAATTCATATTTAAACTCCTACATGCTTTTTCTAAAAATTCCTTTATTATATTTACCTAACTTGGACACACTTTGTTACCTATATTTTAGAAGAAAGAATGCAAATTCTTGCGCCCACTTCATTCAACTATATATTTCATTGATACGCTCTCGCCCACGTGATTTCATCAAGTATGTTACTTAAACATAGACATTAAACGTTGTTTTCATATTTGCGTACCCCAAATCGTTTTTTTGGCACTGCTGAACTACATCCATCTTTGCATTTTATATATTCTAAACGCTATTGATTTTACACTAATGGACGTTTAACGTATTCTCGGACAATTTTTACTACTCACGTCTAGCTTTTACATCTTAACAATATTCTCAAATCCTTCCATATAACTTTGAGCAGCTGCATATTGGTTTTGTAATCTCTTTCTATTTTCATCATCCGTTGTTAATAAGATTTTATTGTTCCTTATTTCGAAATCAAAATTCTCGGCTATGAAAAAAGTCGGCAAATTTGCGTGAGCTTGGTCGACTTGCTGTGGGCGATCCCATTTTTGCAACCAATCACAAAATGCAGCAAAGTAACTAAAAGAATCTTTATCTATGTTTTGTTTATAAGCAATTTGATTTTCTTCTTTTCCTGCATAGATATTATGCAACATAATTGAAAATATCGCATCCATATAATTCTTTTGAACTTCTTCGTTTTTTATACTGAGTTCATTATCAAATAATGTCCAACATGGATCAAACGTATTGTCGTTTGAGGAGTTTTCCAAAATGTGCATAATTAATACAAACGATTGCGAGACCAATCCCGCTGCAACCAAGCCATGGTCGCAAGTAGAATGCGATGGACTATACTTGCATAGATCGTCAAATTTAATATTTAATTGTTTTGCCTTTTCACTCAAATAATCAACTAATCTTTTAGTATGTGTATCTTCCGCGGCAAATAGAGACAACTCTATTTTATGATTCCCTTTTTCACATTTTAAAATAGATATGGCGCGTTTTTTGTGTCCTAGAATTCTGTTTGTAGTTTTTTTAAAATATTCTTCCAAATCATGAATATTGTAGTTAATGCCTTGTTTGTTAATAATACCAGTTGCGCAGTCCGCGATTTTTTTCGCGTCTACATTAACACTAGCTTGTAACTGTTTTATTATTTCTGTATACTTCATTTTAATGTCTTTTGACTTTATTGTTGACTCAATTTTTATCTCCTTATCAAGATGCTCCATAAGTAATGTTTTCATTGTATCTGCATCTAGTTCTGCCGTATCACTCTTCTCCTCGGCAGCGATAATAAAATTATACAATTCATTTTCAAACTCATAAATATCTTCCATAGTGTTTAAAAATGGTATTTTATTTTCTAAGTCATAATTAAGTTCGCATTCATCGTTGACAATCCATTCAAAGTATCCCAAATGCTTTTTCGCCAACTTATCATTAAAACTATAGTAAACTTCATAATTTTTCTTTTGCAAATCCTTAATTTGCGACAATGTGTTAATGAGGTCAAATTCGCCTATTTTTTTGCAGAATTTAGCTTTTATTTTATTATTTTCCATTAACATTAATCCGACTAATCGAGACTCCGAATCCTTTATTATAAATAATATTTCTTGATCACTTGCAATAGAAAGAATTCTAACAAAGCCATAGTCATTTAACTGAAATATTTTATAACTTTTAAATTTTCCTATTATACAATTTAATTCTTTTGTCTCTATTTCAGTATTAGATGAAAACCAATTGTCACTGTCATTAATGATTAAATTGAAATGAGTTTTTGTATATTTTATAATATAAATCTGCGCCAGCGTCTTTGCAAGTCGCTTCCAAGAATACTCATTAATTAAATCGTCATGTACATATTTATAATGATTCAGATTTGTACGCTCCCCACTAAATATCCCATCACCATTTACATGTGCTTCCATATAGTAACCGACATCATGATAGAATGCAAATAGACGCCACTTGCGTATGAATAAAAATATTTTTTCAGACTTTGTATATTTTACACTGTACTCATTTAAAAGCTTCTTATGAAATAATTCATGATTAAAAAACAAATATACACCTAAAATGTACATATTAACGCTATGCACTATATGGTCTTGCGGAACGTACTTTGTTGTTTCCTTAACCAATACATACTGCGTTTCTATAACGCTTTTAACTAGCGACAAGGGAAGTACTATGTCCTCTAGCATCAATAACTGTCTAAAAATTTTTTTCGCATATGATAATTTCAGATCTGGATTACTCGTTTTTAAAAAAGGAACGAATGCCCCTTCAGCAAACCATATACGGTCATAAAGTTCTACATATTTCTCTCTTTCAAGTGCAACATCTTTGTTTATAAATAGTCTATCAAGTATTTTTTTGTTTCAATTCATATAATATCTCCTATTAAAAAAATATGCACTAAACTTAAATTAGTGCATATTATTGATAATTAATACGGCAACACATTCTTGCGACAAGTTCCCACCTTTTTTATTTGGCATTAGAATATATTCTTGTTCATTTTCAGCTTTCATATATTTCGTTGCGAGCGCATGGTCATACTGATATGCTATCTCATATGTTTGTTCCGTAATTCTTGACGGTAAATGAGAATAAAGTCCGTAAATAAAATTTATAAAAAAGTCTACTACATACCAAATACATTTAAATTTAATGTAATAGCTTTGATATTGATTTTTCGTTTTTGACAATACAAACAACCGTTCTTCAATTTTTTTGATATAAACTTTATAACATACCTCGGCGTTTTTCTTAATATGTTGAAACGCCTTATCCAAATCTCGAGATTGAAAACTACTATGTTTATAATTTACTTTAGTTTCTTTTTTATTACAATTTGAATTGTACTCATCAAACATGCATGAAACAAAATGACTCCTTATGTCTTCATGACCACCAAAATATTTTTCAACTATTCTTTGTGTCTCAGGTGTTATTATCATCTTTGGTTTTTTATTTACTTTTAGAGATACTTTTAATGCCTGAGGAATTGAAAATTTATAACTTCCCCGAAGCGTCTCAACATCGTTTAATGGCAATTCGTCACCCGTAATAAAGTTATTCAAACGGTCGAAGCATATTCTTATTTCAGAATCCCTATACGGAGCAATTTGTCCCGTAATCTTGTGTCCAGTATGTTTTTTTCTAAATTGCCGCATAAAACATCCTCCTTTAAAGCCATCTTTTTAATAATATCAAATTCGACATATTTTGACAAGCATAATGTTATATCAATATTTTTATGATAGCCTTAAACAACATTTATGCCTTTTCTAAAAATAAGTATTTATCATTAAATAATTAACCACTCAACTACACCCTAGATGTATCATTTTTTTGTCAAAATTTGTTTTCAAATATTATTTTTTAAGTGGGTGCAAAAAATTTGCACCCACTTATTTCAGTTATATAATTCATTTATACATTCCCGTCCTTGCGCACGCATTAAGTCGGTTATTTAGACGTAGACCTTAAATGTCATCTTCATATTCGCGTGTCCAAGTCTTGTTTGTATGTACTTCGGTTCTACACCGTTTTCTGCAAGCATACTTGCGTGTGTCATTCTTAAAGAGTGAAAATCAAACTTGGAGAATATATCCCGTTTAATTATACGAGACGCGTGTTGCATTGTCCGCGAACTTATATACGTTCCGTCTTCCCTTATACAAACTAAATGTACAGGAAAGCCTTTATCGTCACAGCTTATTCTATTTACGCTTACGGGGTTTTCGGGCTGAACACCACTAAACGACAGCGCTTCCTCGGCATAGTATCTTGTATAATACTCAGCATAATATTCTTTGGCACGTTGTTGTCTTTCCTTTTCTCGCGACAGTAATTCTGTTAACGAATCGCTCAGTTCTATTGTCCTTTAAGAATTATACTTCGGCTCTGTAAAATACCAATACCCGTTACCGCACTCCGCCGAGCCGTTCTTCTCTATTTTGTCCAACTGCTCACGTTCGGTATCCGTCATCCACTGCGCTTGACGGTTTACACGCAAGACCTTGTTTTTCAAATCAATATCTTCCCAACAAAGCCCGTATACTTCGCTCAAACGCAATCCGCATTCATAGCCTAATTTCAATGGTATGTACTGCGATGTGCGTTCCGGAAAGCGCGCAAATATTTTTTCCATAGCGTCTGCCGGTATCAAATGATGTGGAGACATTCGTGTTTTAACCTTAGGTTGTCTATTCTTAGGTATCTTCAATCTTACGGCAGGCGAACGCGCAATAAAGTGATGGTCTTCCGCGTAATTAAGACTTTTGCTTAGTAATCCTTTAAACACTATTAAAGAATTATGCGCGTAGCCTTTATCAAACAAGTCGGTTAAAAACGCTTGCAACACTTCTCGCGTAATAGATTTATGTTTATACTTACCTAATTTAGGCTTTAAGATATTATCTACCTTTTTAATATAAATGCTTACTATATTAGGTTTTAAGTCTATCATACAGTCATTTGTAATCCAATAATCCAAATAAATTCGCAAAAGATATTTCATCCTTCTCTATTACATTACCGAAATTCTCATAATGCCTTAATGCAGCATTACCAGCTTTCAATGCATCCGCCTTAGTTTTAAAACCGCATTTTGTTTCCCACCTACGTTTTCCGTCTACGGAAGCAATTTCAAATCTATACTCGTAAACAATACCGTTTTTTTTGACGTTTCCTAATGTTTAATTCAACTTTGCGTAATTGCAGACTCCGGTACTCCCGTCATCACACAGCCTTGTTTCCAAAGTCCCACGCCATTTTGTAAATTTTCCAATAACGCATCCACTATTTCCTTTCTCTGCGGCGTTAGTCTCTTGTAACCGTCGTTATTCAATTACTACACCGCCTTCTCGCTAATCAACGGTTCTTCATCGAAATAATTTCCGTCAGTTGTATCAAACCGTTCGTCTACGTCGTAACCGCTTACAATCTGTATTTCTGTTACTTTGTTTGGTTCGTTTTTCAATTTTCCGCCTTAAATTCATAAAGTAGTCAATTTGTGCAATTATTCGCTCATTTTTTAGTAATTCGCTTGTTGTTAACAGTCTTGGGCATTGTATTCATTTTTTAAAAATATGTTTTTCGTGTAAATTTATTTAAAAGTTAAGCGTCTTTTCGTGCAATTCTAATCGTTTTCTACTTGCCTCTTCGTGCATACAATACACATTGTGTGTGAAAGTGTTATGTTATTGCATTTTTCCAAAACATTTAGTGTATTATGTTGACATTTTTCCAAATTTGGTTATACTTGTATTAAACGGAGGTTATTTATATGGATAGACTAATAATGCAAGAATTACTGCAATGGAAAAATTCCGTCGACCGTAAGCCGCTTTTGCTTAAAGGCGCAAGACAGGTAGGCAAAACATTTGTGTGTTTAGATTTTGGAAAACAATATTACCAAAACGTAGTATATCTACACTTCGAAGGTGCACCCGCTACCTTACGCGGAATATTTCAAGCGGACTTGAATCCGAACAGAATTATTGAAGAACTTTCCGTTTATACCAAGCAAACTATTTTGCCTGAAAAAACATTGCTTATTTTTGACGAAATTCAGGCTTGTGAAGAAGCGCTAACATCATTAAAGTATTTTAACGAAGAAGCAAACGATTACCACATAATTGCCGCCGGTAGTTTTTTAGGACTCGCTCTTAACCGTGAAAAGTATTCTTTCCCCGTAGGCAAAGTTGACTTAAAAACTTTGTATCCGTTAAACTTTAAGGAATTCCTTTTGGCTGTTGGCGAGAATTCGCTTGTGCAGAAAATAGAAGAAGCATACGCCAACACTACTCCGCTTGCAGACGTTTACCACGAAGCCGCAACAGATTGGTACAAAAAGTATCTTGTTGTAGGCGGTTATCCTGCGGTAGTTACCAAATTTGCAGAAACGAGTGACTACAATACAGTTCGTGCTGAACAAGCAAATATTGCCGATTCGTACATTGCGGATATGGCTAAATATGCAACTCCGCAAGAAACAGTACGCAGTATTGCAATTTTTAATACGTTACCCTCACAACTGGCAAAAGAAAATACAAAGTTTCAATACTCAGTTATTAAGAGCAATGCTCGTGCAAAAGATTACGAATCGTCATTGCATTGGTTAAAAAATGCAAGCGTCGTATTGGAAAATTTAAAAATTACCGAAGGCAAAATACCCGAAACAGTTTATGAAGAACCTAATTCTTTCAAAATTTATTACTCTGACGTAGGATTGCTTTGCTTAAAATCCGGTATTTTACCGCAAGATATACTTGTAAACAGTAATATTTCGGATCGTGCACGCGGATTGCTTGCGGAAAATTACGTTGCACAGCAACTTGTATCGAGTGGATACAAACCGCATTATTGGGAATATAACGGTCAATACGAAGTAGATTTTGTTTGCCGAATTAATGACGACCTTATTCCTATCGAAGCAAAATGGGACAAAAATGTCAAAGCAAGCAGTTTAAATGTGTATACAAAAAAATACACACCGTCTTATTCTATTAGAGTTTCGCTTAAAAATTTGGGGTTTGAAAACAACATTAAATCCATACCGCTCTATGCACTATTTTGTTTGTAAAAAACTGTATCTCGGCTACGGCGTATTCGCCGTAGCCTTTTTCTTTCCACTCCCCTTTTAACTGTTCTTGTATTAAATTAAAATACGGTTTATGTATCTCTATTTCCAAATACTTCCGTTTACTCTTTTTTGCTTCAAGTAAATGCCTTCCGCTTCCTGCGCAAGGATCGAATAGCAAATCTCCCTCGTCGGTATTGTCTTGTATTAACTCTAAAATTAAGTCCTTATTCTTCTCGGTTGGGTGCAGTTTAGATGTTCCGTTAGGAAACTAAAATACTGTGTTCTTACAATGCGCGTTAAACTTACCTCCTCTCTTTTTGAACCATACTCCCAACTCCACTCCGCTTAAATACGCATGCTTACCGTTCATAGGACTCGGGTTGCTTTTCTGCCATACTACTGCTCTTGTCGTGCTTTTTTGTTTCCAAAACAACTGAATATGTAACTGAGCTGCTCTTTACCGCAAAATATACAAATACTGTTTTTCGTAACCCTAAACACTTCGTCTAAAAAAAGTCCTAAGTCAAAAGTTAAATTATCTGCTTTTGTTTGTCTAAATTTCTCAAACTGTATTGCATATTCAGTGAACGAAAAATACACAAGTGCTGCATGATAAATATAAAAGTTATGCAGGACGAGGATTTACTTATATGCGGATACCATCCTGATGTAGACGGTCAACCGAAAGATTTAGTGTTAGGCTACTATGACGATAACGGAAAACTGCAAAGCCGCGGCAAAGTCTATTTGGGAGTATCTAAGCAAGAACGTAAGATAATATTCGACTTTGCCAAAACG
>Ga0137307_103213_pt1 | contig 10146 bp, 8 predicted proteins | sample NAcewD2O_March_2_FD_97180 | JGI IMG/M metagenome (GOLD analysis project Ga0137307, IMG submission 97180) | Mouse cecal microbial communities from Vienna, Austria - N-Acetylglucosamine amended D2O_March | ecosystem: Host-associated > Mammals > Digestive system > Large intestine > Cecum | place...
TCGTGTCGTGAGATGTTGGGTTAAGTCCCGCAACGAGCGCAACCCCTATGAATAGTTGCCAATATTAAGTTAGGAACTCTATTCAGACTGCCGTGGACAACACGGAGGAAGGTGGGGATGACGTCAAATCATCATGCCCCTTACGTCTTGGGCTACACACGTGCTACAATGGCTACTACAAAGAGCTGCGAGCCTGCGAAGGTAAGCGAATCTCAAAAAAGTAGTCTCAGTTCGGACTGTGGGCTGCAACCCGCCCACACGAAGTCGGAGTTGCTAGTAATCCCGAATCAGCATGTCGGGGTGAATGCGTTCCCGGGTCTTGTACACACCGCCCGTCACGCCATGGGAGTTAGGAGTACCCGAAGCCAATGACCTAACCGCAAGGGAGGAGTTGTCGAAGGTAAGACTGATGACTGGGGTGAAGTCGTAACAAGGTAGCCGTATCGGAAGGTGCGGCTGGATCACCTCCTTTAAGGGAGTAGACGAGAGTCTACTAAACCAAGTCGAGTAAGTTTAAGGACTTACGGAAAAACAGTGTTAAGCTTGAACACTGAAAAAAGAACAAGCAGAAACCCAAAAGAAAGTGTTAGAGAACGTTTTACTATTCTGTAAAAGCAAGCAAAGAGAGCGCCTGATAACGGGCGTTATTTTTTTGTAAAGTACATACGGGGCATTTTGTGCCACTTTTTTATGTTTTGACTTCGATAACGTATCTCCCTTCAGGCTCACTTATCGAAGTAGTCAATAGTACGCAATTCGTATCCCGTTTGCGTTCTTAAATTAGTTAATTCCGTGAATTGAGCGTTTTTTTTAGAAATATCAAAACGGGTGCGTTTAAAAGCGCACGATTTGTCGAAAATTGTATTTAAAACGGCGTTATTTTGATTAGAAGTGCGGTAAATCAGTTGACTATCAAGAGTATTATGGTATAATACTGCATTAGGTAATTTTAATATGGTATATACAAATATAGTTGATTTAATTATGTTTATATTGGGAATTTTTATTCTCATTTTTCCGCTGGAATATGTAATTGTTTGTATTTGCGGCGTATTTTGCAAGCGAAAAAAATATCCTGTTGCCGAAAAAAAATTAAAATACGGAATTATTATCTGTGCCAGAAACGAGGAAAAAGTTATCGGTAATTTGATACAAAGTATCAAAAAATCGGATTATCCTCAAGATAAAGTGCAAACTTTTGTCATTGCGCACAATTGTACCGACAGAACTGCCGAAATTGCCCGTGCGAACGGCGCTATTGTATATGAGTATACCAATTCTGCCGAAAGGACAAAGGGCTACGCATTACGGCAAATTTTCAGATATATCGAGCGCGATTACGGTATCAAGAGTTTTGACGGATACCATGTGTTTGATGCAGATAATATTTTAGACGGTCAATATTTAAACCGAATGAATGACGCATTTCTGTTTTATAACTGCGAGAATGCAATAACGTCGTTTCGTAATGCGAAAAATTTTGACGAAAATCTTCAAACAGCAATGTACGGACTACTTTATGTGGCAGGATGCACAATTGAGTCCGAAGGCAGAATGGCGCTGAATTGTTCGGCAAGAATTTTGGGCTCGGGTTTTCTGGTTTCATCCGAAATGGTCAAAGACGGTTGGAATATAGTTAATTTGTCTGACGACACGGATTTTACTGCGGAACAAATTTTGCAAGGAAAAAAAGTAATGTATTGCGGCGACGCTATGTATTACGACGAACATCCTACCACATTTAAAGCTATGTGGCGTCAAAGATTCCGTTGGGCAAAAGGAACGTTAGTCGTATGCAAAAAAAGGTTCAAAGACCTATTTGCCAAGTTATTCGGACGCAAAAAAGCGGGAGATGAACGCGGCGTAAAATTTTCATCTTTCGATTTGATAGGGTGTGTACTTCCGATAGGAGCGATAAGTATAACCGTATTAGCATTGCATCTTTGCCTATTGGGATTAGCGCCGCTATTTCCCAACTACAATCCCGAAATTTGGAAAGGTTGGGCGATATTGTTTGCTATCAGTACTGTTGCCGGAAATTCAATTATGGTACTGTGCGGAATATTTTGCTATGTCAAAGAACGTCGGTTACGGAAGATTTCATTGTGGCGAAAAATTTTATCGGTTTTTATTTTTCCGTTATTCGGAGCATTGATTATTCCACTGCAAATAGCTGCAATATTTACGAAAAAATTTGAATGGACGCAAATAGTTCACAGTAACGAATCGAATTTTGAAACGTTTAATAGCGTTTCTGAGCAAGCGCACGAAAGCGAAAGGAGTGAAAAAATGAAAATAGTGGTATTGTCCGGAGGTTCCGGAAACGATACGATGATTAAAGGACTTAATGCATTAAGCAATCGGGGGGGGGTATTCGATTTAAAGGTAATTGTCAATGCTTATGACAATGGTAAATCAACCGGAGTTTGTCGCGCGGTTACGAACACCCTAGGCGTATCCGATATACGCAAGAACCATTCGCGTATGTATCAAGCAATTTACGCGGATAAGGTTAATAATAATATTATGGAGTTTTACGACGGACGTTTCGATTTCGATAAGGGACGTGAAGTAGAGCAGATTTCTGATCTTTTAATTAAGTGGGGTATGGATGATTATATTCGTTATGTAGATGCGTTTTATAGTCATGACAATGCCTGCGACTACGAGTATAAAAATTTTAGCGTATCTAACATAGTTTATTCTCAGATGTATGAGTTGTACGGTTACGAGTACACTAACAAACATTTTTGCGATAAATTAGGCATAGACGATTTTGTCGTTCTCAATTCTTTTGATAATGTCTATATTAAAGCGCAAACAGAGTCAGGTCATATTATAGACGACGAGGGGGAAACAGTATTTTGGAATAACCCCGATGATAAAATAGTTAAAACTATCTACGAAGTCCGTAGCAGCGTCGGATTAAATCCCGTTGCAGTTGATTTGGTTCGCAATGCGGATTTGATTATCGTCTCGACCGGCACCTTCTACAGCTCTTTGCAACCTACGATTGAGTATTTGGATTTTTACAAATTTATAAATGATTCCGACGCAAAAAAGATTTGGGTTATGAATAACGAAGAGGACGGAGATTCTTTCGGAGTATCGGATTTGGATCTTGTGAGTGCTATGGAAAGAACGGGCTTGGATCTCGACAAGTTTGTTATCTTGTTAAATGAAGATGCAAATCCTACTATGAAAATGACGGAGTCCAAGCACAACTTCGTAACGTTATCTATGGGTAACGTAAACGGCAAACATGACGCCAAAAAATATGCTAAATCGCTATTGTTCTTATACTACGGTTTACATGCGGAATACGATAAGATATTGTTTGATTTTGATGATACTATTTACAGCAGAGATTCCGCATATCGGGAAGTTTCCGAAGCGAACGTTAAGTTATTGAATGCTATTGCGGATAAAGCGTTAATCGTTAGCGGAAATTCGTATAAAAGCATTCGTGAAAAATTGCAGCGGATATACGGTTCTGCATTGGACGGTTGGAATGTCGATATTTTCGCCGATGCAAATTCGGTGCTGTATCGTAATGACAAGCAAATATTTACTATCGAAAAGCATATCATCCAAAGCGATGTTCTGTCCCTTTTAGCAGATATTATCAAAAAATATGATTTGAAAGTCGAAACGGTCGGTAACCCTCCCGTTAATTACAAAATCAAACCGCTAGGTCAGAAGCAGCGAGAGGAAATTTCTAAGTTAATCAACAAAAAGTACGGGAAGAAGTTCTGTGCTAAATTAACTGGAAAAACAACCGTTGATATAGTAAGTGTAGATAACGACAAAGAAACGGTGTTTGACAACTTAAATTTGCAATCGCAAAAAACGCTTTATATAGGCGATGAGGTTAAATACGGCAACGATGTCAGAATTGCCGACAGATGCAGTGCAGTGATTCGAATTGCAAATGTGTATGAAACAAACTTGATATTATCTTTGTTAAACGGTGATTAAAATGGTTTGCGGATTAATCGTTAGTGCAGGAAAACAGTCGCGTTTCCACAGCGATATTCCCAAGGCTTTGGCGAAGATTGACGGACAGTCGCTATGGGAAAGGAATATCGCCGCTATGAACTCGGTATGTGATAAAGTTTTTACTGTTTGTTCGTTTGACAATCAACATTATTTTGACACAAAAGATAAAATAGTAATAAATTCCGGAAAGGGGAGCGGAGATGCTGTATGGCAAGCGTTAGAAAAGATTGATTGCAATAAATACGACTCTTGCTTTATTATGTGGGGAGATACGCTTCATTCGCAGGATATTTTTCTGCAATTAAGTAAAAGTTATTGCGGAGTAACAATTGTACCTTGTGTTTATGAACAGAAACCCTACGTTCAAGTATTGCAAAGCGGCGAGCGTAAGTTGAGCGTTAAATTTTCTAAATTTAACGAGGATATATGCGCGGGTTTTCACGATTTAAGTTTGTTTTATGCTCCTACTCAGGTATTATTAGAAAAACTCAGACAATTCCGTCGCAGATTATTGCAAGAAAACGGAACATATAGTCATAAACACGGTAATGAAATGGAGTTTATGGATGTTTTTAACGAAACGGATATCGAAGCGGTAATTTTAGAATGTAAAGATTACAAAGACTTTTCATTTAACACTTTGGATGAGTTGCAATCTTTGCAAAAGAAAGGACTTGTATAAACAAAAATAGCAAGAATAACGATTTTCCGCCTTTATATCAACGGGTATGCACAGACACATCGTACAAATAAAAAACAGTTTAATTTATTCAATAGTCGATTGCAAAAATTTATTGAGAATGCAAAATCGGAATAATTTTCGTAGAATAGAACGATAACGGACGGTTATTAAACTATTGATAAATTACAAAATATAATAGCATACGGACAACAACAAGCGATGTTCGGCGACGACTGACGACTGCCAATTACTCGCTGCTATATCGAATCTCGCGGTATAGTTAAGTGTTCGAGAAACATTATCATCACATCACGCGAACGGTTAAGAGTTTTCTGTCGGCTTGCTTAGTGTGTGATTTGTATATAAATTAAGCGTACTTTTGACGGTAATAGTAGTATTGCATTCATTTTTTCCGACAGGCAATTCTGAAAAAAATAAACGTCTGATATGATTTTTTTATAACATTTAAACCGTTTTGCTTTTAAAAGTCAAAAAAACGTCTAAAAAGTGTAAATTTACGCGCTACTTTTAAATATTTTTGCTTATTTTCTTGAAATATAGCCGATTACTTGATATACTTATTACTAACCAAACAAAAGAATTTTCAAAAAAGATACTCTCTCCAGAATTCAAATGGGGGGGGGGTATCTTGTTGTATAAGCGCATTTTAAAAATGCTTTATTTGACTTATTACGGCAATCGATAAACGGTTTAGAACATTTTAACGTATGAGGAAAGTATGAATTATATAGAAATCGTCAATCTGGTATTTTTTATATTATCTTGTGTGTCTGCGCTAATTTGTATTCAATTCGCATTCTTTTCTATTGTGGGACTTTTCGGAAGAAAGAAATTTCCCAAAACGGATGAAAAATTAAAATACGGTATAATAATTCCTGCCCGTAACGAAGAAGCCGTTGTAGGCAATTTGATAAAGAGCGTATATAAAAACAACTATCCTAAGGATAAACTCCACGTCTTTGTAATAGCGCATAACTGCGACGACAAAACGGCGGAGATTTCGCGCGGATTGGGAGCAACCGTTTACGAGTATAACAATCCTAACGAACGTACAATGGGTTATGCGTTCAGATATTTGTTCGACAGAATCCGCGAAGATTACGGAGTAGAAAATTACGATGGCTTTTTTCTGTTTAATGCGGACAATATTTTAGACGAAGAATATTTCAACAAAATGAACGACGCTTTTGTCGCAAACGGCAAAACGAAAGTCATTACTTCTTTCCGTAATTCCAAAAACTTCGGTTCTAACGTAATATCGGCAATGTACGGCATTTACTTTATGCAAGGCTGCCGTTTTGAAAGCCGCGGAAGAACGTTATGCGGCTGTTCTACCCGTGTTCAGGGTACGGGATACGTTATTTCAAGCGAAATCGTCAAGGACGGTTGGCCGTATGTTACGCTTACGGAAGACTGGGAATTTTCTGCCGACCAAATTATACGCAACAACAAAATAGTGTACTGCGACGAAGCGGTGTTTTACGATGAGCAGCCTACAAGCGTTAAAATAATGCTAAGACAGCGGTTGCGTTGGGCAAAGGGGCACTTGCTTGTCTGTCTTACCCGTTACCGCGATTTGCTAAAAGGTATTTTTAAACCCAAGCGCAAAGGCGGCGGAAATTTTAAATTTTCGCTTTACGATATGTCCGTCAATATTTTACCTCTGTGTATAGTTACTACGGTGCTGTTTTTGGCTAACGTTATTTGTATTGCGCTTGCGCCGCTGTTCGGTTTTGACGCGGCAGAAGTATGGACAAATTGGGCTATAAACTTCGGTTACGGTGCGGCAGGATTTTACGCTGTTAATTTTCTTGCAGGTTTGGTATTGCTGATAGCGGAGCATAAGCGCGTAAAAAATGTAAATTTCTTTGTGCTTTTGGGCGCGTTACTGTTTTGGCCGCTGTTTCTTTTCGTGTCTATTCCGCTCGAAGTATTGTGTCTGTTTAAAAAGGACGTCGGTTGGAAGACAATTCCGCATAACGATACAACTACGTTCGAGCAGATAAACGACAGAATCGACGACGGCAATTCCGATATCGATAATGTTGACGGAGACTGCGCAGATAATTCTGACGACGCGGATAGCGCGGAAAATGATGACAACCGCGGCGATGGTACGGAAGAAGGATAGTTTAAGCAAGTACATAAATCAAGCGGCTTACAGATGTTAGAATGTCTGTAAGCCGTTTTTTAATAACGTATTTATTTAATTCGTATTAAATATTGATTGTCGTAAATTATTTTGAGAATACAAATTGTCTTCGCTGAGCATCGTCCCTGCAATTTTTGCCGCTAAGTTCGGCAATAAAAAACACGGATTCGATTCCGTGTTCTGTAAGTTTTAATAAAATCGTTTTCCTACGCGTTTCAATCTGGTTTTCTGACAAACATTAAATGCTACGTTAATTGAGGTTATTATAAAAAGGTAATTGCTTCAGTAACTCAGTAGTAAAAAATTAAAAACGTCTTTGCCGCTGTCGGTTTTAATTAAACAGCGAAACTAAAATAGCGCATACGGTTTCTTTCATTTTTGAGTAGTTTATATACGAGTGGCTGTCAAAAACGTATTCGTGCGCAAACGACTGTACTAAGTTCATTGCCAGATGCACTTTTTCGGTCATATTTTCAACCGTTACTCCCAGTGCGCTAAGTTGCTCGGACATCTGCATCGTTATACTGTTTTCCAATTTGATAAATTCGGCGTTTACCGCTTCGTCTGTGGCGGCAAGCGAGTGGAGCGTATTGTGCAGTTTTGCGTATTGCTCGTGCAGTTCGATAGTTTTATCGAGTATCTCATGCGCCAAGTCGGAAAGAACAACGTTGCCGTGCTTTGCTCGAATAATATCAAATAGCGGTGCGGATACGTTTTCGATGTAAATTTTCAATACGCATATCAGTATATCCCGCTTGTCGGCAAAGTAACCGTACACAATACCCGTAGATACTCCCGCACGTTTTGCAATTTCTACGGTGTTTGTACCGTAATAGCCTACTTCGGTAAATAACTCGTATCCCGCTTTTATAATTTTATTTTTCTTTTCGATAGACCTTTCCTGTTGCGGTTCTCTTACTGTGTTTTTCATTTTAAAATTCTAAATCTGCAAATATTCCGAACCAATACGAACCGTTTCGCGTAATGTCGTAATGATTTTCTCTTATATTCGCTTTCCGTTTTAAATAGCAGTCGTACAAAATGCTGGCATTTTGTTTGTCTAATTTGCGGTTCCCTTTTATAGAACAACTTTCAATGTGCGCTTGCGCATTTGTAATTATAACATCGTCGTTCTCTGTGTAGGCGTAAAACCATTTAGGTTTACGTTTATTTTTGGGAACTGTTTTAATATCGCGAGGGTTTTTGCTTAAATTATTTTTAATGGTAATCCATAAGTCTGTCATAATACGCACCCCTATATCAATTATATAGAGTATTTTTAAGTTGTCAATAGTTACAGAAAAAAAAAGTAAAATAATATGAAAAAACTTTCGTATTTTGCTTGACAAATAAATATGACGGTATTATTATAAACACGAAACTGAAATAAGTTTCATATTTTAAAAATATAATACTTCAAGGAGAAACGGGTATGCCCATTGTTCTTGCTCCGCGCAATAGGGAGTTGAAAATCGTCCGCATAGCGGCAGATGACAAAACTAAAAAACATTTGGAAAGTTTAGGTATTGCAACAAACGGCACCGTTACAGTTTTAAGTTCCGACAGCGGCAGCGTAGTATGCAAGATAATGGAAGGGCGCATTGCTTTGGACAGAGATTTGTCTGCAAAAATTTTTGTCAGGTGTTAGCGTTTTTTAACATTAAAAATACGCCGTTATACAAATTTATGCAAAGTATAGTTGCGTTTGACGGCGTTATTTTGCGTAGGAAGCAAATTCTGCTGCCAAGTATAGAGTGTAATATAGTCAGCACTTAGATTGTATGCGCTTTTACAGTAACGTTAGGCGGCAATGTTTGATATATACCGTTTACTGATTTTACCGATTGTTTGGTTTGCAAAGTCAAAATCTACGGTAACGTTAACGGTTTTAAAAAACTGTAAAATGCGTGTTAAAAATTGCCGTAAAAAAATTAAAATTATTACGATATATATTCGCGGTAACCCGTACTCGGATAACTGCGGCTTATATAAAACCATTATTATCACAAGGAGAAAAGTATGGAAAAAACACTGGACCTGTTTACGGTAGGCGAAAGCGGCATTGTAAAAAGCGTTGCAGGCGAAGGCAAGATCAAGCGCCGTCTATTCGATATGGGTATTACCAACGGCGCAGAAATTTTACTGCGCAAAAAAGCGCCCTTGGGCGATCCGCTCGAAGTAACCGTCCGCGGTTACGAACTGACTTTGCGCAAAACCGAAGCGGCTTGCGTCAATATGAACGTACAAGCCGAAACGGCAACCGTTGCAAAGGAGAACGGAAAATGAAAAAATTTGCATTAGCAGGTAATCCGAACTGCGGAAAGACAACGCTCTTTAACAACCTTACGGGCTCGACGGCGCATGTGGGCAACTGGCCGGGGGTAACCGTAGACAAACGCGAAGGCGTATACAAAAAATGCGCCGAACCCGTTTCTATTGTAGACTTACCGGGTATTTACTCGCTGTCTCCTTATACGCCGGAAGAGGTGATTGCCCGTAATTACATATCAGACGACAAACCCGATTGCGTTATAAACATAGTTGACGCTACTAATTTAGAACGTAACCTTTACCTTACTACCCAAGTTTTGGAAATGGATGTTCCTATGGTTTTAGCGCTTAACATGATGGATGAAGTACGGGAAAACGGCGGTTCGATTCAAGTTGTCAAAATGGCAGAGGAACTGGGAATTCCTGTCATTCCTATCAGCGCGGCGAAAGATGAGGGGATTGAAGACCTGATCAAAGCTATGATTCGGACGGCAAAGCAGAGAATCAAGCCGAAAGTAAAAGATTTTTGTGAAAAAGGAGCTGTACACCGATGCATCCATGCTGTGTCTCACCAGGTAGAGGATCATGCACAGAATATCGGTATGTCGCCCAGGTTTGCCGCAACCAAAATCGTAGAAGGAGACGAGGCGATTATCCGCTGTCTGGCATTGAGCGATAATGAATATGATATGATGCAGCACAGCATTGAAGAAATGGAAGCAGATCACCATATGGACCGAAATGCTGCACTGGCAGATATGCGTTATGCGTTTATTGAGAAAGTATGCAGCAGAACAGTGATTCACTGTCAGGAGAGCAAAGAACATATTCGGAGTGTGAAGATTGATAATGTACTGACGAATAAATATCTGGCAATTCCGGTATTTCTTGGTATCATGTTTCTGATTTTTTATTTGACTTTCAACGTTGTCGGGCAGGGGTTAAGCGATCTGCTTGCAGTGGGAATAGATATTCTCACAGAAGTTGTGGATCATGCCCTGGACCGGTATCAAATTAATCC
>Ga0137307_101596_pt1 | contig 10143 bp, 7 predicted proteins | sample NAcewD2O_March_2_FD_97180 | JGI IMG/M metagenome (GOLD analysis project Ga0137307, IMG submission 97180) | Mouse cecal microbial communities from Vienna, Austria - N-Acetylglucosamine amended D2O_March | ecosystem: Host-associated > Mammals > Digestive system > Large intestine > Cecum | place...
GCGGAGGTGAAACGCCGGATTATGCTCGGCTCCTTTGTATTAAGCTCCGGTTATTATGATGCGTATTACCTAAAAGCGCTGCGTACCAAGGCATTGATTAAACAGGCGTTTGACAGGGCGTTTGAGAAATACGACGTAATCCTTGGTCCGGCAGCGCCGACAACAGCTCCGAAGCTGGGAGAATCCTTAAGCGATCCGATAAAAATGTATTTAGGCGACATTTATACAATTTCAGTAAATTTAGCGGGATTGCCGGGAATTACCGTCCCCTGCGGCGTTGATAGCAAGGGGCTGCCGATTGGGATGCAGTTGATTGGAGACTGCTTCAAAGAGAAAAATATCATAAAGGCGGCATATGCTTTTGAATGTACGCGGGACTACCGGCACTGTCCGCTTGCATTAGATTCTGACGCACAGCAGGAGAGAGTATAGAAAGGAGCGAGAAGATGAGTAAAGAGTATGAAACTGTCATTGGACTGGAAGTCCATGTAGAACTTGCAACGAAAACGAAAATTTTCTGCTCCTGTTCCACGGCATTTGGAGGAGCGCCGAATACCCACACCTGTCCGGTCTGTACGGGAATGCCGGGAAGCCTTCCGGTGCTCAATAAACAGGTGGTGGAGTATGCGATTGCGGTAGGTCTTGCAACGAACTGTGATATTACGCAGTATTGCAAATTTGACAGAAAGAATTATTTCTATCCGGATAATCCGCAGAATTACCAGATTTCCCAGCTGTACCTTCCTATCTGCCGAAACGGCGGAGTGGAAATCGAGACGGAGAACGGGAAAAAAACTGTTGGCATCCATGAAATCCACATGGAGGAGGACGCCGGAAAACTGATCCATGACGAGTGGGAGGACTGTTCGCTGGTAGATTTTAACCGTTCCGGCGTGCCGCTGATTGAAATCGTATCGGAGCCGGATATGCGCTCTGCGGAGGAAGTCATTGCATATTTGGATAAATTGAGAATGACGATACAGTATTTGGGGGCGTCCGACTGTAAACTGCAGGAGGGCTCTATGCGCGCAGACGTCAACTTGTCTGTCCGCGAGGCCGGAGCGGAAGAATTCGGGACGCGTACCGAGATGAAGAACCTGAATTCTTTTAAAGCAATTGCAAGGGCAATCGAGAATGAGAAGAACCGCCAAATTGATTTGCTGGAATCCGGCGAAAAGGTCGTGCAGGAGACAAGGCGATGGGATGACAATAAAGAGTATTCCTATGCGATGCGTTCAAAAGAGGATGCACAGGATTACCGCTATTTTCCGGAACCCGATCTGGTACCGATCGTCATCAGTGACGAGTGGTTAGAGGAAATCAAAAAACGCCAGCCGGAGCTTCGGGAAGAGAAACTCATCCGTTACAAGGAGGAGTACGGTCTGCCGGATTATGATGCGGATATCATTACGGGGGCTAAGAAGCTGGCGGATGTATTTGAAGCGACTACGGCAATCTGCGGCAAGCCGAAGAAGGTTTCCAATTGGCTGATGGGAGAGACGATGCGTCTTATGAAGGAGCAGGGAAAGGAGCCGGAGGAGCTGGCGTTTTCACCAAAGAATTTGGCGAAGCTGATTGACCTTGCGGATGCCGGAATTGTCAATAGTACCGTGGCAAAGGAAGTGTTTGAGAAGATATTTGCCGAGGATATCGACCCGGAAGCATATGTCAAAGAACATGGTCTTGCGACCGTCAATGATGAGGGAGAACTTCGTTCTACGATTGAGCAAGTGATAAAGGACAATCCGCAGTCGGTGGAGGATTACCGTAACGGTAAGGAAAAGGCGATTGGGTTCTTAGTCGGTCAGACGATGAAAGCTATGAAAGGGAAAGCGAATCCCGGAATGGTGAACCAGATATTGAAGGAATTATTGTAACTGCCGGAGAGTGATTCGGTACAAAATAAGCACACGGAGATGGAGGTAAGGGGCTGTCGGTCAATACCGATTCATAAGCTCTTTACTCCAAAATGAAAATATCCTGTGGAATTCAGTGCTTGTTGGCATCTGATTTTCCACAGGATATTCTTTGGCTAAACTGTATTCATCACGGTTTTCTCTTGAAATTTCCGACAGACCATTTATACTGCCGGTTTTACTATCTCCCATAAGAGTTCCATCAGTTTGGGAATATCTATACCTCGCTTTCCACAGAGACGGTATGGCTGCATGATTCTGAATATAACGGAAAGCAAGAAAAACAATATCGCCCTATAAAAAGACAGTATCGACGCTTGTCCAATCCCCAAAACATAATATAATAAAAGCAGAATATATATGGAGGTGTTCAAATGAAGAAAAGGAGAAAATGGCTGGCTGGATTTCTTGCGTTTGCAGTGACAATGCAAAGCGTTGGGACATTTCTTCCGGTAAAAGCAGAGACTGCAGAGGGCGATATTGTCTTTGCTGATTTTGAGGGAGAGACGTTAAACAGCAATGCGAGCGGGAGCTTGACGAAGGACGAAAAGCATGGGGGAGAACAAGCTCTGAAATATGATAAGACAGGTGACTATAAGGATTGGAATGTAGAAATTACTACGAATGAAGAAAGCGGTTCAGTGGATGTTTCAGGGCAGAAATATCTAAGTTTCTGGTTAAAAGACGAAAAATCGAATGACCTTGCCGTTAAGCTGATTGATGCGAATGGAAAAGACGCTGAGAAATGGACGGAAATGAAAAGCACGGAGGGAGAATGGTCTCACTTCTATGTGCCTCTTTCCGAGTATGGCGGAATAGATTTAACTGCAATACAAAAGGTAGCGTTTTATGAGTGGAACGAGGGAATTTACTACATAGATGATATCTGCTTTACATCAGAAAACGGTGAGGCGCAAGAGCCGGAGAAGCCGGCTTTGGACGGGGAACCGGCTTGGTTTCAGGATTTTGAGGCGGAAGATACTTCCGATACGTTTGAATTTTCTTCGACAGGCGTGACAGCTTCCGTTGACGAGGGAGTGGGCTGTGAAAAAGACGGCAGTGCGACGAAGGGGCTGGTCTATGAGAAGGAGGATTCTTCTTCACCGGAGAAAACAGACGGAAGCATTGTGATTAAATCCGATAGTCCGGTAGATGCTTCCAGACTTCGTTATCTTATCTTCTATATAAAGGATATGCAGGGATCTAATACCTTAAAGGTGTCATTGATAGATGCAGACGGAAAAGAGACTGATTTCGGTGGAAGCGGCTGGTGTGAGGTAAAAACAGTAAAAGAAAAATGGAAACAATACGCTGTGCCGTTAGAGGGCAGATCGGGAAAAATCGATTGGACAAGAGTTACCGGCATTCGAATTGGGGAATGGAATGCGGGAACCTATTACATTGATAACGTATATTTTGACAATTACCTGTTTACCGGTACGCCGGATTCCGGTATTACCGTACCGGAAGTTGCAAGCGGAGAGGTAAAACCTTCCGTAGAGCCGGGCAAGGGCGTTGAGAGCCGGAGCGTGGAATTGATTGCAGAAAAAGGCGCGGAAATCTACTATACTTTGGATGGAACAGAGCCGACAATCGAATCCACGAAATATACAGGCGCTTTAGAGATAACAGGCAGCACCGTAATAAAGGCAATTGCCGTAAAAAGCGAAGGAACCTCCGGTGAAGGGACATGCGGTGAAGTATACACCTTTACCTACGAAATTGTACCATATCCGGTAACGGCAACCAGCGAGCCGGGTACTTATACGGATTCCGCAGTTGTGGAGTTCCGAACCAAAAACGATAAGGATTTGATTTACTATACAACAGACGGCTCGGTTCCGGTACGTAATGAAGGAACTGCAGAGCAGTTTATCAAGCCGATGCTCGTGACGGAAAGTACAACTTTCAAGGCAGTTGCTTATGATGCAAAAACAGGTTCGGTAAATGATGCGGCAGAGCTTGCGTATATTATCGAAAAGTCGGGAGAAACTGCAGCTCCGGTATTTTCCAAACCGGAAGGAACTTATGGTAAAGCCATTGAGGTCGAGCTTCTGGCGGAAGGCGATATTTATTATACGACCGACGGAAGCGAGCCGACAACAGATTCCGCAAAATATGAATCTGCAGTTAATGTAGACAAAGCGATGAAATTGCGCGCAATTGCGGTTGCGGACGGCAAGGAAAGCGAGATAGCAGAGGCGGCCTATACGATTCACAGTGAAGCGTCGCCGTTCTTAAAAGCGGACGGGAAAGTTCTAAAAGATAATTACGGAACCGGCGATGTTATTACGCTGCGCGGAACGAATGCAGGCGGATGGCTGGTAACAGAGGACTGGCAGTGTCCGACAAATGCGAAGGATCAGTTAACTGCCCAGAAGGTGTTTACCGAGCGTTTTGGAGCAGAAACGGCACAGGAGCTGATTGATTACTATCAGGATAACTGGTGGACCGAAGAGGATTTTGATCTGGTAAAAGCAGAAGGCATGAATATGCTGCGTCTTCCGATTACATATTTTGAAATGTTAAACGAGGATGGTTCCTTAAAAGATACAGCATTTGACCGCTTGGAGTGGTTTGTGGAAAACTGTGAAAAACGCGGCTTATATGTGTTGATTGATATGCATGGTGCAGTCGGCTCTCAGAACGGAAAGGATCATTCCGGTGATATTACGATACCGGATGTGGGAGATTTCTACGGGAACGAAGAAAATATCAACAAGACGATTGAGCTCTGGAAAGTGATTGCGGAGAAATATAAGGATAATCCTTGGGTGTGCGGATACGACTTATTAAATGAGCCGAGTGCAGTCGGAACCGTACAATTCGAGGTTTATGACCGGATTTATAAGGCGATTCGCGCAATTGATAAGAACCATGTTATGTATATGCAGGCAATTTGGGAGCCGACACATTTACCGGATCCATCATTCTATGGCTGGCAGAATGTTGCCTATGAGTATCATTTCTACGGCTGGGATGTAGAAAAGGATGTAGAAGGACAGAAGAAATTTATCGAGAGCAAGGTCAAGATGGTAAATGAGGACACGAACTATGATGTGCCGCTTCTTGTCGGTGAATTTACTTTCTTCTCTGTTTTAGATAGCTGGAATGCAATGGATCTGTTCGAAGAGGAGGGCTGGAGCTATACGACTTGGACCTATAAGGTGACAGGAGAGGGTTCGAGCTGGGGAATTTTCACCTCCGGGCATGCCAAGGTGGATATTTACAAGGATTCGGTGGAGACTATCAAGGAAAAATGGGCGCCGGAGAAATTAAATACAAGTTCATTTGTAAGAAATGATGAAATTGCAGATAAGTTAAAAACTTATTTTGCAAATAATGAGAAAAACAAACCGGGAACAACGGCAGCTACCGGAATTTCACTGACAAAAGAGCTTTCTATAGAGCGGGATAAGACCGCTTCCTTAAATGCAAAGACAGTACCGGATAACACTGCATATCCGGCATTGAAATTTACGACAAGCGACCCGGCAGTGGCAGACGTTGATGCAGATGGCGTTATAACAGCCAAGGCAACGGGAACGGCAACGATTACCGTTACGAACCTGTACGGAATGAAGGAAAAAGCGGTCGTAACCGTAAAAGCAGCCGGCAGTACAGGAGGAGATACCGGGGGAGGAAACAAACCGGGAGATGGTAACCAAGACGGTGGCAATCAGGGAGGAAACAACCAAGGCGGAGCAGATCAGACAGCACCGGATGCGGTAACCGGATTAATGCAGAGCAAGTCAGATACGAAGTCCGTAAGTGTATCATGGACGGGCGTAAAGAATGCGGACGGTTATGAAGTAACATTTGTTGACGGTAAAACAGAGGCGAAGAGCGACACAACAAAGAACAATGCTTCATTTTCTTCACTGAAAGCAGGAAGTGTTTACACCGTAAAGGTAAGGGCATATATCAAGTCCGGAAATACAAAGCTTTACGGGAAAGAAGCGGTATTGACCGTAACGACTATGCTCGATAAGAAGCCGGCTTCCGTAAAGGCGGCGCAGAGCGCTAAGAGTAAGGTGAAGCTGACTTGGAAGAAGGCGGCAGGAGCCAGCGGCTATGAAATTTATATGAAAACCGGAAAGGGGAGCTATAAAAAGGTAAGTACAGTTAAGGGAGCTTCTAAGGTTGCTTATACTAAGAGCGGACTGAAAAAAAATTCGACCTATACTTTCCGGATCAGAGCTTATAAAACAGTCGGAACGGCAACGGTATACAGTGATTATCAGACTGCAAAGGCAGTAACCATTAAGACTTGGCTTGCAAAGCCGGCGTCCTTTAAGGTGAAAAAGAGCGGCAGCGCGGCAAAGATTTCTTGGAAGAAAGTATCGGGAGCCAGCGGGTATGAAGTATACATGAAGACCGGTAAGGGCAAATATAAGAAAGTCGGTACGGTTAAGGGGGCGTCGAAGAAAACTTTTACCAAGAAGGGATTAAAGAAAAATAAGACTTATACCTTTAAGGTTCGGGCGTATAAAGGCTCAGGAAAGAGTAAGGCAGTCAGTCGGTATACGGCGGAGAAGACCGTAAAAATGAAATAAAAAAGTGTTGACATTTTTTTGATAATGAGAGTACACTAAGTATACAACGTGTAGCAGGACTGCGTAAATCCGGTTGACTGCTGCACGTTATTTTTTTGCACAGGGGTGCACAAGGAAATTAGCAGCAAAGCTGCATGCGCCCCGCGCGGCGAGCAGGGAAATAAAATTCCCCTACTCGATTGTTATGATATCGGTAGGTATTGAGCGGTTTGGACAGATGCGTGTAGCGTAAAGCATAAATCAGGCTTTTCGTTATGCGCATTCTTTTGTTTTTCCAAACGCATGGATACTGTCCGATAAAGAAATAAGGAGGAATGAAAGTTTTATGGAACAGACAACAGAAACCAATAAGATGGCGGATATGCCGGTCAAAAAGCTGATGCTGGCAATGGGGATTCCCATGAATCTATCAATGATGCTTCAAGCCTTGTACAATATTGTTGACAGCGCTTTTGTATCCAATATGGCAACTTACGGAGAAGAGTCCTTAAATGCATTGACGCTTGCTTTCCCCATGCAGATGCTGATGGTGGCGATCGGAATCGGAACGGGCGTGGGGACGAACGCCCTTCTTGCCAAAAGCCTTGGGCAGGGGGATAAGGAAAAAGCAAGCAGGGTAGCCGGAAATGCAATATTTCTTGCAATCATAATTTATTTCATTTTCTTGCTTTTCGGACTGTTCGGCGTTCGGTTCTATATATCGACCCAGACGTCTAACCCGTTGATTTATGGTTTGGCAGTTGATTATTTACGTATCTGCTGCGTGGTATCGCCGGGCATTGTATTTTTTGCAATATTTGAAAAGCTGCTTCAGGCGGCCGGACATTCCGTCTATTCGATGATTGCACAGATTGCAGGCGCACTTGCGAATATTGTCTTAGACCCGATTTTGATTTATGGTCTGCTTGGTTTGCCGGCGATTGGCATCCGAGGCGCGGCAATCGCTACGGTAATCGGTCAGTGTCTTTCCTGGGCGCTCGCACTGATTTTTCATTTGAAGGTAAATAAGGATATTTCCAACCAACTGAAATATATCAAGCCGTCCGGGAAAATTATCAAAGAGATTTATTCGATTGGTCTGCCCGCCATTATTGCGCAGGCACTCATGTCCGTTATGACTTATGGATTAAATATTATATTTGTAACAGTCAGTGAGTCGATGGTAACAGCGTATGGATTATATTATAAAATTCAGCAGTTTATTTTATTTGCGGCGTTCGGGCTGCGTGATGCAATTACTCCGGTCGTATCATTTAGCTTTGGAATGAGGAGCAAGCAGCGCATCCGTGACGGAATTAAGTATGGAATGCTCTATACGTTCATAATTATGTTGGCAGGAACCATCATAGTAGAAGTGTTTGCAGGTCCGTTTTCAAAAGTTTTCGGCTTGTCAGGGGAGACGCAGACGCTTTGTATCAGCGCGATGCGCATAATTTCGGTCAGTTTTATTTTTGCCGGAGCCAATATTGCATTTCAGGGTATTTTTCAAGCGCTGGAGGGAGGCTTGGAATCCTTGATTGTATCCGTATGCAGACAGTTTCTTTTTGTGCTTCCGGTTGCGTGGCTGTTTGCAAAATTGCTGGGTAATTCGTCTGACATGAGATGGGTCATATGGATGACATTTCCAATTGCGGAGATCTTATCCGCCGCAATTGCACTTGGCATGATGAGAAGAACCCGCAAAAAGATTGCGGCGATAAAAGAAGAATAGGGCAGCCGTGGAAGAGAATCAGAACAGAAAGGAAGGAATCATATGAAAAACAGAATCATTACAATCAGCCGTCAGTTTGGAAGCGGCGGACGCACCATCGGAAAAGAGACAGCCGAAAAGCTTGGGATTCCCTGTTATGACTATGAACTGATACAACAGATTTCCAAAAAGAGCGGTCTTGCCAAGGAATACATTGCAGAGCAGGGGGAAGATACGCCTCATAGCAGTTGGCTGGGGAATGGCACAGAATTATCACATTTCTTTGGACAGCGGGGCGTTGGGGAGTGAAAAGTGTGTGGAGATAATAGCTGATTTATATTAGGGATTGGCTGTTTTGGGAAGTGGAGTCCAGCGGATAGCGGGCGAATTGCGACAGCAAAATTTCTTGAAAAATCCAAGGGTTTATGGTAATATGAATATAAAAAATTGTATCTAAAGGGTGTGCTGCATGAAAGCAGGTGAGGGTTTTGACCATGACCGAACAGATAGACAAAAAGCATCAAGAAGATTTAGAGAGGCTTAGAGGTTTTCGTCTGCTGGATGATGATTTTTTGACCAAATGTTTCGAGGGTGATACGGCAAGTATAGAATTGGTACTGCGGATTATACTGAATAAACATGATTTAAAAGTGTTGGATGTCCGCACGCAGGTATTTATAGAGAACTTATTGAACCGTTCTGTAAGATTAGATATCGTGGCAACAGACGACACAGGTATGAAATTCAATGTGGAGATTCAGCGTTCTGATAAAGGTGCAGGAAGAAGAAGGGCAAGATATAATTCCAGCATGATGGATGTAAACTTCTTGAAAAAAGGTGAGGATTTTGATGAACTGCCGGAAACATGGGTTATATTCATAACAGAGAATGACGTTCTGAAGCAGGGAAAGCCCTTGTATCAGATTGAACGTTGTATCTTAGGAACAGGCGAAAGCTTTGAAGATGGTTCGCATATACTGTATGTGAATGGGTCTTATCGTGGTGAAACGCCAATTGGGAAGCTTATGCACGATTTTTCCTGTACAGATCCTGCAGATATGTACTACGAAGTATTGGCGGATAGAGTAAGGTTTTTCAAAGAGAGTAAGGAGGGAATCGCAATTATGTGCAAAGTCATGGAAGATATGAGAAAAGAATCCCTGAAAGAAGTTGCGCTTCGAATGTTGGCAGCCGGAAAATATGCTTTGGAAGAAATTGCTAATATATCAGGACTTTCTCTTGATGAAGTGAAAAAGCTGAAAATGGACAGAAAAATATAAAACAGTTTCGATGAGCCGGGAATTTCAATAATGGATTCCCGGCTCGATTTTTGCTTTAAACGTAGATTATTTTATGAAAAATAATCTTAAGAGAAAAATAGGTGGAAAAACTGACCCATCAAGGCTATACTGAATAAGAGAACAACATCAGATGCGTTTGAGCGTAAAATTGGCACAGGAAAGGAAGGCTTGAATGGGGGACATGCTATATAAGAAGGCAATCAGAATCATGGAGGAAGTAGGAAAGGGCGTCAAAGGAAAAGAAAGCTGCGTGAGAAAAGCGCTTTCGGCAATTTTGGCGGGAGGGCATATATTGATTGAGGATGTACCGGGCGTCGGTAAGACCACTCTTGCGATGGCGTTTGGAAAGGTGATGGAGCTTAAGAACCAGAGGGTGCAGTTTACGCCGGATGTACTACCGGCAGATATTGTAGGATTTTCAATGTATCACAAGGAAAGCGGAGAATTTGTATATTGTCCGGGTCCGGTGATGTGCAATCTGTTTCTTGCCGACGAAATCAACCGGACTTCACCGAAGACCCAGTCGGCATTGTTAGAGGTCATGGAGGAGGGGAGTGTAACGGTTGACGGCGTAACGCGCCTTGTTCCGAAGCCGTTTGTTGTCATGGCAACACAGAATCCCATAGGGAGTGCAGGAACACAGCTGTTACCGGAATCACAGTTAGACCGCTTTATGATCT